>JACCDR011531855.1_pt1 | contig 30489 bp, 57 predicted proteins | sample 7446431 | NCBI WGS metagenome assembly JACCDR01 (sample SAMN15323443, study PRJNA562643) | freshwater metagenome | isolation source: river surface water | place: USA:Blue River Watershed | collected 2017-08-17
ATGACCGAAACGATGTAGCCCTGTACTCGCTTCGACCTCAGAACTAATAAGACCCTGGCCCAATCCAAAGGATCACCCCCTCACTGCCCGTAAGTGAAAGAGCGGGCTTAGTATAGTTCGGGCGCTAAGCCCGCACAGGCGTGAACGTGGTTGGAAGGACAGGCCTGATGTATCAACTCTACAGCTTTTGGTCTTCGGTTCCAGAGTTGCTTGGGGCGGTAGTTCCGTGTGCGGAATAGCTTTCAAGAAATTCTTGATTCTGTGTCGTTCGGAACGTGTTATCGCAGTTCAGACAGACTCGCGAGCGAACAATTTCGCCATCTTGAAATCGAGTGTAGTAGACCCGCGTTTTGCCTTGGCACTTAGGGCAAAGGATTGTTGGTAGACGCATCGGCAGCATCCTTGATGTCGAGATTGAAAACAACGTCCAGTCGTTTGAGAACACTTGGAAGCACGTCGCCGTTAGCTTGCCTTCTAATCGCGATTGACTGCACGCGGACGGGAGCGCCAAACCATGCACTTTTTACGAATGGTAACCAAGACTTTGCGACGTCCTTTTTCGAGTACGGAGGGCCAACACGAAACCATCCTCTTTCTGGCATGAAAACCATAGTCATGTAGAGACGCTTAGCCTCCTTGCTGGTGTCGGTCATTTGGTGGACTCCAGTTCTGTCTTCAGCCTCTCCAGTTCCGCCCGCAGTCTTTCCACTTCGCCTGTTTCGCTGACTCGTTGAATCATCACCCAGCCTTCAAGCGACGTTGCAATTTGCGTCCGACTCAAAACAGCTACACCATTGGCGACATCCACCACCACAAACGCTTTGCCGCTCGGGTCTCGAATACGGTCGCCCGCCATCAGTTCAGTTGGTCTCACCGCGTCCCCTCCAGTTCAATGGCTGCCTCTATCGACTCCAACCGCTTGTCGATTGCGTCTAGATGCAAGTGCAAAATGACGGATAGAGCGCCAATAAAAATCACCATCAAAACGAAAGCGATAGTGAAGTCTTGAATGTCAATTTCTCTCACCGCACGCTCCCCTTCAACAGATCCCAACCAAATCGCCGCCCGTACTCAGCCAGCAAAAGTGCATCTGCGTTTCGATGAGTTATCTTGACGCTCGGCCATAGCTGCTGTGCTTTCTGCTTTGAGACATTTTTGTTTCCCTTCGTTAGGCACTCCATCGCCTTCTGCCAGCGTTGCGGACTCACTTCGATGTACGGAACCTTTGCCGCTGCCAGAACGCCTCTTAGAAAGCCGTAGGACCGTCCAAACGTGAACGCAGAAGTAACGCCCATTTGCGGACTACTGGAAACCCTCTCGATGACAGCTCGTGCGCCGGTCAAATCGAAGCTCATCAAGTAATCCGCCACGTCTACCTCAGTCGAATCGCCAGCCGCAAACTTCGAGTAAGGCACACCGTCAGCCCACACCGCCGCGATTGCTCCAGACTTGCCTGGGTCGATGCCGAAATAAATCATTTTGCGTCCTTTCAAAAAACTGCCGCAGCGGTCAAACCCACACCGCGACAGTGCCCGAAGGCTAGATCGTTTTGAACTCTAGTGCCGGTCGCACTTCCTGTTTTGCACTCGCAATTCGTCGTGGCTCTTTGGCTCTGTCGGGTGAGCACTCAATCAGTCGCGGAATCGGTTTGCATTGCACGCCGCCGATTGCCGTCAATTCAGACATTCCAGGCAATGGCAAGCAGACTTCACCATCCACGCCACCAGCCGAAAACGCTTGGTAAGCCTTGATAAACTCCAACCGCGCCCACTTCTCGCTTTCCTCGTCCGAAAACCGACCGCAGAACGTAGGCCAACCGCCAAGATTGCGTACAGCCGCGTTAATAAGCTTGTCTTGGAAGTCGATGTGTTTGTATGGACCAAGCCCCACAGCTCGCAGAACGTCGCCCCAGGCCGCTATAGCACGCTGTTCGTTCGTCTGCTCGCCTGCCAATTGCCGAAGCTCCACAGGTCGCGGAAACTGAGAACACTTGCGGATGGCGTTTGCAACGGCCAATTGCAGCGACTCAATTGACAAGTCAGATACGCCCATCCAGTACGCATCGTAAAGCTCTTCGGTCGCCTCACGCCCAAACGTCAAACACAATGCGGCTATCGCGTTGCGGTAAGCCTGTATATCACTCGGTCGCACCTAATGCCTCCAATTCTGCTTTCTTGCGACGAACCCACTCGTCACCGGCGTCTAATGTGTTTTGAACTTTCATTTGCTCGAAGGTTTGCTGAACGGGTTTTCCGTTTTTTGTGCTGATTGCCTTAACTGGGGGGCGATAGTCCGGCTTGAGTCCCTGGTAGTCGTTGCCGATGCAGGTGTCCAATGCGTACTCCAGGTGCGCGATGTCATCGAAGTGATTTAAAACCTTGCTTGTGCTCGCAAGGCTTTTGATCGGCTTGCCAATCCGACGACGCATGGCAACGAACTCATCGAGAAGCTGACGAACCTGTGGACTGTCCAGCCGTTGCGGGACAATCCAGCCATCCCCCTCTGCACTCCCCCTGTCTTTTTCCTTGTCTTGTTCTTTGTCCTTTTCCTTGTCTTTATCCTTATCCTTATCCTTGTCCCTTTGAATACTCTTTGAATACCCTTTCAAATACCTATCCAGCAGTCCATTCTTCTCAAGGCTCAGGAACACCGGATTGTGTGCTCTACACTCTCTCGATGGCTCTCCGTACTGGTACTCAATGAACCGAACCACCCAAAGCTTGCCAGTTTTCAGACGTTCAACGCGGCCATCGCATTGAGTAAGAAAGTCCTTCCAGTCTGGTGCAATACCGATTTGGAAGTCTGCCAAGTCTTGGTCAAGATCGATGACGCCAGCAGCGTCACAGTTGTCTAGAAGATAAAGCCATGCAAGCTTGTGTTCGGGGCGCAATGCCCGAAACCACTTGTCACGCCATTTATCCGATTCGGTGAATCGTTTTCCCATTCGGCCTAATCCTCGATGCGTCCGGCATCTAATCCATGTCCCTCAGCTAATCGTAAAAACAATGGCTTACCGTCTGCCAGCCCCTTTTTTCACAGAATTTCTTCCGCGATGATTGTCTTGTTGCGTCGGTAGATTCTTAGCTTGCCCGTCTTAATGCCGATGGTGATTCTGGCTATGCGATCAGCGATTCGTTCGCCGTCCACCATGTCATCATCCGTCATGCACTTTTCTTGCGTGTTGTTTCGCACCATCGCTTGAGTGACTTGCTGCTCTGTGCAGTTCATCAACTTGCAAACCTGCTCAGTCGTGTACCGTCTAGCTCGCAGGCTTCGGATCTCTGTTACCTGCTCTGGTGTAAGTTCACTCATCGCCAAACAACCCCATCTGTGTCGCTTTGGTTTCCTTCTCAGCCCGTTTCCGTCGTACTCGTCCGCCGTCTCGCTCAATCAGCCCTTGAGCGGCGGCGGACTCGCACGCGCGGATGTATTCTTCAGTCGTTCCCATCGGCCACGTTCCGAGAGCTTTTGCGACTTTGGACAACTCCATTCCAGCTCGCCAGGTCTCTATCCATTCGCGTTCTGCGTTAATGAACTGGACGACGGCTTGGATTCGCTCGGTGTCAGGTGTCGATACCGATAGCGGGCCTTTATGTTGCCGACCATGCTCGGACTCACGTTGAACTGCGCCGCTATGTCTTTGTACTTGCCCGGCGCGTCGAGTATTTGCTGTGCTATCTCGTCCGTCAAAATTGGTGTGCTCTTTTTGCTCACACTGAACTTCATTTGATAACTCCAAAGTTCCTGCTTGCTGCCCAGTAATCTTGCACGTTCTCGCTTGTCCGTATTTCGCCAGTCCATCGCGCACCAGTTCTAGCGCTCTCTTTCGCACAGACTCAGCGTTTGCCGTAACTCCATGCGTCACACACCAGTTTGCAATTTCGTTCGCCGTCGATGGTCCTAGTGCCTTTAACGCCATAAGAAACGCATCCTTCAGCCCTGGACGTTTGCCAGCGATGTAGGTAGCGGCTAAATGGCTGGTGGCTGGGTCTGTTGTGCGTGCTGTCATTGCTTCACCGTCCATGTTGACATATCTACGCCAACCGACTGTAAAAGCAGATCAAGTTGTCCGGTCGTGGTGATTCCAATGCCGGAAACGCTTAACCCGTTCTGATTTGAGGCATTGAAATGAAATGACCCATTGAGCATCATCAGCGAACAATAAAAGTCGCCAACATCCCAAAAGTAGCCATAGCCTCCGTACTTCACCACGCAATAGTGCTCAGCGGGTAATGACGAATCGAGCCACCGCTCAGAAATCTGCACACTCTTGCGATCTCCCTTTGTTTTACTCATCGCCACTTTCGCCATCTCCCTCGGTATGTAAAAACCCCGCCGCTCTCGTGCGGTTTGATGGAAACCACGGCGGGGACTGCCACGGCGGCAGATTTACTCTTGTGTAGGTGCGGACCAGACAGCTTCCGTTCCCAGTCGCTTCAGCACGTTCTTGCGCACCTTGCAACCTTTTGGCGGAATGACTCGGATCGCTACGACCTGCTCACCGAACGCATCAACGACGCGCGGTTGAATCTTCAGCTTTTTGCCTACCCACTTCTCGCCAGGTGGGTCGCCGGTGATAAAGTGAATTACGCTCTGGTTCGTCTTGCACAGAACCAGCATTTTTTCTTTGCCCTTAAACTTCAGAGTAGGCTTGTCGATGTTGCGACCGTCCGCACTCTTTAGCGTATTGGCTGGAATGTACTTTTCTACCTCTACCTCAGCCGTTCGGTACTGCTGACCGATTAGCAGGTCTTCGCTGTAGAGATACTGAGCGCCAAAGTTTTCAGAAGCCATCGCCTACCTCCACAAGTTCATCTCGCATTTTCCAGTTAGGCACAACCAGCGGCACATACGGCTTGCCTTCATCGACGCCAAACCACTGGCCAGACTTCATCGACCGCTTTAGCTTCTTGCAGACTTCCTCAACCTCTTCCAAAGCGTTGTCGAGAATAATCGAATCGACTTGCATAACGCATGTGTCGAAATCCCCATCGACCTCCTGAACAATGATGTTCACGTCCGGTTCGCTGTTGTAGTTCTGCTTGAACAGCTCGCGATACCAAGCCAATTTGAAGTCATAGCCTAGGTTCGCCGCGACCTTGCCAAACTTGTGCGGGTGAGCAGTGGCCGAGGTCTTCAGGTCCGTAATGTGATTGAGCACGACGCTGACAATATCTAGCCGCCCCTTTGCTGGGATGCCGAATATCTCGCCGGTTAGCGTTACCTCAAACTCAGCCTCTTCCAGCAGCTTCGGTGCAAAGTGGTGCGAGCGCAGGCACTCGATGGCGTAGAGGCATTTGTCGTACTGATACCGCTCAATGACCTGCTTTCCAGCGTTTTCGGCCATAAACTCACGAACGCAAGCTTTATAGAACTCGGTCGCTTTGGAGTCTGTGCGTCGATCCTCATCAGACTCGCTCTTGTTCTTGGCTTTCCGCATGTTCTCAGGCAGCAAATGGAAATCAGGCATGACGACATACTTGGCCTCAAACTCGTCAGGCTCCAGCAGTAACGTGTGAGTAGAGACGCCGATAGACTTGCACAGCGTTGTCTCTTCCTCGCCGCCTTGGTCCATGATTCGCTTCATGCGTTTCATCGAGTGCGTACCATGAACAGCCGTTGAAGCGTTCATCCGATCTATCAACTTGTACTCGTCGAAGTTCATTTGCATCCTTTCCGGTTAAAAGCAGTTTCACCACTGGGCCAGCCGACGTTCGGCTGAAAGGGGACGAGCACAGGTTCTGCCCCTGTGAATTGCGATTTGCGAACTGCCGCGTTTACGGCTTCCGGTCAGGTGGCCCCTGAGTCCCTACTTTCGCAACGTCATGCTTGACCGTCCATGTAAGCAGTGGATTTACCGCGCCACTGCCCGCGTTTCACCAGTCGCCAAGTACGCCCCCGTGCGACTGATTGACTATGCCAGCTAGACCCCTCAGGCTGGCATGGTGTGTTGGTTCAGATTAGCTTTGCGGCTTTCATTACCGCTTGGATGTCGTCAACACTGGAAGCGACTTCGATCTTTGCCAAAAGCTTGCGGCATTCTTGGCGTAGCTTTGCGACATCATCGCCATCGGCATTCAGTTCCGCCGTCGCAGCTTCAGTAAGAATTTCTTCGTAGCTCTTGTGGCAATCGCAGCCGCCCCGATAACGCTTTTCTGCGTAGTCTGGATAAAGAGCAGAACACGTTTCCGATAAGGCTTTTTCCGTGGCGTCGACGATCTTGCGGTTTGTGTTCAGCTTACTGACGAGCGGTGTTAGCTTATGCTTCTTGATAAGCTCGGATTTGCGTTGCTCGATGTCTGCCTTTGTCACTGTTTTGCGCGCAGCGCTGATGCGACTGTTAAACTCTGCATCAATCAAATCCGCCGCCCTTCGTCTGTCTTGAATATTCATCTTTATTCCTGTTAGTTGTGAAATCACCATCCAACGCAAACCGCACCCATGACACTCACGCCGAGACCGAAGCCCAGCAAAGCAAAAACAGCTCTGTCTGCTCGCGTCCAAAAACGCTTGTCGGCTTTCAGTTCGGCAACCTCAAGCTTCAACTGCTCGTTGTCTTCTTGCAGTTCGTCGATGATCCGATTGAGCCCGTCGATACGCCATTGGTCCGGCGTCTTCATTACTTCAAAGACTCTGTTGGCTACCATCTCTGCACTCCCTTAAACGTCTGCGATATTCAATCGACGCTTCCATCTGCATCCACAGCCAATAGCCGTAGTCACGCACATCCAGCTTGCCCTGTGCGTAGAGCTTTTTGATTTTGTTAAACGAACGCTCTGGTCTCTCGCTGTCGTAACGCAGCAAGAACTTTCGGCCAGCACGTTCGCCGCGAATGGTGATAATCACTTGTAGGCTTCCTTGTTCAGGATGTCTCTCACGTTCTGCCGATTGACCGCCGCATTGTTAGCCGACTGAATGTGTGCATAAAATCGCTGGCGTGTTTCGCGTTCCACGTCTCGCCCAAAACGCACCAGCATGTCTACAACGTCTGTATTGCAAAACACTTGATACGCCTTTCCGTAGGCTTCGGCTAATTCTTTTAATTCGTCTTCACTCACGTTGGCCTCCGTCGCTTCGATGTCCGCCAGTCAGTGCAGGGGGGAGGTTGGATTCCTGCCACGTTTGTCACAACGTCAAACCTGTAGTATTCGCCTCCTTCATGTCCCCACCCGGTATTCATTTGCCTTGGCTCGTTCTCAAACCAAAACCATGCGCCGTCTTCATCCATTGCAATCCAACCCTTCAACCAATCGGGCCACTGCCACGCCTTGCGGACGATAACGCAAGCTGTGTCCTGGTAATCAAAACCGGCACAATTAAGCTTTCCAACGCCATCAATCCAATGCTCTCCAGCTTTCGGCAGTCCAAACCTGTCTATCTCCCAGCCCTCTGGCACATCAACCTCAATCATCACTTGCTGTTTGGTCATTACTTGTACGCCTCCATAACTCGCTTCGCCATTTCGGTGCCAAGAGCTTCCATCTGCTCATTGCTTGCGCCTTCATCTATCAGCACCGCAGACTTAATTAGGAAAGCTGCCGTCATCACGCCGCAATCGAAGCCAGCCGCAAACTCAGGTGGTACGTCCGTTTGCATGTATGTTGCATCAATGTTCTTTCGCCTGTCGTCGTCGCTCAAAAGCATCTCGACTAACTGCTTGACGTTCTTCACGGCTTTAACTCCACATGAAAATTCAGCCATCCATTAGCCGGATTAGCCGAGCACCATAGACCGTCGAGAAGATTAACCTCGACGTTGTTGTTAGCTTGAAACGCCGCTATGTCTTCGCGTTGGTCGAGCGTCACAACCTCAGCCGGATTGAAGTACACAACGACGACTTTCTTAATCCGGTCGGTCGGTATGTCGATGAGGCTGGCCGTTCGTTTGCGCGTTGCTGTGCTCACTACGAACTCCTTTGCTGTTTCAAAAAACCCCAGCGCCCGAAGACGCTGGGGGCCATCAATCGCGCCAACCACGGCGAGACTGTTACAGTGGACCTTGTGAGAATCGAACTCACTCCACGCCGTTCGTGGCGTTATGCAAAGCCATTCATCGCGATCAACTGACTACCTGCTTTGCCATCCAATCCCGCTAAGAATTGGCAAGCACTTCCATCGTGCTCAAGGCCCAAAAAACCGGGCTACCTTTTGATAAAGCAGAGAGCCCTTCCTGAACTGCTTGCGTTAGTTAGAACTTCATTTGCTTATCTCCAGCCAGCAACCCGAAACGCCACAGGTTTAGTTGTTCATCTCCAGACGATGGCTAGTCATTCGTCGGGCAGGTCGCGTTTAGGTTCTAGTCAGTTGCTAGCCACAACCGGCATGACTCACATGCTTGACGCTATCTGTTTGTTTCAAAACTCCACGCGACTTACTTCTTGCTCGTCACGGCTTTAATCCTTCTGCAATCGACGGTCGTGGTAGATTGCAGCTTCCTTTGGCCATCGTCCGAGATGGTCACTCCTGTTAGACCTTGATGCACTTCAGCACTGCCCGCGAAAATGGACAGCGAGTGCTCATCATGTATTTGTCATTCAGCTTCGACTTGAACTCTTCCAGGCCTTCCTTCGACCAGTTCTTTTTGACGTGCTGCCAAACTTCCCAGTCTGCGTTTCGGTCGCTTGTGTATGGCGGAACCATTTCGGGAGCAGCCGACGAGCAATAGGAATAAGACAGCGGTTCGTCGCCTGTCGCTGGCTGTGCTTTGGCTTCTGCGAAGTATTCGATCCAGTCTTTGTTCTCCAGCGTCTTAGGCGAGAAGAACTGACGCACGCGACACTTGCAGGGATAGCCTTCAGTGCCGCGTATAGGAGTACCGATGTATGAAATCCACTTCCAGCCGAAGACATGCTGAGCAATGAACTCGTCGTCATTGCGTCCTGTTACGGGAATGTATGTGATGCCCATGATCTTCCCTTATGAACAAACGGACTTGTTTGCAGCTTTGGACTTGAACAGTCGCACAAGCTCAGCAGTCAAATACAAGCCGCGACGAATGCGACCGTTGAAGAACCCTGGACGGTCGGCAGGTGGCAAGCTGTTTGCCTTCTTCTCTGTTGCGTAGTGACATGCTCGCGACAGTCCATTGCGATAGATTTTCTGACCACAACCGCAGATGCACGTCTTGTCATTCAGACGCTTGATGATGTCCGGCTGTATTGCCTTCGGTGGCTTGATTTGCATGACGAATACCAAGTGATGACCTGCAAACATTTGAAGAACTCCGACCGGCCCGTAGTGTTTTGAATGAGTTCCTACAAACCAGCGTCTTGCTGTCCTTCCTTATCGAATCAACGACGCACGAAGTATGAGCATAACTTGCGCATATGTCAAGCAAAATTCCGGGCAATGTACGCGCAGTGAACGTGCAGTATTTGACCTAAATTCTATCGTGGTCTAGAGTTGCGTAGCCGAAGGAATTTTTTTAGGTTCACGCAAATGAGCAAAGAGAAGTCAACCAAACCGCGAGAACTGACGCCGCTTTCATCGAAGGCGGTTAGAGATATTGGCCGTCAATTGGCTTATTTCGCCCAGCAGTACAATCAGGTTGCTGACGAAATGGACGCTTCGACGATCCAAGAGATTGCAATCAAGGGAGCCACTAACCTATCGCTGACAATGGATAGGTTTAGTGGCGCTGTGCAATCGCTACAGGCTGGGCTGTTGAAGGCCAGAAAGTCGCCTTTGAAAATCACGCAGCCTTCAATCGAAGAGTCTCAAGCCGATGTACTTGCCAGACGGGAACAGCAAACGCGCACGAAAAAGGGATCTGCCAAGAGGAAACCCAGCGGTTAGCTTGCTTGCGAGTCCACAAGCCATTTGCGATGATTAACTCACCGTCGTCAAAGAGCACAATCACACGATACACGATAACGGCCTCCAACTCTGAGGGGATAAGTTTTTCGGCAAGGTTAGATAGGACTCTGGACACCTTACGTCATCGGCTTGCCAATTTTTTAGCGTGACATTTTAGAAGCTTCAACCCTCACCACCCGATAGATCGCGAATGAGTACCGAAACGACAGGAAGCTTTATGGTTTTGCTAGGTTTTTTTACTGGTTTCGCTGGCGTTGTGATACGGTCGAAGCCTGACGCGACTTTACAATTGCTCGGCAACGGTGTAGCAGTCATCTCAATCGGCCTGGTGGTTGTTGGTTGTGTGATGTCGATAGCGGGCCGGTCAAAGAGGAAGGCAAGATAATGGCAAAAGGCTGCGGTATCTTTGCTGGCTTCGTTCTGGTTTTGCTGATGGTTCTTTGCGGCAGTATCCTCTCAGTCATGCCGCGCGGTAAGCCACTGACGCCACAAGAAAAGGCCGCCAACGAACAAGCCCGCAAAGAATGGAGCACAGCCCGCAATCAAGAACGGCTAATCAAAGAGCTGGTTATCTCGACGCTCAAAGCACCGAAGACAGCCGAGATTGAATTGAAGAGTGGCTGGAAAAACGAAGAGCTGATTACACAAGGATTCGTTGACGCTCAGAACTCATTCGGTGCAATGATTCGCAGCAAAATCCACGCACTGTCTGAAGGCAAAGAGAATCCTCAGCTAGTCTTCCTCCAAGTCGATGACAAAATTTTGATTGACAAAGTAAGCGACCGGCCCTAATCTTGTAGTCGCCATCAATCGCGCCAATCCGGCTCCCCTGACCACGGAGCATGAACGGAAATGGCATTGCCGGATTTTTATCAATTAGCTGCTGACCAATCTGAATGGTCACAGGCAACTTTCGGAACGGACCTTCAACGTGGTCCTATCGGCACTCTCAAGCACCTGGCAAAAGAAGTCCAAGAGTGTTTGAACGAACCCAACGACGTTAAAGAGTACGCCGATTGTCTGATTCTGATTCTTGATGCTAGCCGTCGTGCTGGCTTCTCTGCTGACGAACTGGTTGCTGCTGGTTTAGCCAAGATGGCCGAGAACCGTCAGCGTCAATGGCCGCCGTTCGATCCTGCCAACATTGATAAACCTGTTGAGCATGTGCGCAACCTCCCCTCAGACTTTGCTTGCGTGCCGGGGGTGGAGTGAATGAATGCTGCGCTGCCTGAATCTTTGATTGTTGATACGGCCAATCGCCTCGGTGCTGTCAGTGTGCCGGTTGTCGCAATTCAATCAGCATGGCAATCAATTCCAAATTGCCCTGGTTGCTTGAGCAGCGAAAACGGGCAGCGTTTATTCATCGCCTATCGCCTTCGTGAACTTGGATGCTTTTCCATTGGCTGTTGCGAAGACAACGAAAAGGGAACCGGATGCATTCTTCATTTCTTCGACATTCACCACAACACCAGAAACTTAACAGATGAAGAGTATGCAGCGTTTATGAACGGACGACGCACAGAGCCAGACGTAGCAGCCACAAAGATGTGGAAGCTAATGGACAGTGAGCCAGTTAATGCACTTGCCGGACGCACGACCTACTTTAGCCGAAGCAAGAAAAGCAAAAAGGAAGACGCGACATGAAATCGCTTGCCCTGTGGCTTCATGCAGTCTGGCTATTTCTGTGGCTGCTGACTGTCTGTCTGATTTTTACGCCAGCAGGCAATGAGTTTGTGTATTTGATTTTCTTGATGGTCATGGAGGTTAAAACGTGAAAGCCAGTGAATTGAAGCCGGGGCAGTTTTTTGAGTGTGACAATGTTCGTCGGTTGTGTGTGTGTGTGCATCAACTAGACGGCAAGTGTCGCTATGCGGTCAAGGATTGGGAGCGATTGTTTACGATGGACGGCGACACCGAAGTCAACGCCGTCGATGGCTGGGATGATGAGCTGAAGCAAGACGCCGAACTCAAGCAAAGGATAGCGGAACTGGATCGCAAGGCGGTAGAGGCAATCGAATCGTTGATTCACAACGCACAGATGAAACAACTAGACTTCGATCGCACTCGCCTTGACCCTGAGCTTGTTCGTGCCACATCGTTTTACCAAGGCTATCGCAACGCCTGTGTGATGGCTGCTGAACTGCTTGGGGCAAAGAATGTGTGGCGGCTGGTGAGGCCACGCGAAGACTCAACACCCGAAGCCCCGCCCGTCGCCAAGCCAGAGCCAGAGCAGTTCAAGGCTGGTGACTGGGTGGTTGCCGATTCAGGCGCTAGTCAGTCTCGATATGGAATAACACCTAAGCAATTGGTCGAAGCAAGCAAGTGGTGCCTGTATGTCGAAGAAAACTTTCCGTATCACCCGTCGCACTTCCGCCGCGCCACTCCCGCCGAGATTGCGAAAGCTACGGAGCCGAAACCTACAGAGCAGTTTCACGTTGGTGATTGGCTCTACTGCATCGAATCGCACGCACCACTTGTTGCAGGCAATGTCTACAAGGTGCTTGCGGTCAAACGAGATGGATGGCCGGAAGTTGAGGAAGACGAGGGCTACTGGAACCCGAAATACTTCCGCCGCGCCACTCCCTCCGAAGTCGTAAAGCACAAGATCGACAACGGGTACTGCTTGACCGATGACGACACAGCAGCGTTTCGTGAGTCAGTCAATCCGCCGACGCCAGAACTGACGTGGACGGTGACAACATGACCGACCACGACCAAAGCATCGTCAACGGCGTGCTCTCGGTCATGGGCGAAGTTGGACTAGCCACCGACCACAAACGATTGCGAGCAGCGATTGAGCAAGGGGCAGGCAGGGATAAGCTAACGGTTGCTGTTGAGATTGCTGTGGCGTTTATGAGGTATGCGGAAGAGTTGAAGAGAGGTGAAGAGTGAGTGAGCAAGACATAGCCGCTGAGCGAATACGACTTCTACGGGAAAATGCCAAGCATGTCGGAGTGCCGATAGCTACCGAGCACGACATCTATTGGGTGTGCGACAAACTAACCGCCGCCCAGTCGCGCGTGGAGGGGTTGGAGGCAACATTGGCGGGGGTCAAGCAACAACAAGAGGACAGCGAGCACTATTGGTCACAGCAAAACTTACGAGACCGCGATTGCAACGCACGCCTGTGTGAGCAAGGGGGGGAGTTGGAGCGAGAGAACAAGCAACTTCGTGAGTTGCTGAGGGATGCAGCAGATTTGAAACAGCGTATCAAAGCCGCGATAGGTGGCCAATGATCCAATTTGTAATCATCGCCAGCATCGCTTTCGTTTGCGGGCTCGTCATGGGCAGGCATGTGGAGAGGCAACCGTGATAGCCGTCCTCTGTGTAGCCAAAAACTCGATTTACAAGACGCTCGGTGTTGACTGCTACGACATTGACCGCGACGTAAGGACGTTTCCGCGTGACTGCCCAGTGGTCGCCCATCCGCCTTGCCGGTCGTGGTCTGCCTATTGTGCTCATCAGGCTAAACCACTGCCAGGCGAAAAGGAACTAGGACCACTTTGCGTTGACATCCTGCAAGAGTGCGGAGGAGTCTTAGAGCATCCAGCGCACTCAAGACTTTGGGACCATTGCAGTTTGCCGAAGCCAGGCGAGGAATCCAACGACTACTGGTGGTCGATGGAGGTTAATCAGTCGTGGTGGGGTGACTCGCGACTAAAGAAAACTTGGCTACTGTTCAGCGGTCTGCGTAAAAGCGATCTGCCGCCGATACCGTTCAGGCTTCACGACACAAACGGAGACCGCCGACGATGGCAACTGATGAGCAAACATCAACGAAGCGCCACACATCCAGAGTTCGCGAAGTGGCTTTGTGAAGTGGCTAGAATTAGCGGCAGGGTTCAAAAAGAGTTTATTGCTGAGTCACTACGCCAAGCGGATATAAGACTATAGGCATGTGGAGAGGGTAGGATGACAGAGCAGGAAATCGAAGCCATTCTTCGAGAAAGAATTGGCGGTCACGTTGGCGGTCACGTTCGCTTGCAGTCTGGTGCAGTTCGGTGCAAAGTTCCCGGAAAGAAAAAGACCAGGAAAACTAAGAAAAAGCCTGAAAAGTAGCCGTTTTGCAGTTCGGTGCAGTCTAGTGCAATGCTAGCCTAGTGGACGACACAGGACCAGTAAAAAGCTATTCTTTCCAAGGCAAAAACCGCATCTTCGCAAATGGCGGTCTTGCTGGCGGTCATTATTTTTATAAATTTCCGAAAACTGTGTGTATAGATACTTGACGCCACCCGATAACTGTGTGTATAGTTATTGCAGTGACACAACGATAACCAAACACGCAAAGGGACGAGAGTATGCAAACCATGAACGTCAACAACGCCGGCAAGCATCCAGTAAAGCTTACTGAAGAATTGCTAGTTGGTGACAAGTTGGTTTGTAGCTTCAACTACACTCGCGAGATCGTTCGCGTCATCAGCGAAACAGCGAAGACAATCACGTTTGAGGTTCTGGAAGACTACGACAATAAAATTTACGTCAAAAGGTTGAACAAAGGAGCAAAGCAGCCTGTGAAGGCGTGAAAAATGCCTGCTGGCGGCTGTATATGCTTGGGGCTTATCTACACAAGCGAGAATGGAATGACAGAAGAACAATCGAACGAAATCATCAAGAAAACGATGTCATCAGACAGTTGGAAGTCTGCAATTGCCGAATTTCCAAAGGAGTGGCAATCGAAGGTGGAGGCAGCTATGGCAAAGGCTTTAGGCCACGGAATTCATGCAGCTACATGTAGCAAAGACCAGACTGCAAATGACTGACAACCGCAAGAACATAACGCAGCCTGCCGACTGGTGGGCTGCCTTTGAGAAAGCCGCAGCCGCCGAGGGAAAGAACCTGTCAGAATGGATGGGCGACAAGTGCAAAAAGGCACTCGGCAAAGACGGCAAGCAATTATCCGAACGCAAACCAGCCAACAGACCAAAGGTAAAACCATGTCCACCTACGAAGTAATCCGCAGCCAGCTCCACTTGCCCCAGATCGTCATCGAGCACGCTGGCGGCACTGTGACGCTAACCCCATCGCAAGGTCGGCAGGTTCTGGCTGGTGGGGAGTTGGTGGTTGTTGGCGGAAAGGTGGTGGTGCGGTGACAGTTCAAGAACTAATTGACCAATTGCAAAAGGTAGCGGACAAATCAAAGCAAGTGATTTACGGCGAGCGGTTCAACGTCCACAGGATTGAGCAGGTTGTTGCCGACCCCAGCAACGACAATGTTATTTTGTGCTACGAATCAGAGCCAGAATGGTACCACTCAGATTACAAGTATGAGTAACTTCTACAACCAACAATTCCGCGCCGCCGTGATGTGCGTGCTGGGGGCGGTCATGCAATGGGGAGGGTGTGTGTGATGATGTGGCACATTCAAAAATGCGTCGACTATGACGAGATGGGCAACATGCTAGAGGATATCGAAGTCACCAATCACGACCGATACTACCGCTGCTACAGTCGCGACGATGCCGAGTGGTTGCTAAAGGTTCTGGAGTCGACTGGCGAGGACATCAATTACGATGACTTGAAATCAGAACACGATGAGCACCGCTGATAGGTCGTCGCGTCCAGAATGACCTTGCCGAAGTTAGCGAACTCTAGTGGTTGCGAATCGCCGCACAATTTGCCCAGCAGCCTGCACTCGTAGACCAACCCACAGCCACAGGACGCTTTGCCTTTGGGCTCGCTGCGATGACGACATGGACCGTTTTGGTATGGATTCTCACAACAGCGAATCGGCAAAACCAAATCGCCTTCAAGCGTGAGTCCGCATTTGGGGCAGGTCCATTTCATCCGAGCGTTATCACTAAGTTAGCAGCAATGCTACAGAAGTCGCCTGGATCTGTGCCAAAGCAAAGCGTACTGGTTGAGCTTTGCAAGGTTAGCGTTTGACCAGACGCTGCCGAACACGAAGCGAACGAGCCGGTAAAGACAGATGCCGTTCTACCTGCACCAATCGTCACAAACGCATCTTGAAGCTCGTACTGAAGCGTAATCGTAACAGTAACCAAGACGCCCCCGCTTCCGTTATCTGCGAACTCGATGATTGCGTTGTCGATACCGGCAAGATTGCAGCCAGTTGGAAACTGACCGAACAACGCTTCACCTGAGCCACCGCAGTTGAATTGAAACGAGAACGGGACAGACCATCGACAGGTTCCCGTTTGCGTGCCGACTGTGCGAAATACATAGGTGCCGTGAATGTTCGTACAGCCACCAGGACAGTCAGCCGGATTGCTCAATCCGGAAAGCGAAAAATAGGTGATGACGTTGCAGTCGTTGCAAGTAAATGTGTTGCAACACCGACACCCGCCCGCATTGTGCTTGCCAGGCATCAGCAGTCCTCCCAGACGGCAACCAGCACGCCGCCCATCCAGACCGCTCCAATGTACTTCGTGGCACCAACCGCCGTAGTCGACAAGTTATAGACCGGCAACGTGAAGCCAGCAGAGGTTAGCGTGCCAGAGATGATCGAATAGACAGTGCAATTGGCAGAGCTAACCGTCGTTCCGCTTCGAGCCGCAATCCCGCCGCCTGGAGTTTGCAGGATGTAAGAAGGTGACGAGCCTCTAAGCTCTTGGTATGTGCCGTCAGAACCTTCAGCGAGTGCCTTTAAGTCTTCGGCTGTTCGCTTGTCTCTAAACCCGTAGACTTTCTTTTTACGCATGGACTATACCAGTGTTCGCGATGTCCAAGTCTAGCTGTGTCGCACTAGCCGCCGTGCCGAGTCTCGAAACGTAGTGGCCCGTTGCCAAGTCTGCTTCTGGTACGATCTGGCCAGCAGTTGCGCCAAGGTAGTAGGTCGCACCAACGGTCATCGTCGCACCGACCAAAACGATTGAGCCACCAGTAAGCACAACAAGACCACCGCTCGAAACGCCGCCATGCAAAGCAAGACCTTTGACAACTGCCGTTGCTGCCGACGCATTGTTATCAGCAAGCTTGGCTTTGTTGCTGTCAGTCGTGTCGAGATAAACGACTTCACCAGCGGCTATAGTTGCCCCTGCCGTTACAACGTCAATAGTGGTTGCCGACGTGAAGGGGCGAATCGATGTGTAAGTTACCGCTGCCATGCTAGATCCTCAGAAAATCCTGAAATCGCTTTTCTTCAAACTGGTCGAACTCACGAACGGCTGGCGCTGTGCCTACTGCCTGCTTGCCACCGCTGCCATCGAGAGCGCCTAAAATTACGTTTCCAGCCTTGTCGGTGTATGGCAAGTAATCAGTGCCCGACTTGTAAACGGTGCCAACGTCAAGCCTCTTGTTGGTCCATTTCTTGGAGTTGTATTCAAGCTGGTATCTTGTCAGCCGCATTTTTCGACCGTAGTAAAAGCCGATTACCGATGAAACGACGGTACAGAAAAGCGTCTTCGCTGCTCGGCCTTTGAACACGATAGAGTTGACAGTCTCGTTTCGTTCCAAGACTTGCTCGTCAGTCACAGTGAACGATTCAAATTGGTAGAAGTCCCAAATCGGAATCGAGCGAGTGATGATTAGCCCAGTATCGAAAGGCTGACCGGCTGAATTGGCTATCGATGCGCCGCTCTTGTCCTTAGTGACAACCTCTTGTAGCTTTCGCGAGCGAGTTTCGTAGACAGGCAGCCAAACTAAAGGATCGGAAGCCGGATCGGACGAAGATTGGTTATCTTCAACCTCGCTTGAGAATGTGGCGGTAATGTCCCAGACGGTCGGATTTTCTTTGCGAAAGTTGCCGTTTTTGCTTCTGCATATACCAACACCAGTTGGCGAAATAGTCTGATTGACAATCGGCAAACCAGCAGTGGTTGCAACTTGCAGATAGTCTTCGGTCGGACTGGTCGTTCTAACGATGTAAGTGTAGGTCTCGTCAAGAATCGGCAAGCCTCCAGAAGTCCGAAGACTGAAGCCACCAGCTCTAGCAGTACCCAGTAGCGTCGAACTCATACGCCCTCCATGCCGATCTCTTCGACCTTACGGCCAACGTCTTTCGTGGCGTTGATTAGTTCCTCTTGTCGCACACCGTTAGCCCGCAAGATTTCCGCTTGTATTTTCGCCTGCTCGACTAGCTGCTCGTCAGTTGGCTTGCCGTCGACCTTGACCGTTGCTTCCGCAATCGCTCGGTTAGCCTGCTCGGCCATGAATCGAGCAGCCTCAGCCGATCCCGCTTCCATGCCTGAACCTGGACCTCTGGCAACGTCCTCTTGCATCTTCATTTGCTTGCGACGTTCTTCCTCGAAGTAACGCTCGGCTGCACGCAATGCCTGCTCTGCGTTGCGATTGGCTAGCCGTTCCTTTTCCTGTTGCCGCCGTTCTTCCTCTTTGGCTATGTCGTCGATGGCTTTTAACTTGGCTTCGCGTTCTTTGTCCGTGTCTTCCATTACCATTGCATGGCGAGCAAGTAGCCTGTTTATCTCAGCCTCTTCCGCTGCCGAAATGCCCTCCTCTCGAACGCGATTAAGGTTTTCGATAATGCGTTCACCGCTGTCGAGCTGGAAAGCCTCAGGATCGAACTTCGTTAGCTCGTTTACGTCGAGTGACCGCAAGGCTTGCAGCTTCTTAGCGACTTCTAAAGTCAGCTCCATACCATCGAGAAAGTCACCAGCCCACTGTGCAGTCGCGTCTACTGTGCTGCGAATCGCTGTGTCTACGTCGCCAAGTCCATCAGCCGTTCGTAAGATGCTCTCCGCGACTAGCTGCATGACTGGCGCTAACTCAGCCGCGACTGTGTTGGTAATGCCAGTGACGATGACAGAAACGTCTCGCCATGCGTGGTTGTTGGCTCCAACCATTTGCACTTGCTGTTCAGTCAGGCTTAGCCACTTCTCAGCGAATCCTAGCGACTCTTCTAGCTCTTCGCGTCCTTTGCCTAGCGTCGATGCCAGCTCAGCACCGCCCTTGCCTAACAGTTCCGTGGACACTCGCAAACGCTCTGCAAAGTTGAGCGATGGCATAACGTCAGCCAGCCTTAGTAGCGCCTGCCGTGGTCCTTCTGCGATCAATTCGCCCGCATCTAGTCCTAGCTTGGCAAACGACTCTCGCAGCTTGTCGTCACCCTCCACAGCTTTGGCAATGTTGATTTGAAGCTTTTTAATAGCCTCGCCAACTGCTTCTGGACCTACCCCGCCTCCTCTGTCAAAACCAAACTCCAGCGTTTTCAAATCACCAAAACTGACGCCTAGACGCTCAGCTTTATCCGCTGTATCGTCGATCTCGCTTTGCACTGACCGAATTTGAGTAATGAAAGCGACGGTTGCCGCGCTTGCTGCCGCGATGCCAGCAGTGGCCGCTGTGAGTGCAGCGGTATAAGAAGGCAATGAACTGGTTGCCGCTTCAATAGCTGGCCGCTTGGACTCTAACAGGCGGTTATAAGTAGATTGACTTATAGCCCCAGAGTCTAACGCTCGCTTAAGCCGATCCTGCTCAACAGCAAATTTCTCAACTGGCGTTTGTGCAGCCTGGATGTCCTTGACCAATTGCCTCATCTCGGAACGCGAGACCTTAGCGCCGTCGATGAAGTTCGACGCATCCATTCCAAGCGAGACTGAGTACGAATTTATGACTGTAGCCATTAGCCAAGTGCTTCCAACTTACTCTGTACCGCTGAAATTGAATCTTGGACCACAAACGCTTCTTGTCCAACCCAGTCGCCAGGCATGTAGTTACAAGCCACGGCATCGATGTTTTCCAAGGCTTTTACTATGCCTTCCTCGTCAGCGAACTTGAGAGAAACCAACTTCTTGAGTGACGCCAGCACCTTGGCCAAAATCTCTCGCTCGCTTCCCCACGGTTCGATCTGATAGTAGGACTTCCAAAGGTTCCACACTCGGTCGGGAACATCCTCTAGCCACTGCTCCGGATCTTGAACACCAAATTTCAGGCACAACCGACAGGCTAGAACTAAGTCTCGGTTGAGCCGGAGTCTTTTGGGCTTATGTCCTGCTTATCCATGCCGAGAGCCGACATGCAAGCAGCGACCAAAGGACCAGTCAATTCCGCGTCTGTGCCTTCCCACTCGGAAGGACTCGCTACAGACTGCTTGTTCTCTGGATCTAGCACGCACTCCGACAGCATCACGCATTCAAGCCGGTCGTAGTCCAGCGTTCCATCTTTCTTGCGAGACTTGGCAAACATGGCCGCTCGGTCTCGCTTGCTCTTGCCAAGTATCACGAAGTCCAGCCCGCAAACTGTTACAGTTCGCTCTGTTGGCTTCTTGGCTAGAACCCTATCCCTCAGTGTCGTACTCAAACTCGCTCTCCTCTGGCTGCTCCGGTTTCTTATCCTGTGGCGCTTCAGATGCTTGCACCTTGACGCCCTTCTTTGCAGCAATGGCTTTGGCCATCGCGTCGTTTAACGAGTTGTCCCAATTGACTAGCCCGCTAAATGTGTTGGTTGAATAGCTGTAGTAACCGACGTGACGCCAAATGCCGTCGTCGCCTTTCATGTCAACAAAGTCTTGGCCGAATGACTTTTTGATCGTCTTGCCGAAAACTACTTTCGTTGTTTCATGCGGACGTAGATTCACGTCTTTCGCGTCGATCATTAGCTACCTCGCGTGTATGTCGGTCCCGTGTCGCCGTCTGGTGCGAACTTGTAAACAGCCTTTTGTACTTGTCCGTTCGCAAGTGTCGGAAGCTTGACAGACGTGATGACGCCTGAAGCTGCAAACGTGGCTCCGGTCGTGGTCGTCTGCGTGCTATAGACCGGGAATGTGATCGTGGCTGTATCGACTGAGCCAGTCACCGTGACAGCCGTTGCGGCTGGATTGTGAATCACTGTCAGCGTCCAGTCGCCGTGCTTTCGCAAGTCGGATGCAATGCGTTCCATGTCACCGCTCGTTCCCAGGTGCGACACGTCGAGCATATCGATGCTCACTTCACCAACGTCGATGGATTCGATCTTGAAACTATTCATTGCTGTCTGCGTTGCCAGCGTGACAGTGGCTCCGTTGCCGGTATCGCCTACGTTCGCCATGATTACCCTTTCAAAAAGTTGACCATTAAGTCAAACGTACAAACATGGCGCTGATCGTCACCGCCGCTGGTGTCGTCGTCCTCAAATTCGCGCCGTCCGTCTTCCACCATCACGCTCCGGATGTCCAAACCTGAATAAGTGCCTTTTATTTCGTCGATGCCTGACCAGATGATTGCGTCGGCAACTGCTCTGGCTGACTCGGCTGTAGACGCATAACACTCCACTTGTATTCGCGCATCAACTGGACCAGCCAAGCTACTGAGAGCGTGTGTATAGCTCTCGCTGTTAATCGCCATCGTTGCCGCTGGTATCGTTGCATTCTGTGGCAAGCGTCCTTGGTAAATGCGTTGGCTGACCAGTGACGTTACCGCCGACTTACCAAGCAAATACTGCCGAACGCTCTTGATGACATCAGCCACGCATCACCTCATCGAGTGACTTTTGGACCGACGTTTTCATTGCCACTAGTTGTTCGTTTTTCGTCTCGTCGAAAGCTTGGACTATCCAATTGCGGACAGTTGCTTTCGTCTTGCCAGCGTCCTTGCCCCAGTACCAAATTCGCCTACCTTTAGGACTGGTGAAGAAGTAAGCTTTGTTACCCTTTGGCCATTCAGGACCGATGACGGCTAGGCCATAGCGGTTTGCGTACTTGCGAATTACTCGCTTAATCGTCTTCCACAGTGGATAGTTCCAGTCGGCTCGTTCCGCTTGCCGCCTACTCCGCTTCTTGCGATCTGCTTCTGTGCCTCTCGGTGCCAGTTCTCTTGCACGCTTGACCACTGGAGCAGCCGCAGCCGTTACCGCTTTATCAATGACCTTGTACTGTTCAAGCTTCGGCACCATATCGAACATGCGAGCTACTTCAGCATCGCTTGGCAGGTCCATCTTGAAGTCGACGTTATTCATGACTTGCACCATAGCTCTCGATAACGCCTACCGCCTTCAACTGGTGGACACTTGACTATTCCGTATGTCGTCCCGTTGAATGAGATTCGCATCGTTGCGTCGTAGTTGTCGCGATAGTGAACGATGAAAACTGCTGTCACGCCTGCCTCTACTTGTCTGCCTCGAAACGTCTCGCCGCCGCTTACTTCTTCAAACGTCGCTGGTTCGTTGGAATACAAGTCAGACCAAGTTCGTGTCACGTCGCCAGCATCGGAAACGGATTCGGTAAACGATTGCACCGTTATCCGCTCACGCATTGCACCGAGTCTGAATCGAGTGGGACGCCAGGTCATGGATACGTACTCCGACCAAACGCCCGAACAATGGCTTCGTAGGCTGGCAACGTCTGCATTGTTTCAGCCATCAGCATGTCGCGATTCTCAAAGTTGTGAGCAATGAGTAGCTTCATGGCTTGCTTGTAAATTTGCGGCACTGCTGACACTGACGCATAGCCTGCAACATAAGTCACCGTCACAGCATCCCATCGATTAAGGATAAACGGCCATACTTGCAAGTAATTCAGTCGGACAGCCCTAGCCGCAGCATCAAGGCTGTAGATCGAAGTGCTCATCGTTTGCAGAGCATTCAAGCTGTCGTAGTACTTGATGTGCGTGATGCTCTGTATTGGTCGCTTTGGTAGGTAAATCTCGTCGTCGTTCAAGTCTTCGAGAGTCACAGACCAAGTTTGCGTCAAGACCGCTGAGTCTGTATCGTGTTCAAACTTTTCGCGTGCTGCTTGAATCAGTGCGGTTAGATGGTCGTCGTGGGCTGTGTCGGTCGGGCTCAGTTCGCACTGCTTCCGCGCTTCGGCCAGCGTTATCGGCTCCGATGTTGGCCCCGTCACTAGCGTTGCCCGGCTTACTTCCGCTTCCATAAGTCACCAATCCCCGCTTGTGCAATTCGTGAGCAACGCCCTCGCTTAGATCGTAGTCGCGTCCGACTCGCCAACCCTTCCACCTTCGAGTGAAACTAACCAGCATTTGCGGCCTCCCACTGCGATGGATAAATATGTATCGGATCTCGGTTCTCGTCGTGAATCACAATCATTTCTTCCAAGTGCCCGAGGTTCGTTTCGCTGTCGATCCAAACCTTGTTGCCTGCTCTCTCCCACTGAAGCCAGAACCAAACGTCGTCATCAGTTTTGTTGTCCGACCATTCGCCGTTGCTGTCTGGTTGACTCCAAAACCAAGGCTTTGGCGTTCGCTTCAGGCTTGCAGTCTTAATGACCGTCAGCCCAAAGTGGGCTGTCTTAGCTTGAAACAATCCACGCGAATCAACTTCTACTCGCTTCTCGTCCTCACCGACCATAACGCCGCCGTGAGCAGTGCCTAGGATTGTCTTTTTGCCTCGCCTGACCTGCATTCCTGTGATTGCGTCAACGTCTGATTCCTGAGCGGCAATGTTCAGCAGTCGCTGAAGCTGCGAGCTAGTGAAAATCGTGTCGCCGTCAACTGTGACAATCACGTCGGCCAAGTCTTGCAAGTCGGTCAGCATCTTTTGCATACACTGACCGTAGTAAACGCCACCGCTAACCAGTAACGGCAGGTCTAGCGCTTTCAATCCTCGCTGGATTATGTTGCGCGCCCATGTACACTCGTACCGTGGCGCAGTCATAACCGCTGCTACCTTTAATTCCATCTGTTTAGCTCCGGATGGTTATGATTAGCCAACAACAACTTGGTCAGCGTTGCTGGAGTTAGCTGCCGAGACTTCCTTGACCAGTTCAGCCACGCACGACGAAATGACCGTGCCGTTAGTGGTCGTGTCTGGAGTGACGACGACTTGCAGGTAACGCTTGCGACCCTTCAAGTCGACATTGAAGACCTGGACGGTTGCCGCTGTATTGTCTGCCGTCACCGAGAAAGCAGAGTTGAACGTCGCAAACGCTGTTGCCGCGTTCGTGTCGCTTTCTCGAAGATTTAAGGCCACGTTCGTGCTGTTTGTGTTGAGTTCAGCACCAATGTGGAAAACGATTGAAGCGTAATCTGCACCCTGAGTATCAATCGCCGCTGTTCTTGCAGTGGTAGCAGCCGTAACGGGTGCCAGCACGCTTGAACGCACTAAAGCCTGTGATTGTTTCATTTCTTTGATTATCCGTTAATTGAGTTGTGACTTTCAAAACGGCCCACCAGCCGAAGCCAGTGAGCCGACCACCGGAGCTAACAGTGGATTAGCCGAACTTGAGTTCCAGCAATGCGCCTGCCGTAGATGCAGTGCCGCGATCATGGACATTAATGTCGTATCGCTGGGTTGCACGCACAGCCGTGGCGTCTTGCAAGAAGTAGATGGAGTTGTCGCTAGCCATCGACATGCCGCGACGACGGCCAAGAATGGCAGCCATACGCAAGTCACCGAAGTAGCCGAAGATTTGGCCAGTTGCACCAGTGCCAGAGTAAAGAACTTGGCTAGTGACAACCGGATAACCAAGGAATTGCTTTGATGCACCGGACGCCAGGTTCATCATGTCGTTTCCGCCAACAGCATCCATCAAGCGCTGAATGGTGTTAGCCCAGACGTTCTTGTGGAAGTACCAGCGCGGCTGAATGCCTGCGTACTCTGGCAGCTTGCCGACAGCTTGCTCAAACACGGAAATGGTGAGCGTAGCGTTAGTAGTAATGCCCGTTGCCGTGATGGTTGAGCCAGCCTGCAAGGCAGCGCCAGCGCCAACGATCCCGCCGTATTGTGACGAACCGTCGCCGTTGAAGCCTGCGTTGTCTTCGTCGTAGGCGAACTTGTACGCAACCGAGCGAGCATAGGCCTCGGCCACGCTCAGCACTGCGTCTTCGTTCAGTTCTGAGGAGATAACGCCGACGGCTGCCAACTTCTTGGCTTCCAATCGCACCAACGCGAAAGCCATGTCGCTCGGTGTGATCGTAGCGTTTTCGCCAACGTAGTAACTAGTGATTTCGCCATTGAGCTTCGGCACCTGTTGCACTGCATCGGTCATCGTCCAAGGCTGTGCGTACTGAGCGAAGACGCCGAACGACTCGCGAAGCTCGATGATGGCCGACTCTAAAGGCTCTGGCACCAAAAAACCGCCCTTGGTGTTGTCGCCGGTCGTCATCGCGTTTCGGATTCGCAGGCCTTTGTCTTGGCAGTATTGCCTCGACTTCTTGTTGCCACAGAACGCGGCAAGAATCCATTGTCCAGCGTTGTAAGCGTCCTCAATCGATCCGAAACCTTCAGGCTTTTTGGATCGTGCGAACTTGATCGGAAGCGAAAGCCGCTTGTCCTGAGCTTTCGGCTTTGGCTCAAGTTCCTCTTTGGGCATCTTGGCCGCAACAATGGTTTCAAACTTGATGGCTCGATCAAGTTCCTTGTTGAGTGCTTCCACTTGTGCGTGGATGCTTTCAAGATCCTTAGTCTCGTCGTCGTTGAACTCGCGACCTTCTTGGCGAACCAGCTCGTCTAGTGCTTCGGCCTTTACCTTGCACTGCGCCAGTTCATTTCGTACTTGCAATGAACTTTTCATCTGTTGACCCTTGTTTAGAGCAGGCCAACAAAAAAGCGGCTTGGCCTGCGAACTGAAAACGTAAAAACACGTTTCCGGTTTGCTTGCCATGCCGCTAAGGAGTTGCGATGGTTCAGCTATCGGATTTTTTGCGATGCGTTTGGTGCATCACTGACTAACAATCTATGCGTTCTTGTTATGGCTGTCAAGCTTTTGTTGCGCGTAAAAATCCGCGACACTCAGCCAGCGATTGCGGGCTGTCTGTCAGCTTCCACATTTCGATGTCTCTGAAGCCGACCGCATGTAGCCACGAAGCCGCACACTTCAGCGTTGGCACCCACCAGTTGCTTTGATTCTTGCCGAACTCGTTAGTCGGATAGAACTCGGCATAACATGCGTTCTCTGGCGGAAGCGACTTTGTGTATGGGCTCTGAATGTTGTCGATGATTGCCGTCTCGACGTGGATAGTTCCGCCGCTTTTCAGTGCATCGAAGCAGTTTTGAAGGGCTAGAACTGGGTTGCGGAGATGGTAGAGGACGCCAAAGCAGAAGATGCGGTCATAGATGGGATTTCTCACCCAGTATTGCTCAATGCTCGCCGTAAGTCTCAAGATGGACTCTATTCGCAAAGCCTCGCAGCACAGGTTGAGCGCTTCCCAACCTTTTCTTTTAGCGTCAACCAGTTCACCGCAGGTGTCCGAAAAGTCATCCATTGCCGTGCATCGCTTAGCTCCGCGCCGAATTGCCTCAATTGACCAATAGCCATCCCACGCGCCAACGTCCAAGACGTGTTCACTCAGTAGGCTAGCTGGCACTTGATACGCCTCTGGTACAAGTGGTGCCCAGCCTGGAGTTACGATGCCGCCGCCGAGGTCTATTTTGTGGTACCAGTAGGGAATAGCGGCTATCTTCTCTTCTAGTTCACGCCGAGCATCTGGACCTCTTGCAACAACAGAACCGCCCGCACTTAACGTCCAACCGCCACCTGTGTCACCTTGGATTGCCACCGTTTAGCTCCGGTTTTTTAACGAGTAAAAAGCAGTTTCGCACGCGCTTGAAACTGTGCTTTAGGCTTCGAAAACAACGCCGCTGGTGCATTCTTGAACCATGCAGCCGCCACAGGTTCGACCGCTGCCGACTCAGCCTTGCCGGTTGACAAGCCAGCCGCGATTGCTTCGTCTGTGTTGTACCAAGTCTCGGCAGCCAGCAAAGCGGCAATGTCCGTTCCTTCTGGCATGTACTCAGCGTAGATTTCAACTAACGCCGCGTCGTACTTGTCTAGGATCTCTGCCGTCTTGGTCATCTCGGTACTATTGCCTATCGCAAAGCCCATCGCTTTGTGGATCATCCAGCGACCACCCTTGGCAGTCGTTCGATTCTCACCGGCCAGAGCGATCACGGACGCCGCAGAAGCAGCCAGCGAATCGACGACAGTATCAACGCCGCCATCGTATCGCTTCAGCGCGTTGTAAATCGCTATGCCCTCGTCAGCCACGCCGCCAGGGCTATTGATGCGAACAGTTGCCCGCTTGCCTTTGAGTGAGTCTAGCGCCTCGATGACTGACTTGGCAGTAATGCCGCCGCCAAACCAATCAGCACCGATAGTATCGTAAATGAAAATCTCACTGGTCTTGTTGTCTACTTTAAGCACAATTGCAAATCCTCAATCAGTTGGTGTACTCGATTCGGCCATGACTCCACGCAAGCTCCGACTTTGCCAGCAAGTTCTTCTGGTTGACATTCGCACGCTTCCAAAAGCCGCCGCTTGCTTTCAATGCAATGGTCGGTCGCTAGTTGCCTATCGCCGCCTAGCTGCTCGATGGCGTCTGCTAGCTTCGGTTCCCATCGTGCGTAAAACTCTTCGACTTTGGTAATGAACTGAGGAGACTTGACGCAAGCTGTCACCGCGTTCTGCTCGCGCGTGATCCAGTTGCCGAGCACAGCCGCCACTGCGTTATTTGGTTGGTTCGACGCTCCACCAGTTTGCTTCTTGTCAATCGCTGGGTTTGCGTACTCGTCGCCACCTTCGTATGGGTTGTAGTCAAACAGGTCTCGGCACTCGTTAGGATTCAAGATGCGGTTTGTGATGCCTTGGCTACAGAATGACATAAGAGCCGCTGGGTCCATTCGCATGAAGATGCGATCATCGAAGGCAAACTGATAGCCCGCTCGACGTTGCTTGGCCGTAAGTAGCTTGACGTTGCACTGTGCCTCAAACGCCGACATGATTGGAGCCAGGCAGTTTGTTTTGTAGCCGATCCACTTTTGCACTTCGGAAGCATAAGAAGCGTTTGACGAGTCGCCTAAGATCGATTCCAAGGCGAACAGCAACGCCGCTTCCTCTCGCTGAAATCGCCGCTGCTCAACTAACTGAGCGTCTGAGTTGTTCATGGTCAGATTTTGCACTTCCATGTTTTCGCGCAAGAGTGCAATGGCGTCACCGTCAGCACCGGCCAATTGCTCCTTGACCTTCTTTATCCATTCCTTGGCTGCTCCCTCGTCGCGGAACATTCCGATAGGCGCTTTGAAGAACAGGCCGCCGCCAAATCCTTTTTTGTTCTGCCGCTGAATCAGCTTTTCGGCACCGATGCCCAGACCAATCGACCGAGAACCTACGTCCAAAATGCCGACGCCTTCAACGCCATCGACCGACACACCAAGCAGGTGCCAAACCTCAGAGTCAGGAATCGGAAACCATGCTTCCTCGTTGTCATCGAGTTCGACGTAAATGGCAAGCGAATCGTCTTTCTTGATCTTGACCCAGTGGAATTTCTCGACGACCGTTTGACCGTCTTTGCGATAGCGAATGAGCTTTGACTTCACCCGCAAAGGATCTAGCGGCAAAAGCTCAGTCGCCACGTCGTCCGATTTTAAGATGACCGACCGACCGTTACCGTAAAACAGACGATGCAGGACCATCATGGCTTTCCAGTCGCCTGCCGTTTGCAGCGTGTTAGGCTGCCACGATACCAAGTCGTTTAGCGGATTGTTCTTTTGTACTTCACGCCCGCCATCGTTTCGACGAAGTAGCTCTAACGCCATCGTTTGAAACGCGCCAGTGATCCGCGTTGCCGCATTGAAGACAGGCGGGTAAGTCATCGCCTCCTCAATTGTCAGCTCGCTATCGTCATCCTCGCCCGTGCCATCAATGCCCATGTATTGTTTGATGGCTTGAAGCACTCGCTTGACTGTAACCGTCGCCATAGTTTCCCTACATTATGAATAGCTCGCCACTGGCGCGAGCTGGAGCCAAGAAAGCCATACGAAACGCCATAGTCACCGCCACGATTGGGTCAATCTTCTCTGACGACGACTTTTTATCGTACATCCAGAGGTCTTTGCGATCCCGATAAAGAATTGCGTTGTTGACTGACCACCTTAAAACCGGGTTTCCGTCGTGAGTTAGCCGCTTTTCGTCTATAACAGCCATCAAATCTCGGATAGGTTCGTTGAACATGCTGTGATTCTGTGGCATTCGTACGGGTACAAGTCCCTCCTGCGTTAGCTCCTCCGCAAGCTGTTGTCCGTTATAAGGGTCATAAGCTACGTTTTTGGCGTAGAAAATAGCCGCTTTTTCAATCAAATCGTCCCGTAAATTAGCGATTGGATAGCGGTTTTTTGCCAGAAAACCACGATAAATCCAGTCACAAAACGGCATTTTGCTCAAATCTCGACGCGAATCGTCTCCAATGTACGTTTTGACCTGCACTTCATATCGATAGACCGGCATTCCGTCACGTTCGCCAACTGGAAAACGAGCACATAGCCCAAGTGCTGCCAGGTCGTCTCTAGCTCCGAGGTCAACACCGATACCAACTGCGTCCGCGTCGTTCCAATCGCTAAGAGCACCTTCGCAAGAGTCCCATTTGCCAAGGTCAAACGCTTTCTCTGTGCAGCTTACGATTCGGTTGCAATGGTATCTGGTAAATCGATTGGTAGCGACCGCTGAGGTTTTCGCTTCGGTCGCCTGTTGACGCAAATAGTCGAGCGTGATGGATATACCGACGTTCGGATTGGCTTTAATCCACAGGCTCTCATCGAATGGATCGTCGCCATCGTCCAGCTCGGCAATGAACGAGAAGAATGAATCATCTTCAACCGTTCCCATCGCCACCGCTTTCGCATAGTTGTAGACCTCAAGCCATAGGTGCGAGTTATCATCCCCTGCCGTCGTGATGATTGAGATTAGCGGCTGGTCTCTTGAACCACTGCCCGTCATCATTGTGTCGTAGAACTCTCGATGATGCTCTCGCCACGCGTGCAATTCGTCGAGCTGTACGCAATGCGGGTTTAGTCCGTCGAATGGCTTATCGCTGCCGGTCGTTATTATCTCGCCGTCGTTGGTGTGAAATCGAAGCTCTTGCCGAACGAATCGACTTTTCTTTTCAACCAGTGGCGAACGTTCCACCATGCGTTTAGCTTCGGCAAAGATAACCTTTGATACCTGCTCTCTTTTGGTGGCTGCCAAGACAACTTGTGCCACTGGCTCTATCCTGTCCTTGACTGGGTTGCGATCAAAGCCAGCCATGTAAATGGACTCGCCAGCAACGTCGGTGCTCTTACCGTTCTTACGTGCATAGCTTCGGTAAGCTCTACGAAATCGCCGCGTGTTGTCCGAGTCTCGCAGCCATCCGAAGATATTGGCCTTGCAAAAGACTTGAAACGGTGAAAGCTCAAAAGGCATTCCAGCGTATCGGCCAATCGAGTGACGGAGCATCGTCGGAAAGAACCGGCAGACCTTAGCCGCTAAGGCTTTATCGAAGTGATACGGAAACTCAGCCGTTGATTGTCGGCCAAGATCCTTGACGTGCCTTTCAACAGCAGCGCGAACGGCCTTACTGACAATGAGTGATCCATCCATCACTCCGTCAATGTAGCCTTGTAGTGTGCTGTTGAAGGTGTCGCTAATCACTCCATTCGTCCTCGTTCACTTCCTCTGGTTGGCCGCTTAGTTTCATTCGTCGACGGTCAATTGGACCTAACCCAAACACTGGCGACAGTCTTTGAATCTGCTGAACAGTCCGCATGTAGTGCGAAAAAATTGTCTTGTCCGTCAAATCAGTTTGAAGCGTTATCCACAGACGGTCACGCATTGCCATACACTCGGCCAGCGTCCGCAGTTGATGACAGTCAACCTTGCGTAGCAGTTCGTGCGGTATCTGCTTTAACAACTCGTCCCAATAGCCGCTTTCGGCCTCCTCAAAGCTTTCTGGCTTTGCCGGAAGTCCGTCTACTGGGAAGGTATCGCTCCCGTTTGCAACGCGGTCTCCACCGCTTCTACTCGTTCCTGACATCATGCCCCTCTGGAATCATTTGCCACCCTCGCACCCTAGGCGCG
>JACCDR010799427.1_pt1 | contig 30468 bp, 22 predicted proteins | sample 7446431 | NCBI WGS metagenome assembly JACCDR01 (sample SAMN15323443, study PRJNA562643) | freshwater metagenome | isolation source: river surface water | place: USA:Blue River Watershed | collected 2017-08-17
CCACCGCGGATATCTTTCGCAGCAACTGATTCATCAGGTAACCACGAAAAAATGCCTCTTCGGCAATGCAGGTAAACAGCAAATTATTCAAGAAGAACCATAACCACCAACTAGGCAGCTTGGGTTCAGGGATCACGTAACCACTCAACCATGCGAGTAGCATCACGACAGCACAAAGGACAATTTGTACGCCAAGCAACAGCACCCACGAGGGGGTCGCCTGCAGCGCCGGATTCCAGCGACTATCGGCCGCAAATACTGTAGCATTGCCTTGCCAGCGCCGACAACCATGCACCACGTACAGTAAAAGTAACGCTGCTAATGGTTTATCAAGGTTCATGTACAGGTCAAATGGAGCACTTTGCGGCCCGGCTTTTACCTGATCAAGCAGCTGTAGGTTATTGAATCCTGGCCACAGATGCGCCGCAAGACCAACAACCAAGCTGATCAACAGCACATGATGCCACCAACGGGGCTGGCGCCCCAGCTGATAACGTAAATATACCGCCAGCGGTATCACCGCCACCCAAAATACGGCAAGCCGTGCACTGGTAAGCGCAAAGCAGAAAAACAACACGGCCGACAACGCTGCAAGCCGCGGCCAAGGCCGAAGTAAGCTCAGTAATACCACCGCTAAGCTGGCAAAACAGCCAAAATCCAGCCACGTCAACGACAGGGTATGGAGTTCAAACAGGAAAATCGATGTAGCGCTGGCAACAACCATGGCGAGTGCATTCCTTGCTATTTACGAGCTTACGTTTACAACCTTAGGTTTTAACAAGCTAACTTTTTAACCCCGTTGCTGTAAACAACCTGGGGTAGCCCCGATCTGGATACAGCCAAAGGGGGGCTATTATGTCGATTATTTGCCCGCTTTGCCAGCTTCGAGAATGGGTAAACCTGCTTCTGTGGGTATATAGATGCGCTCACCGTGCCCATCTTGTAAGCCCTTGATCCAAATGTACCTTAGATATTCATCATTGCCTTTGAGCGACTCACCAATTATACGATTTGCCTCTGCCGCTGCTTTTGCGCGCTCAATATCAGCCAAATCTTCGGCTTTGGCTTGCATCAACGCCGCTTGTTCACGGGCTTTGGCCTCTTCAATCAAAATTTGCTTGCTCCACTCGGCTTCTTTTAATGAAGCGATGCCATCCATCTCTTTTTTATACACTTTGTATTTGGGCCACAACCAAAACAAACTAGCGATAAACGCAATAATGAGCAAACACATAAATAACAAACTGCCATACGCAATGGCATGACGATTTGGATGCATAACAATTTCCTTGGGATTTTATGTACTGCTAAGCTGAGCAAAGCACAAGAAGCGCAGCACGCGATTTACTTCAAAAAATAAAGGCGCCAGTTGCCACTGGCGCCTTGCTTAAACAACGAAAACCGCGGTGATGTATATCGGCAAGGATGCCAAATTACATGCTGATACCACCGTCGACTTCAATCACACGCCCGGTGAAAAAATCATTTTCAAAGATATATTTGGCGCTATGAGCAATTTCATGCGCTTCGCCCAACCGCCCCACCGGTTTCATCGCCACCAAACGGTCGCGCGCTTCTGGTTTCATGGCATCGGTCATGCTGGTGCGGATCACGCCCGGCGCAATGGCGCCAACACGGATGCCATAACGACCTAGTTCTCGTGCCCAGGTGACTGTCATGGCCACCACGCCCGCTTTGGAGGCGGCGTAGTTGGTTTGCCCCATGTTACCTGCCCGCGCCACACTCGACATGTTGATGATGACTCCCTTCCGACCGGTTTGTACCATTAAGGCGGCAGCTTCACGCCCACATAAAAACACCCCGGTTAAATTGACATCAATCACCGACTGGAACTGCTGCAATGACATTTTGCTCTGCACCACGCCATCTTTAAATTTCAGCAGTAAACCATCGCGTAAGATACCAGCATTGTTGATTAAACCATCAATACCACCAAAATCATGAGCGATGGCAGCGAAGGTTTGCTCAACCGATGGCTCATCCGCCACATTGGCGCGGTAGGTTTTCACCTGCACACCATGGTTTGAGAGCTCAGCGGCAGCTTGGTCTAACTGCGCTTCGTTCATATCGATCAGCGCCAGATGCGCCCCGGACGCTGCGCACATCCGTGCCATCTCCAAACCAAGCCCTTGCGCACCACCGGTGATCACGATGATTTTATCTTGTAACTGCATGATATTCTCCTGTTGGGCAGCGGGTTAAACCGTCTGCGCCAGTATAGACCAGTTCCTTCAAGGGATAACGATGGTCACATAACCTTCAAAAAACGAGCAACCTTAGTTGGACTTCCGGCTAAAAAAACGGAAAATACTGGAAAAATCCAGCTTGCCGTTGCCTTGCCGTTGATGTTGTACATAAACATTGCGGGCCAATGCACCCATCGGGGTGCTTGACTGGCTGAGCTGCGCACATTCTGCCGCTAGCCCCAGATCTTTTGCCATCAAATCCACCATAAAACCACCTTGATAGTCATTGGATGATGGTACATTGGGCAATACATCAGGGCATGGGTTATACAGCTCTAAGGTCCAGTTGCGGCCGGAGCTCTTCAGCATAATGTCGGAGAGCACTTTCGGATCCAAGCCGTTATCGATACCCAGTTGCAGGGCTTCACTGGTGCCGACCATCAGTACTGACAACAGCATGTTGTTGCAAATCTTTGCCACTTGCCCTGCACCCACGGCGCCGGCATGGAATAAATTTTTCCCCATTGCACTTAGCACTGTGCTGGCCTTGGCGAAGTGCTCCTCACTGCCACCGACGATAAAGGTTAAGGTGCCTGCTTTGGCACCGCCGACACCACCAGACACAGGCGCATCGACAAACGCAATACCGCGCGCGGCCAGCCCTGCGCCAACCTGACGAGCCGTGGCCGCATCAATGGTCGAACAATCCATCACTAAAGCGCCTGCCTTTAAATGGGTAGCCACGCCATCATCCCCTAAATACAACGCCGCCACATGTTTACCGGCAGGCAGCATCGAAATGACAAAATCAGCGCCTTGCACGGCCGCAACCGCTGAACTGGCGGCGATAGCACCCTGTGCAGCCACCGCCTCAAGCGCGGCAGCTGACAAATCAAATGCGTGAACCTGGTGTCCAGCCTTCACCAAATTGGCCGCCATCGGGCCACCCATGTTACCTAATCCAATAAACGCTACCGTTGCCATTGTTGTATTCCTTACTGACCTGTCTTGATTGTCGTTACGTTTCGCCTATCGCTTGCTTGACTTCACCTCCCCGCGCTTTGGCATGGCCCAACGGCGACACCACGAGTGCGGGGGATATGTTGCAATCAAGCCCTCGTATGACTCACTGCAGGTTATTACTGCAGCGAAGCCCACTTGCGATGCATGTTGATCAAATCGAACAAATTTACGCGTTATTGCACTCGCCCAAGCGTCGCTAATGGATGCGCAGCGGCAGACCACGGCGAGCTGAATAAGGTGTCAACGACCTCCGACGGAACCGAGGCGACATCCGGGTAACGCCAGGCCGGTTTTTGGTCTTTATCAATTAATAGTGCGCGCACACCTTCGGTAAATTCGCCCAAACGGCCGCATTGCACACTAAGCCCCAACTCTAACCGGAAGCTGTCTGCCAATATTTTGCTTTGTCCAAGCTGTAATAACCGCCAGACCACATGTGCGGTAATGGGGCTACCATAACGCAGCGATGCTTTGGCTTTACTTAGCCAGGTATCCTCATTGGGCATGGCCAAAATATGCTGCATCGCGCTTGGTAAGTCGGCACAGTTGGCCAATGCACTAATGTCAGCTTGGTGCAGACGAATTTGACTGGCGGGTTGTTGATGCAGCTGTTGCTGCTCAACCGCCAATAACAGATCGGTCAATTTTTGATGATTAAGCGCCACTGTATTGCCCCAGCGCACGCTTTTCAGCTGTTCAACAAGGCGAGCTTTTTCATCGTGCGGAATAAAATAATCTGCTAAATCAATGAATTTTGCATCAGCCGCATTGATCGATGCGCCGGTTAATCCCAAAAATAAACCACACCCGGCCGGCATACGATTTAAGAACCAGCTGCCACCCACATCCGGATATAAGCCAATGGCCATCTCTGGCATCGCGATCCGACTGGTCGCCGTGACCACCCGATGCGAGGCACCGGCCATCAGCCCCAAACCACCGCCCATGACGATGCCATTGCCCCACACCAGTACTGGTTTTTCAAACGTATGGATTAGATAATCCAGCGTATATTCTTTTTGAAAAAAATCAGTGACATAAGGCTGAAAACTATCAGGTTCAGCTTTCATGGCATGGTATAAATCACGAATATCACCGCCAGCACAAAATGCTTTGTCGCCCGCGCCTTGCAATATCACCATCGCGATATCGGCATCGTCTTTCCAGCGCTGCATTTGCGGTAACAGCAACTCGACCATCGCAAGGCTTAAGGCATTTAATGATTTTTCACTGTTGAGCGTGGCCACGCCGATGCGTTTATCACCGCCGGTCGCAATTTCATCAAACAGCACCACGGCATCGCCGGTATTTTCAAGCAAAGTAGAGGTGCTCATTAACCATTCACCCATACTGGTTGACGCTTTTCAAGAAAGGCATTCACGCCTTCCACCTGATCTTTGGTATCAAACAGTGCGACAAACAACTCACGCTCGAGCGGCAAGCTGGCCGCAATAGGGCCACTGCGATTGGCTTGAATGAGACGTTTACAGGCACTGACTGCGGATGGACTTTGCTGCGCCACTTGTTCGGCCAAACGCAAAGCCTGTGCCAGCGCATCGCCGGTGGCTACCACCTCCTCCACCAAACCAATGTGCAGTGCTTTGTCCGCGCTTAGGCGCTCGCCGCATAAAATCATGCGCTTGGCCCAGCCTTCGCCGACCAAGTGCGCTAACAGCTGCGTGCCGCCCGCACAAGGCAGCAAGCCGACTTTAGCCTCAGGCAACGCCAGTTGCGCTTGTTGCTCGGCAATACGAATGTCACACGCCAGCGCTACTTCAAGCCCGCCGCCCATGGCAAAACCATTGATAGCGGCAATACTGACACCGCGGAAACTGGCCAGTGTTTCAAAGGCGGCACCAAAAATACGCGCCATATCACCCGCCACGGCTTTATCGCCGTCGGCAAATAATTTTAAATCGGCACCGGCCGAAAAAAACTTGCTACCTTGCCCAGTAATCACCAACGCGTATACCGACTTGTTGGCGTTGAGCTCCATTACTATGTGCTGCAGCTGCGCCAAGGTTTGTGCGGTCCAGGTATTGGCCGGTGGGTTATCCATCGTCAAAACGGCGGTATGGCCTTGAATGTCGAGTCGGATCTGTGCCATGTGATGTCCTTCGTTATGGGTTACAGAATGTCTTGTGCGGCGCTATCGAGTAAGCGACGGCCAATAATCAAACGCATAATTTCGTTGGTGCCTTCTAAAATCTGATGCACACGAACGTCGCGGAAGTGCCGCTCCAGCGGATACTCTTTGATATAGCCATAACCACCGTGGATCTGCAGCGCTTGATCACACACTTGGAAACCAACATCGGTGGCAAAGCGTTTCGCCATGGCACAATAGGCCGTTTTTTCCGCATCGTCGGTGTCTAATTTAAATGCCGCTAAGCGTACCAGCTGCCGAGCCGCCACCAGTTCGGTTGCCATGTCGGCCAGTTTAAATTGCAGCGCTTGAAAGGCCGCCAAGGGCTTGCCAAACTGCTCACGTTCTAACATGTAATTGCGCGCTGTATTTAACGCTTGTTGCGCCGTACCGATAGAGCAGGTGGCAATATTAATACGGCCGCCATCTAGGCCCTTCATGGCAAAGGTAAAACCTTCACCTTCCGCACCCAGCAGATAATGGGCCGGGATCCGGACATTATCAAAACTGACTAAGCGCGTTGGCTGCGCATTCCAGCCCATTTTCTCTTCAGCTTTGCCATACACCACACCTGCCGCATCGGCGGGTACAATAAAGGCGGAGATCCCTTTGGGGCCGGCTTCACCGGTGCGCGCCATCACGACCAACACGTCGGTAGAACCGGCACCGGAGATAAACATCTTCGAGCCGTTAATGACATAGTGATCAACGTCTTTTTTCGCACTAGTGCGCAGCGACGCCGCATCCGAACCAGAACCCGGTTCGGTTAAACAGTAGGACGCCAATTGCTCGCCAGTGACCAGCGTTGGACACCACTGTGCTTTGGCACTGTCGGTGCCCCAAGTGGCAATCATCCAGGTCGCCATATTGTGAATGGTTAACATTGCCGTGGTGGCTGTACACCCCATCGACAATTGTTCGAAAATAATGGATGAATCCAGCCGTGATAGGCCCAAACCACCTGCATCTTCTGGGGTATAGAGTGCACAAAAACCCAGTTCCCCGGCTTTTTGAATGACATCTTTTGGAAAATGGTGTTCACGATCCCATTGCGCGGCAAAAGGCGCTAATTCAGTTTGCGCAAACTGGCGGGCGGTTTCGGCAAATGCCAGTTGGTCTTCGGTTAAATTAAAATTCATGATGGTGACCTCTCTTACTAAGCTGTAGGCGACAGCAATAACGCCTTGTGGTGTAGGTGCGCATTCAAACAGCCATTTTCGGTATAAACCCAAACCATGTACGCACTTTACGGCCTTTGGCTTGTCTTGGTTTTTCTGCCAAAACACACTGATTTCGCGGGCTGATCTCAGAACAACTCAAGACCATCATGCGAAATGACGTGTCTCTAGCTGTCGAAATAACACAGCCAAGGGCAACTCACACCTGCGCGATTGTCGCAACAACCTATAACTAAACAGGCGCCTGCTCAGGCGCCTCGGTATTGTTCTGACTTGTAATTACTGCACATGGGCGCGAACAACATCATTACGGTTGACACACCCATGTAAAGCGCTGATTTAACGTAAGTTAATCGACATATTAGGCCCAGAGACTGGGATGTCGTCATCAAACCAACGGGCAGTGATGGTTTTGGTCTCGGTGTAGAAGCGCACCGCTTGTTTGCCATAGGCATGCTGGTCGCCGTAGAACGAGCCTTTCCAACCGGTAAACGAGAAGAATGGCAGCGGTACTGGGATCGGAATATTGATCCCCACTTGGCCAACTTCGATTTCGTGTTGATACTTACGCGCGGCCGCACCACTGGCGGTAAAAATGGAGGTGCCGTTGCCATACGGGCTAGCATTGATCAGTTTTATGGCGGCATCCAAGGAGTCGACCGACATGGTCGCCAATACAGGCCCAAAGATTTCTTCTTTATAGATCGCCATATCGGTGGTGACATTACTAAATACGGTAGGCCCCACCCAGTTACCGTGCGGGTAACCATCTACCACGATGTTCGAACCATCAACCAAGCAGGTCGCGCCTTCTTGCTTGCCTTGTTCAATTAACGACAACACCCGAGCCTTGGCTTGCGGGCTAATTTGTGGGCCATAGGCCGCATTCGGATCGGTGTAAACACCAGGCCGTACTTTGGCAATGGCCGCCGCCACTTCAGGGATCCAATTGGCAGCTTCACCAACAAATACGGCTACCGAAATCGCCATGCAGCGCTGGCCAGCGGCACCAACGGACGCCCCTACCAAGGCATTAACCACTTGGTTTTTATTGGCATCTGGCATGATGACCATGTGGTTTTTTGCACCCGCAAACGCCTGCACCCGTTTTAAATGCTCAGTGCCGGTTTTGTAGATGTATTGACCCACACCCACCGAACCAACAAAAGAAATAGCTTTGATATCTGGGTGACGCAATAACACATCCACTTGCGCTTTATTGCCATGCACCACTTGTAGCACCCCTTTTGGTGCGCCAGCTTGCGCAAACAGTTCGGCAATCCGATTGACTGTCATCGGATCTTGCTCTGATGGTTTCAATACAAAAGTGTTACCACAAGCGATCGCCATCGGGAACATCCACAGTGGGATCATGGCTGGGAAGTTAAATGGCGTAATGCCAGCACACACACCCAGTGGCTGAATATAGCTGTAGGTATCGATAGAACGGGCAACGTTTTCCACGGTTTCGCCCATCATCAGCGATGGGATATTAGCGGCTTGTTCAACCACTTCAATACCGCGCCATACATCACCTTTGGCATCTTCCACGGTTTTGCCCAATTCGCGGCAGATAATATCGGCGATCTCGGCTTGGTGATCTTTGAGCAGTTGGGCAAAGCGCATCATCAAGCGTGCCCGCTCCGACACCGGCGTTTCTTTCCACGTTTGGAACGCTTGTTTGGCAGAGGCAATCGCATGTTCCATCTCATCCATCGTGGCGCACGGAACTTGGGCAATCACATTTTGTGTCGCTGGATCTGTCACTGGGATCCATTGTTCGCTTTTGGACGCGACAAATTCACCGTTGATAAAAAGTTGAACCTGAGTGCTCATCTGGTATTCCCCGTTTGCGAACTGCCGGCCGAGCTCATGGGCTTCGCGCCTGCCACAGTCCTGTTGTGATAACACCGCAACGTGCCGCCCTAGTCATGGCTAGTGCTTTGTTTTGCTCATGTTGCGACCGTATTCCTTCATCTAACACCGCCCACGTAACACGTTTGGCGGTATTCCCGAGCAAAAGTTTTGTCACCAAGGGCACGTGAGCAATCTCTACTCACGTGCTAGTGCGCGACCAACTATCTACACAAAAAACTATCTCCACAAAGGCATTCACGCCTATGTGGTTACTGATTCATTTCAACCGCCAACGCCACCGCTTCGCCACCGCCGATACACAGTGATGCAACACCACGGCGAAGACCACGTGCTTTTAGCGCATGCAGCAAGGTCACTAAAATACGCGCGCCAGAGGCACCAATGGGGTGCCCCAGTGCACAAGCGCCACCGTTGACGTTAACTTTAGCTGGGTCAAGTTGCATATTTTTGATGGCCAACATGGTCACCATGGCAAAGGCTTCGTTAATTTCCCACAAATCAACATCTTGGGTTTGCCAGCCCAGCCGCGATAATAACTTATTCATAGCGCCAACCGGGGCGACGGTAAATTCAGCCGGTGCTTGCGCGTGTGAGCAGTGGCCGACCACAGTGGCTAAAATCGGCAAATTGTGGGCCTTGGCATAGGATTGGCGCGTTAACACCAACGCCGCGGCACCGTCAGAGATGGAGCTGGAATTTGCGGCCGTGATAGTGCCATCTTTGGCAAACGCCGGACGCAGGGTTGGGATCTTATCAACCTTGGCATTGCCAGGTTGCTCATCCACGTTAAACACCACCTCACCTTTGCGACTTTGGATCACAACTGGCGCAATTTCCTCGGCAAATGCCGCCGTGGCAATGGCATGCTGAGCACGCGTCAATGACTGCACCGCAAACGCATCCATTTGCTCACGACTAAACCCTTCGGTGTTGGCCGTTTCTTGTGCAAAACAGCCCATGGCTTTACCATCGTAGGCATTTTCTAAGCCATCGAGCATCATGTGATCTTTTACTTCACCATGGCCCATCCGCATGCCAGCACGGGCTTTGGGCAGTAAATAAGGTGCATTGCTCATCGACTCCATACCGCCGGCGACCACCACATTGGCACTACCTGCCAGCAATAAATCTGACGCCATCATCACAGTTTTCAGACCAGAGCCACAGACTTTATTCACCGTGATCGCAGCAGCTGATAGTGGCAACCCGGCTTTTAACGTCGCTTGGCGCGCAGGCGCTTGCCCCAAACCTGCCGGCAACACACAGCCCATCAACACTTCGTCAATCTGCTCTGGAGCTACGCCAGCTTTAGCAACGGCAGCTTTAATCGCAACGGCACCTAAATCTGTACTGCTGACCTCGGTGAGACCGCCCATAAAGCCGCCCATGGCGGTACGCTGGGCCGCGACTATAACTACTGGATCTAAAACTGCCATCTGATATTCCTCTTTCCATCTTGCCATGTGGATGTAACCGCGCGGGGTCACACATTTTGCTGTATTCACGCTGTTCTGCATGCTGTTCTGCACGCTGCCGCCGATACGGGACGCTGTGTGCAAACAGCTTCTACATCATGCATCGGGTGCGGCCATACAGACATCTGATGCACCATAATTATTATGCAGCAAGAGCCTACACCAAATTTACGTTTACGCCAACGTCAACCCATCAGCAACTGGTCGGAACAGCGTAAGAAAATCCGCACAGCTTTACCTTTACGTAAACTTCACTTATATTGAGCGCCAGTTTGAAGGGTGGCGGTTATGACAGAAAAAGAAGACAAGACATACAGTATCAGTGAGCTGGCAAAGGAATTTGATATCACCACGCGCAGCATTCGCTTTTACGAAGATCAAGGGCTCATTACCCCACTCCGTCAAGGCCAAACCCGCATTTACAGCAAACGTGATCGGGTACGGCTGAAGCTTATTCTACGTGGTAAGCGGTTAGGTTTTAGCTTGGCAGAGACCGGGCAATTGTTTGAGCTCTATGACGCTGACAAATCCAGCGTGACTCAGCTGACGACCATGCTGCGCTTAATCGAGCACAAAAAAGCAGAATTGCATCAACAAATGGATGATATCAAAGTGGTGTTAATGGAGCTGGTGACGGTTGAAAAACGCTGTCGCGAAACGCTCAATGAAGCCCGCCATGAGCAAAAACTGCCAACAGATCAATAACATTTAACGACAACGCAAACGGGGATTTGTCATGATTAGTAGCTATAAGACGCTGAATTTTGATTTGGGTGAAACCGTCGACATGATCCGCGAGCAGGTGAATAACTTTGCCCGCGAAGAAATCGCGCCACGGGCAGCACAAATTGACCACGATAACGCTTTTCCGAACGATTTATGGCGCAAATTCGGTGATCTGGGCTTGCTGGGGATCACGGTGGATGAAAAGTACGGTGGTTCAAACTTAGGTTACCTCGAGCACGTAGTGGCGATGGAAGAAATTAGCCGCGCCTCAGCGTCGGTCGCGCTGTCGTATGGTGCGCATTCAAACCTGTGCGTCAACCAAATTTTCCGAAATGGCAACGAAGCACAAAAACTGAAATACCTGCCAAAACTTTGCTCGGGCGAGCATATCGGCGCTTTGGCGATGTCCGAGCCAAATGCCGGCTCGGATGTGGTGTCCATGAAGTTGCGGGCAGAGAAAAAAGGTGATCGCTACATTTTAAACGGTAACAAAATGTGGATCACCAATGGCCCAGATGCGCATACCTATGTCATTTATGCCAAAACCGACGTCAACGCCGGTAGCAAAGGCATTACCGCGTTTATTGTTGAACGTGGGTTTAAAGGATTTAGCCAAGCGCAAAAACTGGATAAATTGGGGATGCGTGGCTCAAATACCTGTGAGCTGGTGTTTGAAGACTGTGAAGTGCCTGAAGAAAACGTGCTTGGCACTGTCGGCTCGGGTGTCAAAGTATTGATGTCTGGTTTGGACTATGAGCGTTTAGTCCTTGCCGGTGGTCCGCTGGGTATTATGCAAGCCTGTATGGATGTGGTCGTGCCCTACATTCATGACCGTAAGCAATTTGGCCAAGCCATTGGTGAATTCCAATTGGTACAGGGCAAATTGGCCGATATGTACACTCAGATGAACGCGGCTAAAGCCTATGTTTATACTGTGGCCAAGGCGTGTGATCGGAAAGAAACCACCCGCAAAGATGCCGCTGCCGTCATTTTATACAGCGCTGAGCTGGCCACCAAGATGGCGCTGGATGCTATTCAATTGCTCGGCGGTAACGGTTACATCAACGAGTACCCAACAGGTCGGCTGTTGCGTGATGCCAAACTGTATGAAATCGGTGCCGGAACCTCTGAGATCCGCCGCATGCTGATTGGCCGCGAACTGTTTAACGAATCGAACTAATCGGCTGCGGTACCTGTTCGTTGTGCCCGCGGGGCCGGATGTCGCTTGGCATGGCCGGCCCACACGGTGGCGTGTTGTCGATACGCGGTTGTGAGGTGTAACCTGCTGCCCAGATAGATGTGCACGCTGGATGCTGTGAAAGCAATAGGTTGTGCTGGACTAGCAAGTCATGCGTGCTAAATAGTTTACGCGCAACGCTCACTTCGCAGGACGGCAGCAGCGTCATGCGCCCCGGCAGCATCGAACAGGTCAATATCCAGCCCCACGTCTTGAGGTGAGCCACGTGACCAAAATTATTAGTAAAATCAACACCCGTAGTGCTGAGTTTAGTCAAAATGCCGCGGCGATGCAGGCGCTGGTTGCTGATCTAAATCAGCAAGTACAGCATATCAAACAAGGCGGTGGCGAAGCGCTGATTGCCCGTCACACTTCACGCGGAAAGTTATTTGTCCGCGATCGTATTCAAAAATTACTCGACGCCGGCTCACCTTTTTTAGAAATCGGTCAATTCGCCGCGTTTGAATGCTACGACGATCATGTGCCGGCCGCCGGTGTGGTTGCCGGCATTGGCCGCGTCAATGGCATCGAATGTATGATTGTGGCCAACGATGCCACCGTCAAAGGCGGAACCTACTACCCACTCACGGTGAAAAAGCACTTGCGCGCGCAAGAAATTGCCGAGCGCTGCCACCTGCCCTGTATTTATCTGGTCGACTCCGGCGGTGCCAACTTACCGCGCCAAGACGATGTGTTCCCTGATAAATTGCACTTTGGCCGGATCTTCTTTAACCAAGCCAATATGTCGGCCAAAGGGATCCCGCAAATTGCTGTGGTGATGGGGCTTTGTACCGCAGGTGGCGCTTATGTTCCGGCCATGGCGGATGAATCCATTATTGTTAAAGAACAAGGCACCATTTTCCTCGCGGGCCCACCGCTGGTAAAAGCCGCCACTGGCGAAGAAGTGTCAGCCGAAGATCTTGGCGGTGCCGATGTGCATTGCCGGATCTCAGGCGTTGCCGATCACTACGCCATCAATGACGAACACGCTCTGCAATTGGCGCGCAATGCGGTAAGCCGACTCAATCGCCCAGCGGCCAGCACGCAAGATGTTAAACCCAGCATTGAGCCGCTGTATGACGCGCAAGAGATTTATGGGGTGGTTGGCACCGATTTAAAAAAACCATTTGATGTACGTGAAGTCATAGCGCGTATTGTCGATGGTTCTGATTTTGATGAATTTAAGCAGCTGTACGGCCCCACGCTGGTGTGTGGTTTTGCCCGTATTTTTGGCAATCCTATTGGTATTGTGGCCAATAACGGCATTTTATTTTCCGAATCGGCGCAAAAAGGCGCGCATTTCATCGAACTGTGCTGTCAGCGTAAAATCCCCTTGCTGTTTTTGCAAAACATCACCGGCTTTATGGTCGGGCAAAAATACGAAGCCGAAGGCATTGCCAAACATGGCGCGAAAATGGTGACCGCTGTATCCTGCGCTAAAGTACCCAAATTTACCGTGTTGATTGGCGGCTCCTATGGCGCTGGCAATTACGGCATGTGTGGCCGCGCTTATGATCCCACCATGATGTGGATGTGGCCCAATGCGCGGATCTCCGTCATGGGCGGTGAACAAGCTGCGGGGGTGATGGCCCAAGTCACCAAAGATGGGTTAGCGCGCAAAGGCCAAACCTTAACCGCAGACGCTGAACAAGCGCTAAAACAACCGATTATTGCGCAGTACGAACAGCAAGGTCATCCCTATTACGCGTCAGCGCGCTTATGGGATGATGGCGTCATTGACCCGGCGCAAACGCGAATGGTGGTTGGTCTGGCGTTAGCCGCTGCCCTGAATGCTCCCATTGAAGAGACACGCTTTGGCGTGTTCCGCATGTAGGAGTGGTCATGGACTATCAATTTATTCAATGCCAACTCGACAGCCGCGGTGTAGCAACGTTACAACTGGCGCGGCCTGACGTGCACAATGCCTTTGATGATCGGATGATTGCGGAACTCAACCACGCGTTAGCAGCACTTGCGCAGCAGCCTGAGGTGCGAGTATTGGTGCTACGAGGCCAAGGCAAAAACTTCAGTGCGGGTGCTGATTTAGGCTGGATGCGCGCCATGGCGCAAAAAAATTATCAAGAAAACCTTGATGATGCGGGTCAATTGGCGTTGTTGATGCAACAGCTCAATAGCTTCCCAGCCCCCACCATAGCGCTGGTACAAGGCGCGGCCTTTGGTGGCGCTGTCGGTCTGGTCGCATGTTGTGATACGGCGTTGGCCGGCCCCAGCACCAGTTTTTGCTTAAGTGAAGTGAAAATTGGTTTGATCCCTGCTGTCATTAGCCCCTATGTAATACGCGCCATCGGTGAACGCGCCAGCCGACGTTACTTCACGACCGCAGAGCGTTTTTTTGCCGCGGAAGCACAGCGTTTGGGGCTGGTCAGTCACCTGCTAAGTGAAGAGGACATGGCCCGTTGTTTAGCGCATGCAGCTGTGGCAGATACGCACGCTAGCGCGGATGATGTACTGAGCCAACTGGTGCAAACGCTGCTGCTCAATAGCCCTGCCGCCGTTAAAGCGGCCAAGGCGCTGATCGCCCATGTCGCCAACCAGCCGCTAGATGCGCAGCTCATCAGCGAAACCAGTCGGCAAATCGCCAGCATTCGCGTATCCCAAGAGGGGCAAGAGGGTTTAACGGCCTTTTTAGAAAAACGCACCCCCGCATGGCAATTGCCCGACAGTCGCAACACGCGAGCGACGACAACGGAACCATCAGCTGGCACATCAACGGATTCGTAAAGGATAACCGCACTATGTTTAATAAAATATTAATCGCCAACCGCGGCGAAATTGCCTGTCGCGTGATTAAAACCGCCCATGCGATGGGGATCCGCTGTGTCGCTGTCTATTCTGAAGCCGATGCCAACGCCCGCCACGTCCAAATGGCGGATGAAGCCTATTTGCTTGGCCCAGCCCCCAGCAAAGAGTCGTATTTGCGTGGTGATAAAATTCTTGCCATTGCCAAGCAGTCCGGTGCACAAGCCATCCATCCAGGTTATGGCTTTTTATCGGAAAATGAAGACTTTGCCCAAGCCTGCGCCGATGCCGGCGTCGTTTTTATCGGGCCGCCAGTGGCCGCCATTGCCGCCATGGGTTCAAAAAGCGCCGCCAAAGCCATTATGCAAGCGGCCAATGTACCCTTGGTGCCAGGTTACCATGGTGACAACCAAGATGAGCAATTCTTGGCCGAAGAAGCCAACCGCATTGGCTATCCGCTGCTGCTTAAAGCCGCTTACGGCGGCGGTGGCAAGGGCATGAAGGTAGTCTGGCAGCAAAGCGAATTTATCGAACAGCTGCAGAGCGCCAAACGCGAAGCGTTAAACGGCTTTGGTAATGACAAGATCCTGATGGAGCGCTATTTAACCAAACCGCGCCATGTAGAAATTCAAGTGTTTGCCGACCATGCCGGCAACGCCGTGTATTTACATGAGCGTGATTGCTCGATCCAGCGCCGTCACCAAAAAGTAATTGAAGAAGCGCCAGCGCCTAATTTTACCGCCGCCCAGCGCAAAGCCATGGGTGAAGCCGCGGTGCAAGCCGCCAAAGCCATCGGCTATGCCGGTGCCGGTACCGTTGAATTCCTATTCGATGAAGACGGTAGCTTTTACTTCATGGAAATGAACACCCGCCTGCAAGTTGAGCATCCGGTTACCGAAATGATCACAGGGCAAGACCTCGTCAAATGGCAATTGTTGGTCGCCAATCAGCAGCCATTGCCGCTGACGCAAGCGCAGATCCCCTTGGATGGCCATGCCATTGAAGTACGGATTTATGCCGAAGATCCTGACAATAATTTTTTACCGGCAACGGGTACCCTGACCTATTTGCGTCAACCCGACGCCAGCCGCTTTGTCCGAGTCGATACGGGCGTGACGGAAAACGATGAGGTTTCGCCATTCTACGATCCGATGATTGCGAAGCTTATCGTCTGGGATGAGAGCCGAGACCGTGCGATAGCCAGAATGCGCCGCGCTTTGGATGACTACCGTATTGCTGGGGTCAAAACCAATTTGAATTTCCTAACCCGTTTGGTGGAACATCCCGCCTTTGCGGCCGCACAATTGGACACCCACTTTATTGAGCACCATCAGGCCGACTTGTTTGCGCCAGAGCAACAAGAGCCGACGCAAGCCTTGATGCTGGCTGCTTTATACTTGCTATTGAAGCAACAGCCGCAGCAGCAGGTGCAATCGCCATGGCAATCGGCCATCGGCTGGCGTTTGAATGAACAGGCGCAAGTGGTATTTAACCTCAGTCGTGACGAGCAAAACACCACAGTCACCATCAGCCAACCTAACCGCAGCAGTGGCGATGCCGGCCAAGGCTTTCATTTGAATGTCGGCGACATACAGGTCAATGCCCACGCCAAATTGCAGCATGATGAATTGCATGCCACCATCAACGGCCATCAAAGCAAAGCGCGGATCAGCCAGTATGAAGATACGGTATCGGTGTTTATCAAGCATTTACGCTTTGATTTTGAGTACAAAACCAGCGTCGATGTGGCCTTGGATGATGATCAAACCGGCGGCTTAACGGCGCCCATGAACGGTACTGTGGTGGCGGTATTGGTGGATGCCGGTCAAACCGTTGCGGCGGGGCAAACGTTAGTGGTGATGGAAGCCATGAAAATGGAATATGCCATCAAAGCCCCACGGGACGGAGTGGTCAATGCGGTATTTTATGCCGCGGGCGACTTGGTTAAAGATGGCGCTGAACTGGTAGATTTTACCGCCAACGCGGATGCTTAACACCAAGCTGCGCATTGCTGTGGTAGCGACGGTGTGAAGAATGTTTTGTGGGTTATTCATTCTTCGCAGTCCCTACCACCTTCGTTTTAACATCGCTTCTTGCAACGCCATGGAGACGTTATGACCTCTACCACCGCATTTCCTCACGCTGTCCGTATTGTCGAAGTCGGTCCGCGCGATGGATTACAAAATGAAAAAGCCGTGCCACTGGCGGCAAAAATTGCGTTAGTCAATGCGCTGAGCCAGAGCGGCCTGAGCACCATTGAAACCGGCGCCTTTGTCAGCCCCAAGTGGGTGCCGCAAATGGCCGATTCGGCAGCAGTGTTTCAAGCCATTTCCCGCCACGGCCATATCAGTTACAGCGCGCTGACACCGAATCTACAAGGTTATCAAGCGGCTATCGCCGCCGGTGCCACAGAAGTTGCGATCTTTGCTGCCGCCTCGGAAGCCTTTAGCCAAAAGAATATCAACTGCAGTATCGCCGAAAGTCTGGCGCGTTTTGAACCGGTGATCGCCGCCGCCAAGGCCGATGGGGTTAAGGTGCGCGGTTATGTCTCTTGCGTCGTAGGTTGTCCGTATCAAGGTGACGTCAGCCCAGCTGAGGTAGCGCGCGTGAGTCAACAATTGCTCGCCATGGGCTGCTATGAGATTTCGCTGGGCGATACCATTGGTGTCGGCACGCCAGCGCGGGTATTGGCCATGCTGGATGCGGTATTGGCTGTGGTGCCCGCATCAAAGCTTGCGGTACATTTTCATGATACTTATGGTCAAGCGTTAACAAATATTTACGCCGCGCTAAGCCGTGGTATTGCTGTGATTGACAGTGCTGTCGCCGGCTTAGGCGGCTGCCCGTACGCGGCCGGTGCGTCAGGCAATGTTGCCACCGAAGATGTGCTTTATCTGCTGGATGGTCTTGGCATATCGCACGGTGTTGCGTTAAATGCGGTGGCCGAGGCCGGTTGGGCTATCTGCCAAGCGCTTGGCAAAGCACCGGCATCGAAAGTGTCACTGGCGTTGCAGGCAAAATGCACATCCTAAGAGGGTGATGTTATGGGCCATCGCAGCACCGCCGCGCAGAAGACGCTGACGGTTCTGCATTGCGAACTCGAGGTCAATAGGCTTGAGTCGTTAACGTAGCGCAGCCAAAAGCAATCAAAGGCTGACGTTGATAAAAAATAAGATCCAATACCACAGGTGCGCTGATACGGCTTGTGGTTCATACATAAAAACCAATGAAGAGGACTTCAGATGGCAGGGTTTAATAAGGTAGTCGGTAGTTACGCCGAGGCTTTGGCTGGCCTTACCGATGGCATGACCGTGATCGCCGGCGGTTTTGGCCTGTGTGGTATTCCAGAGGGATTAATCGCCGAAATCAAACGCAAAGGCACTCGTGATCTTACCGTGGTGTCCAACAACTGTGGTGTGGATGGTTTTGGCCTTGGTGTGTTATTGGAAGATCGGCAAATCAAAAAAATGATCGCATCCTACGTGGGTGAAAACGCACTGTTTGAACAGCAGCTGTTAAGCGGCGAGCTGGAAGTGGAGTTAACACCACAAGGCACCTTGGCAGAGAAAATTCGCGCCGGCGGCGCAGGCATCCCGGCGTTTTTCACGGCGACCGGTTACGGCACGCCTGTGGCGGACGGCAAAGAAACCCGCGAAATTAATGGCCGCCACTATGTGTTAGAACCAGCCATCACGGGTGATTTCGCCATTGTGCGCGCCTGGAAAGCAGACCGTTACGGCAATCTGGTGTTCCGCCACACGGCGATGAATTTCAACCCTATGGTCGCCACCGCCGGTAAAATTACCGTCGCCGAAGTGGAAGAAATTGTCGAGCCGGGTGAATTGTCACCGACCGAAATTCACACCCCAGGGATTTATGTGCAGCGCGTGATCAAAGGCAACTTTGAAAAACGTATCGAACGTCGTATGGTGCGGCAAGGTTAAGGAGCAATCATGGCTTTATCACGTGAACAAGTCGCCATGCGCGTGGCGCAAGAACTGCAAGATGGTTTTTATGTCAACTTAGGCATCGGTATTCCGACCCTGGTTGCCAACTATGTACCTGCGGGTATTGAAGTGATGTTGCAATCGGAAAACGGTTTGTTAGGTATGGGCCCCTACCCAACCGAAGCTGAACTGGATGCGGATATGATCAACGCGGGTAAAGAGACGGTCACCGCCATTAAAGGCGCTGCCATTTTTAGTTCCGCCGAAAGTTTTGCCATGATCCGAGGTGGTCATGTTGATTTGACAGTGTTAGGTGCCTTTGAAGTTGACCAGCAGGGCAATATTGCCAGCTGGATGATCCCAGGCAAGCTCGTCAAGGGCATGGGCGGCGCGATGGACTTGGTGGCGGGTGCACAAAATATTATTGTCACCATGACCCATGCCGACAAATATGGCAGCTCTAAATTGTTGCCTGCGTGTACCTTACCGCTCACAGGCGTCGGCTGCGTGAAAAAAATCGTCACCGACTTAGCCGTGTTAGAGGTCAAAGACGGCGCCTTTCATTTGATTGAACGTGCCCCTGGTGTGAGCGTGGAAGAAATCCAACAAAAAACCGCCGGAACCTTGATAGTGCCAGCGCACGTGCCGGAAATGCAGTTCAGCCAATAGTCTGCGAGTTCAACTCAGTTTCGACGGCGAAAACACAACGTGATAGTCAGCCCCTGCTATCACGTTTTTTTATTCCCTAGCCATCCTTTCGGTCCACCCTCAAGCGTCACCATGTCAACGCCGGACAAATACGCCGCAGCTTTGACTGCGTGGTAAAACGTATGCAACAGGGCGGCATTACATCGCCAGTAACGGGCGCTTTTTATACGTCACCTGAAGCTGCGTCCCGTGACCAGCGTGATGAAACAAGATGCCCGCCTAAGGCTAACTTATCAGCGCTAGCGCAACCTAAGCGTTGGTGCTAGCGCATCAAAGGAAGGATGTCCATCAAAGGAAGAACATCCATCGTGTTATGAAAAACCTCGCTTACATCCAATCGATTGGATCGCGACGTTTAAATACACATTGTTTGGTGACCGGATCCCATTCATAGTTGGTGGCACAGACCTGAGGTATACCCGGTGGCACAGTACCGCCGCCTGGAGGCACAGTCCCCCCGCCTGGTGGTGTCACAGGAGCTTTGACTTCATAAGACACCGCCGTCATGGCGCCATTGGCATGCTGCACTTTCACCACATATTGACCAGGAGTCATGGTTCTAAATCGGCTTTGTTCTGAACTCACATCGTTTACATTTTCACGCACGCCATTTGGCCAAATCAGCACAAAATCTTGGTGTTTTGCATCGAGCTCTTTCGCGACACAGCTACGCACATTGGTTTTAACCGCCACATTTTGCCCAGTCACCGCAACATTAACCATCGGTGATAACGCCGTGCTGGGTGATAGTAAATCCTTATACATCAGCGCTTTTCGATAAAATTCACGGTATTCACGATCAGATTTGTTATTTAATACCCGCGTTTTTAAAGTCGTACCGACCCGGACATCCGCCATTAACAAAGCAGCCGTCACATGTTCAGCACCATTCACGCCATCGGCATCACCACACATGTTACCCACATAACCAAAAAACTTGATCGGCAGTGAGGGTTGGATGCCAACTTCGGCATAAATAGATCCCCAATATAAACGACCACGGATAGCAGCATTGATGTAAGGTTCAATTTCTGCCTTTGCAAGCAATTGATAATTCAGATTTTTAGCATCTAAGGTTTCATCTAAGTTGTCGAAGGTTTCGCCTTGTTTGACACATTGATCCCCATCACAGACATAACTAAAACTGCCATGCATTAACAAGGGTTTTTGCATGCCAATTTCACCGGCCGCAGAGAGTTTTAAATCGCCGGTTCCGGCACGAAGGTAGGTTTTAATATCCACTTGTACAGGGATAAATCCCACCATGAAAATTTGGTCATAAATCTTCATTTGGAATAATTCAAACTCTTGTCCGGCAAAAGTGCGGTCAGCTTTACCGTGCAGTCGTAAACTACCTTCAAACCGATAATTGAGCGCTGAATTGAGAAAATCGACTTTGACTTTGTAAATCACGCCGAATTTGCGTTTGTAACGATAATCAATCTTTGCCTTGGCATCGGCTTTCATCAGACCTTTAACTTCGAGCCCGACCGAACCATAGTCATTTTTTGTTAACACATGATTTTTATCTAAATTTTGTTCAAAATTCTTGGCAAAATCACGACTACGACATTTCCATTTGCGTGGGCAGCTCGTGCCGTATTCGCTACTTAACGCACCCGCATCAAGCTCATCCCCACCCACGTCTGGGGTTAAACCCCATTTTTGCATGTAACGATCAGCCGCTGCCTGGCTGCTAAGTGCATCCGCTTCTTTATCAATAATCAGCACCATGCCATCCGAGTCATCATCAACATATTGTGGTATTGCCGATTGTTGACTCATGCGCTGACTAAATTGGACGGGCTGCTGAAAATCCTGCACCGCCTCTTGCCATGCATCATAGGATAAACCTGCCTGCTGATAAGCCGCATTGGCACCTGCTGAGTTACGGATCAGCACCAGCTCTTTATCAACCCAAACACCGCCGCTACTGCTGTATTGCACGCGGCGCAGCTCATAGCCATCCGTCTCTAGGGAGCCTTGTAAGCGCTGATTGATCACTTGTTGTGGGTCGGCAGGCTCAAGCCGATCGATTGCCCAACTACTGGGGATGCCCGTCAGCATCACTAGTAGCATTAGAGAAAAATTATTTATAAATTTCATTATGTTACCCTGTTATATAAGAAGCTTACACCCTAATTCATTAACATTAAAAGCACAATGAAATAATATGAAAATCATCTATTTAAAATAAAATTTATTAAAACACTTAATTTAAACATGATGTGCGAGGGGGAAGAAAACGACGCTATAGCCGAAAAAAAACCCGCCGAGGCGGGTTTTTAGGACTGAGATTTATCAACCGAGATTGATAACCAAATTAGAACTCGTAAGAGACGTTCACGAACGCACGACGTCCTATCATGTCGAATTGTGAGTACAACATGGCATTACCAGCAGTCACAGCATAGGCAGGTGATGCTGTTGGCGGCTCACGGTCGAACAAGTTGGCAATACCAAAGGTGACTTCAGCGCCATAAATACCCGTTTCCGCAGACGCAGTATGGATAAAGTACGTTGGCGATGCCGCATCAAAATCTACCGCAACACCACGATAGGTAGCTGGGTTGTAATAACGAGTATTATCCATTTTACCCACATAACGGGTTGCCCAGGTATAGCGCCAATCATCAGTGCCTAATGTCACAGATAAATTACCGGTATGACGAGGAGAACCCAAGTCACCAATTGACTGCTCAGGAATACTTTCAGGGTATTGTTTGAAAGCACGCTCGATTTGAATGGAATGATCCAAACGCACTCGCACGTTACCATATTCAGTATCATCACTGTAGTTTAACGTCACGTCGACACCCCGGACTAACTGCTCGGCAATGTTAACATAACCACCGTTCACCACATCAATACCGTAGTCGTTGGTCGCAGCATTATTACGACGAGTGAACTGGTTACACAGCGGGTCATTCGGGAAATTCCGCGATGCATAACACAGGTTAATCACTGTGCCACCACCTAAGTTTGCCACTTGGCCTTCGATGGTAATGTTGTAATAATCAACCGACGCGCCGTACACGTTCTCTGGGCTGGTCCATACTAAACCTAAACCCTTAGAAACAGAGGTTTCCGCAGAGAGTCTTCCTGCACCACCAGAGGTTACTGATGTCATTGAACTACCAGCTGCGGTATAGGTTGCCGGTACATCTCGAGAACAGTTGGCGGCAACACGTGCGTCCAACGTACCTTCATCGGCACGTTGTTTCCAGTTCAAACATGGGTCGTTCCCTGTTTGGTTCAGGAAGCCAGTTTGACCTGTTAAGTACAATTCGAACAACGCAGGGGCGCGGAACGATGTACCACGTGAAGCTCGAACACTAAAACCGTTGGCAATCGCCCATTTACCGGAGAGTTTGTATGTTGTATCTGAACCGTAGGTAGAAACATCGGTCCAACGCGCTGAACCTGTAACATCTAAACTTTCAACCAAGAAGATATCATTGATTAGCGGAACACGAACTTCGGTATACGCAGCACGTGTATTGGCTTCACCGGTGGTAATACCTGAACCTGAAGAGCCCCAAAGGTTACCAGCTAAAGTATTGAAGCCTGGGGTATCGGTAATGCCATCTTTTTGGAATGCAACACCATAGGCGGAGCTTACCGGGCCTGCTGGTAAATCAAGAATATCACCGGTGATATACGCATCAACGGTACGTTGACGATAGGTGGTGTTACCAACATCATTACCAAATAAGAAGTTTTTCACCTCTTGCGATGGATTACCATTGATCAGTTGTGGATCAAGCCATGGCACATCAACACATGATAGTTTTGAGATAGCTGTGGTCTTTCCTTTGCAAGAGCCACTATAAACAGCATCCTGTGCCATTAACATAGCATCACGGCGGATGATGTCAGTATCGTAAACACCGTGGTTGTAACTGTTTTGGAACGAAATATCCCAATGCCAATCACCCAGATCACCCTCGACGCCCACGACGTAGCGATTGTAATCAATGGTCGTTTCGCTACCACTGTGATTGGTAATCGCTACTGGCATAAAGTTGGCTGAACCATTCCAACCTGCAACTGTACCGCCACGGATATAACTACGGGCGGCTAGATCTGCAACCCAGAATTGACGCATGCCCTGAATTTCAGTCACCCGTTGACTGATTAAGAACTCACCATACAAACGGCTGTTGTCGGTGAGCTCATAATCACCTACGGCTAGGAATGAGGCCACCGTTGAGCGAGGATCCATCGATTGTTGGTTTTGGAACGGATGATCGGCATCGGCCCAACCATCAGACGCTTTGTCGTAGGATACTGGATACCACCCACTTGGCACTGAAATATCACCAGGACGGCTTGGATTAAAGCCAGGCGCCTTTAACTGGGCAAAATAACCATCGTAGTCATACTGTGCTTTGATACCTGTTCTGAAGTTAGAAGCACCAGGTGCCATATTGTTGATCCAGACACCGTATTGTGCTGAGTTACAATGGTAATCACCGGTACGAGGATCGATTGGGTCTTCACGTAAACCTGTCGTTTTATTAAATAACATCCGCTGTTGGCAGGCGAAGAAATCACGATCTCCGCGCTTCAAGCCACTGTTTAGCTTGTAATCACCGACAACACGCAATGAGCCCTTGTCAAAGGTAGTGCCGTAGGTTGCATTAAAATCGTACTTTTCACCACCTGATTGGAACGGCTGATCAGCGCTGAAATTGATGCTACCGTCTTCACCTTTTTTGGTGATGATGTTGATTACCCCTGCAACGGCGTCCGAACCATACAGTGATGAAGCACCATCTTTGAGAACTTCAACACGTTCAACTGCAGATAATGGAATTGTGTTTAAGTCAAAGGCGGCCACCTGGCCACGTGTACCGGCAGGGCCCGCACGACGACCATTTAACAAAACCAGCGTACGGTTTGAACCCAAACCACGCATAGAAATCGATTCGTTACCTGCACCACCCGCCGTCACAAAACCCACTGACAATGCAGAGATTAATTGTGACGAACCTGCAGCAACTGTCGAGGTACGCAGTAAATCACCAACAGATTTTAAACCTTGATCTTCCGCCAGATCGGCAGAAAGAATTTCTGTTGGCGTAATTTGGTCTAAGCCATCGGTACGAATACGTGACCCTACCACTTGGATCCGTTCTGGTTTTTTATCCTCTTCAGCTTTTTTATTAGCGTTGGTGGCAGCAGTTTGTGCCAGTGTAGGAACTGCGGTAGCCGCAGCGCCAAACATCAGAGCGATGCTAATCGCTTTGCTTAATTTGTGTGATGGCTTGTGAGATGTGTACATGTTTATCCCTGATCTATTTATAGTTATCTCGGTGCATAACTGTATCGTTACGCGTATAGCTTTTAGGCTATTCGCTTCGATATTAATCACAGGGTGCTGACGTCGTCAACGGTTGGTTTACCTTAGTCGCATTTGGTTACAATCTGAAACTTTACATTTCCCCTCATCGCTGCTAATTGAGAAAAACTTAACAACAAAGCATAAGTTACTGGTTAATATAGGTTTTATTTAAAATCTTTTGAGCTAATGCTTTTTGTAAATCTGTGTAAAGCTCTTTGCATTGAGAACTTTGGGGGAAAAAAAAATCTTTGCAAAATCGACGAATGGTATTTTTTTACCTATAAAATTCACATCCATCATCTTGAAAACTTCGACTTGCAGCAAAATTAGCCAGCGTATTTGCCATGCGCTGTCACATCGAAATCGACATAATTATGCATGTTTCCTTATTAAAAAAGGTTAAACGACACCTTAAAAAGCACCAATACTCACACTAAAAACAAGCAAATTGATGAGAGATTTACGCAATCTGCCGACGGTGAAGATATAATTGCAATGGTACAACAACATCAGCCATGACGTTCATCTCACCAGTAATGGCAGGGCCGACATGCACAACAGGGACAAACAGTAGCCTGCGGCAGGAGCTCCGTAGATTTAGTCGGCTGAACAACTTACGCAGGCGGTGTATAAAGTTCGCAGGCAATATCCAAAGCACGCAAGCTTTACACAGTGGTTTTTTCTCTGCAATTTATTGTAACCACCATGCGCGGCAAAACCTTGCAGCCTTTGGGCAAATCAAATGACAAAAGGCCTGGTAAAACCAAGCCCTCTTGCATATGTTGGCCAGTTTAAAGATCAACAGGCTATTTCAAGCGCGTGATCAGACTCGATGTATCCAAGCGCTGCCCGCCCCCCGCTTGCACCTCGGCATAAAATTGATCAACCAGTGCGGTCAAGGGCAGCTGAGCACCATTACGTCGCGCTTCTTGTAAGGTGATTGCCAGATCTTTGCGCATCCAATCCACGGCAAAGCCAAAATCAAATTTACCATCCAACATGGTGTGTCCCCGATTTTCCATCTGCCAGGATTGTGCCGCGCCTTTACTAATCACATCCAGCACAGCATGCCCGTCCAAGCCGGCTTTTTGCGCAAAATGCATGGCTTCCGCCAGCCCTTGTAACACCCCTGCGATACAGATCTGATTAACCATTTTTGCCAATTGACCACTGCCAACCTCACCAAGTAACTGAACTTGTTTGGCATACACTGATAACACAGGTAACACTTGGGCAAAGATGGGGCCATAACCGCCACACATAATGGTTAAGCTGCCTTGTTGTGCACCACTTTGCCCACCCGAGACTGGCGCATCAATAAAACCAACTTGGTTGCGCTGACAAGCCATCGCCAACTCTCGCGCTAGATCTGCCGACGCTGTGGTATGGTCAACCAGCACAGCGCTCGTCGCAAGGCCCGCTAATACCCCGTCATCGCCATAAACGACCGAACGTACATCATCATCATTCCCCACACACAGCATCACCACGGCCGCCCCTGTGGCTGCTTCTGCGGGCGTTGTACAAACCACACCGCCATACTGCTGCTGCCACGCCTGTGCTTTGACCTGTGTGCGGTTATATACGCGCACGTGATAACCCGCTTGTTGTAAATGCCCGGCCATCGGGTACCCCATCACGCCCAAGCCAATAAATGCCACTGTCGGTAAAGAATGATCCACTGTCATAAAAATGCCTTAATTTTTCGTAATAATTGCTTGTCGATGGTAACATTAGATTCTGCCGAAAAGTGTTGATTGGTCAACGTTTTACCGATGCATATTTAGCTCCTCGCTTGTATGCGTGCTGAACCAAGACGGTTGCGGTATCGTTTAAAACTGTCGTCAGTTGTGATAGTCAATCACGATTTTTTTGTGCTGTTGGTGCCATCACTGTTGATTTTGCATGCTCGGTGGATATTTTAATGTTATTAGAACGTCAGTCGCCATGAACGTGCTGAGCAAAATCCATCATGGTCATATCGTTAAATTCCGCCAGCTCACACACGACGTCATTTTGTATTAACACGTTCATCAGGTTCGCTTGATAAACACAACGAATTTAGCTGAGGGCCTTATGCCAAATGTGCACCATTTTTCTGTCTCCAAAGCGGATGGTCAGCCGCTTAACCTCGCGGATTACCGTGGCAAAGTGCTTTTAATCGTTAATACCGCCAGCCAATGTGGTTTTACCGGCCAATATCAAGAATTAGAAGCGCTTTATCAACGCTACCGGAGTGAGGGCCTTGAAATTCTTGCCTTTCCTTGCAATCAATTTGGCGCGCAAGAGCCTGGTGATGATCAAAGCATTCAGCAGTTTTGCCAACTAAATTATGGCGTGAGCTTTCCGGTCCTGCGTAAAATCAATGTAAACGGCCCAGATGCAGAACCGTTGTTTGAACATCTGAAAGATCAAGCCCGTGGCTTACTAAAAACACGCGCCATAAAATGGAATTTCACCAAATTTTTAGTGAACAAAGATGGAGTTGTAGTCAAACGCTACGCGCCGCGGACAAAGCCAAGTCATTTGGCACAAACCATCAGCGAAGAGCTGGCCAAAACGCCTGAACGGCAATAAGTAAGCTTTCATCGCTTAACGTGCAACTGACGTTAAGCTAAACAGACGTTAAGTAGGTAATCACTTGATATGTCAGATTCGAATATGAGAACTCAATCAAATCTGACAGTCGCATATGCGGACATATCCTGCGGATATGTTTCACGTCATTGGTACTGCTGACGGCTTTGTCTAATAATGATTTTTGGTTTTGCGGCTGCTTGGTTTTTTTAATAATCTTTTTAAGTTTTGCGGCGCATTGATCCAACGCAATCGAATTGGCACATGCCTTAGTTAACATAGTCGGCAGTTAACATAAACAGCAGTCAACATTGACGGCTGTTGACGTAGTTGGTCGTTAAAATCAACACCTGCTGCGGATCTATTGTTAAAAGAGTTCTAGCGGCGCCACGCCCAACTCAACAACCTTCGTTGCAAAATGCGTTGCTAAAACACCTAAACGTTTGATAAAGCGTTCATAAGGATATCCAAATGACCAACACCGCCACCACAATCATATCCGCAACCACAGGTACTACTGCGTCAATCAAGGTCGCCGTCTTCAGTGCACAGCCGTATGATCAACTAGGTTTTGCCGCACTTACAGCACACGATTGCCCGCCACCATCACCAGTGAATGACGTTCCCGCGGTACAATGGCATTATTTCACCGAGCGCCTGAACCACCACAGTGTGCACCTGGCGGCCGGCATGGATATCGTCTGTTGTTTTGTTAATGATGATTTATCTGCCGCTGTACTGCAGGAATTAAAACGTCTTGGCATTCGCGGTATTGTGCTGCGCTGTGCGGGTTTTAACAATGTCGATGCAACACAAGCCAAAGCGCTGGCACTCCCTGTGCTGCGGGTACCGGCGTATTCACCCGAAGCGGTGGCGGAACACACCATTGGCTTGATCCTTTGCCTGAATCGTCGTTTGCACAAAGCCTATAACCGCGTGCGAGATGATAACTTCAGCCTCAATGGTTTACTGGGTTTTAACCTGCATGGTAAAACGGTCGGTTTGGTGGGCACTGGCCGCATAGGTTTAGCGACGGCGCGGATTTTACAAGGCTTTGGCTGTCACATTTTAGCGCATGATCCACACCCGATCGCAGCCGCAGATTTACCGCCGGGGCTGCAACTGCGCTATGTAAGCCTTGAGGAATTATATAAACAGAGCGATATCATCAGCCTACACTGCCCGTTGACGCCGCAAACGCATTATTTGATTAATGACAACGCTATTGCACAGATGAAAACCGGTGTGATGTTGGTCAATACCAGCCGTGGCGCACTGATTGATACCAAAGCCGTAATAGCGGGACTCAAGCAGAAAAAAATCGGTCATGTGGCGCTTGATGTTTACGAGCAAGAGGCCGATTTATTTTTTCAAGACCTATCTAATGAAATGATTGCCGATGAGGTCTTTGCGCGTTTATTAACCTTTCCCAATGTTCTGATCACCGGACATCAGGCATTTTTTACCGCCGAGGCGCTGCAGCAAATCTGCCAGATCACGCTGGATAATATAATGTCTATTGCCGCAGGAGGCAGTGATAACCATCCGCATCAGATCCCATGCCCATAAGGTAGGCGCCGGGCAAGCCATGCGTCGTAAAACAGCAGCACTGAGGCGTAATACGTGTTCATCTCATCATCAAAATCGTTGGTTCACAAGCGTTAGAAAAGCATAAAACCACCGTGATGGTGGTTTTATGTCAGAGCTTTTCGCAGTTATTAATCAATCAGCTGATACTGTTCAGCCAAGACTTGAATAATTTCGGCTTTTGGATCTTGGCTAAGGCGTAGCGGCTGACCGGTAATTTTTTCCGCGATGCCAACATAAGTGCGCGAGATATCCATCATCACCTCGGTCGGAAGTGCATTGTCGCGCGCCAAGGCTTGTCGCTCTGGCATACGATCTTTATTCAGCAGAATATCGGGATCGGGGAAGTTGCTCAGTAACCACTGCCGGAAGCCTTCTTTCGATTGCTCGATGATCTGGCCTTGGCGGTAGGCCGCGCCATCCCAAATCCTCGAGCTATCTGGCGTTCCTACCTCGTCCATATAAATCAGCTTATCCTGACCATGGCTGTCCTTCACATACCCAAACTCAAACTTGGTATCGACAAATAACTGATCCAACGACGCTAACGCTGAGCTGATAGCCGCAAAGCCTTGTTTTAACAAGGTTTCATAGTGATCGATATCAGATAGTTGTTTAAAACCGAAGGCTTGATAATGCCGCTCAATATCGGCGCGGCCGATATTGACATCATCGGCTTCAGGCACGCCGGCCAAACCGGTTAAGATGCCTTTGGTGGATGGAGTCAACAATATATCCGTGAGTTTGGCGTTGTTGGCGAGGCCATCTGGCAAGCGTAAACCACAAAATTCACGCTCCCCTTTGCTATAAGCACGCCACATCGAGCCGGTGATATATTGCCGTGCGATGGCTTCAATTTTGATCGGCTGGGCTTTTTGCACTATCCACACTAACGGATGCGGAATATCCAGAATATGGCTATCAGCCAAACCTTGCTGTTTAAATAAATTAAACCAATGGTTAGAAATGGCGTTTAACGCCGCACCTTTGCCGGGTACCCCATTTAGGCCATTTTCACCATGCCAAATGCAGTCAAAAGCGGAGATCCGATCACTGATCACCATAATGGCCAGCGGTGTGTCGGCAGGAACTGGGTAATTTTTTTGCTGAATAAGACGCGCACTATCTTGCGCTGTGAGCCAATACACGCTTCGAACTTTGCCGGAGTGAACCGGTAAATCCGTACGGATCGGGAGATCGTCATTTACCGCCAGAACATTACTTGCAAGAGTCATATCCACATCTTCTGTAGCTTATAAAAGGCGGGCCTTAGTGTAACAGATGGCTGCCACGAACTGAAGCTAAGAAGCCACATCAGCGGCTGAATGCACTCGCACAAAGCCTGCATAAAAAAACGCACTGTGCCGTTTTGCCGCAGTGCGTTTAAATATAACGTTTAATGTCAACGTTCTAGCAAGTTCAGTATGAACATATGCCTTCAACGCTGTTTTGCGTATGTTTTACTGATGCAGCTTACAGCGGCGGTAACGTGGGCGGTACCAGCAAGGTGCGATCAAAAAACTGGGTGATGGTCCGGTGTAAATGGATCTGCACCTCTTCGCCAAATAGCGCATTTTTACTGCCAGGATAGGTCATCACATCAAACACTTTGCCTTTTTGCTGCAACAACGCAAACAGCTGCGTGCTATGGCTAAACAGCACATTGTCATCG
>JACCDR010097146.1_pt1 | contig 30457 bp, 23 predicted proteins | sample 7446431 | NCBI WGS metagenome assembly JACCDR01 (sample SAMN15323443, study PRJNA562643) | freshwater metagenome | isolation source: river surface water | place: USA:Blue River Watershed | collected 2017-08-17
CAATGAAAAGCACTGTTTATTTATACCAACTTAATCCATTTAATCTTGATTGGTCAGAAAATCCTTATCAAAACTCACATTTTGACCTTGAATCAAAGACTTTGATTGATTTTAGTAGAGTAGACTTAAACTCTTACTAAACCAAAAAGTCTTATTTCTTGTAGTATACTGGTTAAATTACTAGTTCTAAACGCATCTAACCATTCCCGCCAAAATAAAAACGCCTATGTGGCGTTTTTATTTTATATAGTATGTTGCATCATTGCCGAAAATAGTAATATGCATTATTCTACTACCCAGATTGTATGCGCAAACAAAAATGGACTGAGGCGGAAATTGATTCTCTGAAAAAACAATGTAAAGCTGGTGTACCCTTAGGTGAGATACGCATAAGCGGTCGTTCTGTGTATAGTATTAAATACAAAATGTACGATCTGGGCATATCGAGTTCGAGAAAAATAACATGGAGCAAAAACCAATTAAAACAACTTCGATCGGCTATTCGCCAAAACACATCCTTGCGAGATATATCTATTCCCGGTAAAACATTTCAAGCCATTAAAAACAAAGCAGTTCGATCTGGATTATGGCAAACAAAAAAACGAGTGTGTCGATTCTGGACCACTCGAGAGATTGCAAAACTCAAAAAAATGCGCGCTCTAGGCTGGACTGCTAGCAAACTTGTTTCAAACAATCATTTTCCAGGGCGATCTGTCCATTCGATTGCTCAGCAACTAAGCAGATTAAATATATGACCGCAAGGTCTTTTTTTATCGCCAGTCTATCTCTTTTTTTCCTTGTGTTCGCATATAGTTATTTGCTTGCGAAAAATGTTTACAGCCATAGAAACCAGTGACTGAAAACGGTGAGGGATGACGAGCTTCGAGTACGAGATGTTTAGTGGTATCGATCAGATTTTTTTTACTCCGTGCATAGTTGCCCCACAACATAAAGACCAGACCCTGTCTTCCCTTTGATAACTCTTGTATGACCGTATCAGTAAAGACTTCCCAACCCTTACCTTGGTGCGAAGCAGGGGACCCGGCTCGCACTGTCAGCGTACTGTTCAACAAAAGCACACCTTGCTCGGCCCACCGAGAGAGATCACCGTCTTTTTTGGTCTGTATTCCCAGATCGCTTTCTATTTCCGTAAAAATATTTTTGAGCGAAGGAGGTATCGCTGTGCCACTGTTGACCGCAAAAGACAGACCGTTTGCTTGGCCAGAACCATGATACGGATCCTGACCCAATATCACCACTTGTACTTGTGCAAAAGGCACCAGATCAAGAGCTCTGAAAATATCTTTTGGTTTTGGGTATACGGCGGTACGACCATACTCACCTTTTACAAAAGAAGTTAACTCTTTGAAATACTCTTTGGAAAACTCTGTCTCCAAAGTTTTTTGCCAAGATGCTTCTATGCGAACAAGAGAAGTCATAGTATGATAATACTACCTAAGTATGAAAAAAAGTATAGACATTGCTCTTATTCATTTTTTTAGAAAGATCGCTGTTCCCTTGGCGCGCTTTGGTCTGTTTGTTATTTTTGTATGGTTTGGACTGCTCAAAGTCATCGGTCAAAGTCCAGCTTCGCCCCTTGTACAAAACCTTTTTGAACACACCATCCCCATGATGAGCTTTGGTACTTTTATAGTACTCTTTGGTCTTTTTGAAGTATTGATTGGAGTGTTGTTTATCATACCCACATGTGAACGTCTGGTCATCCCCCTCCTCTTGGTCCATATGACCACCACGTTCATGCCACTCTTTATCATCCCAGAAGCCACATGGACACGAGCTTTTGTACCCACCCTCGAAGGCCAGTACATCATTAAAAACCTAGCCCTACTAGCTTCTGCCGCTGGCATCGCCGCTCATTTGCACCCAATAAAATCATGATTATGCAAGATATTTCTTGGACAACACCTCAATATATTTACAGAGAGAAAACGGTCGATTGGTACTGGATCGTTGGTATTGTGACCATATCAATAGTGCTCATTTGTATTATTTTCCAAAATCTCATTTTAGCTATCCTTATCTTCATCTCTGCTTTTTTACTGACCATTCTCGGTTCACGAAAACCAAAAAACATTCAAATTGTCATACACGCTAAAGGTATTCGAGCAGACAACGTCGAACACCCGTACAAAGAATACTATTCATATTGGGTACAATTGGACGACCCTTACCCGCGCATCATTTTAAAACCAAAAAAAGTGTTGAGTACCTACATCACCTTCCTTATCCCTCGTGAAAAAAGCGACAGTATACAGAAAGCACTGGGTCGTTTTCTCAAAGAGGAAAGGCACGAAGAATCTCTTTTAGAAAAGATTTTTATCTACTTTGGTTTTTAGAAAATATGTGGTAGTGTAGTGTTTCGTCCTCGTAGTTCAACGGATAGAATGCAAGTTTGCGGAACTTGCGATCCAAGTTCGATTCTTGGCGAGGACACATGATGTGTCACAACAAAAAAGACCCTTTCGGGGCCTTTTTTGTTGTTATTTCGCTTTTCGAAGCATAGCTACCAAACGAGATTTTTTACGACTGGCGGTGTTTTTTTTGATAAGACCAGTTTTGGTAGACTTATCAATAGTTTTTTGTAATTGAGCCACCAAAGCCTGTGCTTCTTTTATGTTTTTAGCTGTCACTAGTTTTTTAAACTGTTTAACTGTTTTGTTGAGAGTCTCTTTTTGAGCAAGATTAAAACCTCTCTTTCGTTTTGAGACTCGGAGGGCTTTTTTAGCTGATTGTGTAATTGGCATACGAGCTATCCTACAACAGAAAGCTAAATAAAGCAACTATACTAAGATCGAGATGGTCTATTTATTTCATCTTCAGCTTTGCAGGCCAGCTCGGTAAAAACACCTAATTCTTCCAAACTCAAGGTTCGAGGTTTTGTATCTTTTACACAAAACACTCCTACAGGCACCCCCGAAGAGCGGTGATACAATGCTATACCAGCATAAAAACGAACATACGGAAGCCCTGTTACATATGGATTATCCATAAACCGTTCGTCTTTTAGTGTATCTTCGACGATACACATTTCTCGAGCCACCATGGCGTGCCCACAAAAAGAAATTTCTCGGGGACCCTCTTGGCACGGCATACCGTAGCAAGCTTTAAACCATTCCCTATCTTTATCTATAATAGAAATAGTAGACATGGGAACATGTAGTTTATTTTTTGCCTCAGCGACAATACAATCAAAACGTTCTTCGTGTTCTGTATCCAAGAGACCCAGCTCTTGTACAATATGCAACCGAGTATCTTCATACTCCGGTATGGGTGCTTTTTTCATAGTGATGCGTATTTAGATCATCAATAGGAGGCACTATGGACTCGATACCAACAAAACAAGTGATGTTGGTATTTGTATCAAAGACTGGAGTGATTCGTAAACGAGCTTTGTACAAATGACCATCCTTATGACGATTGGTGACCACCACATCAATAGATCGTTTGTCTATAGTCAGGGTGTGCCACATGGATTTATAAAATTCTAACGACATCTGTCCGCCCCACAATGAAGGTTTTTGACCGATCACTTCTGATTGAGAAAAACCAGTTACCCTATTCACAGCATCATTTGCGTACAAGATCACCCCTTCTGGATTGGTGATGATAACTTGTTCTTGCATTGCACTAAAGAGTACGTTGAAAGAACCGCACCGTACACACTTGACTTCGAGTGTGTGTGAATGAGGCCCTTCTTTACCCAATAATTTGCCGCACGTAAGGCAACGATAATTCATATAATGACGTAAAGATGTGTGAGCCTCTGAGAGCTTCGTGTATACATCATATCACGTTCCCTTTGTCTATGACAATAAAATAGTCTATAGTAATGGGTAATGATCGGATATCTTTCAGGTACCATTCTTCATAGAGATCTTAAAAAAATCATCGTCCTAGTGGGCGGAGTGGGGTATGTCGTATACACACACAACGACATACAGACACATACTGATGGCACAGTTGAACTATGGACATACATGGCAGTAAAAGAAAACGCCTTAGAGCTGTATGGATTTACACACCGAGAAGAATTGGATTTTTTTGAACTACTTATTTCCATCTCCGGTATCGGACCAAAATCCGCTCTCAATATCTTATCCCTCACTTCTCTCTCTCAACTCAAACGCGCTATCAGTAGCGGTGACGTAGGGTACCTGACCAAAGTCTCTGGCATTGGCAAGAAAAATGCTGAAAAAATAGTATTGGAACTGAAAGATAAAATAGATATAACAGATGCTCACACAGAAGGAAACGAGGATATAGACGCTCTGGAAGCCCTGCTCTCTTTGGGATATTCAGAGCGAGATGCACGAGAAGCTTTGCGAGAGGCAGCGGGAGAAACATCCCAAGAAAAAATAAAATCTGCTTTACGAAATCTGCACCGTTAATACTATGCCAGAACTACCAGAGGTTACCACCACAGTCACCGGCATGCACAAGGTACTACCCGGTCTACACATCACCGATGTGTGGTCGGATTTCTTTGTGGACAGCAAGCACAGATCCCCGCACACAATCAAACAGAAAAAATATTTTGCATATTTTAAGGAGCGTGTCGTTGATCAGCGCATTATACGAGTATACCGCCGAGCAAAATATATTGTGATAGATCTTTCAAACAAGACCTCGATTATCACACACATGAAGATGACTGGCCACTATCTCTACGGTGTATATACCCAAGACAACACCAGCTGGAAAGCAGTCGAACCAGAGAGTCTGTGCAACCCTTTTAGTCGCTTTGTACACCTTGTCTTTACCCTCTCCAATAAAAAACATCTGGCTTTTTCTGATATGCGTAAGTTTGGAAATGTGTATCTGGTCGACACGGCCGATGTCGACACTCACTTTACTCACCTTGGCCCAGAACCCCTGACCCTCTCATACCCAGACTTTAGCAAAGCTTTGTCCTCTCGAAAAAATGGTCTGATCAAAAGTGTTCTTATGGATCAAAGCGTGATTGCAGGTATCGGCAATATATACTCCGATGAGATACTGTGGCAGGCAGGGGTGCTCCCTACTCGAGATATAACCACTCTGACTAAACCAGAAAAAAAACGTATATACACAGCTATGCAAGCACTCCTCCAAAGTGGTATTGATCTGGGTGGAGATTCACAATCAGACTATCGAAATCTGTACGGCGAAAAAGGAGGTTTCCAAAATACACACAAAGCCTACAGACGCACAAAACAGAGATGTCTCAAAAAAGGATGTAGGGGTACCATCGAAAGAAAAATCATTGGAGGCAGAAGTGCTCACTTTTGCCGTATACATCAGAAGTAAATGTAGTAGAATATATACATGGAAGATGGTGCCGGCAAAAACATTTTACTTCTTGTCATTGTAGCTGTGGCGCTTCTTGGTGGTGTGCAAAAGAGCAGAAATCCTGTCGACACCACCACGACCCCTCGAACCAACGCCGAGATTCAAGAACAAATCAACAATACTCAAAGAGAGATCGATATATTGCGAGAAAAGATTATTCGAGAAGAAGAGAAAAAAAATGCATCACCATACAGTGGTGTTATTCGCCTGTCATATGTCAACCGATCAGACAAAAGTAATAGCGAATATATTGTCCTGGAACACACCCGAAGCACAAACGAAACAGTATCTATTAGTGGATGGACTTTGCACAGCAACAGCAGTGGTGTGAGTGTGGCTATACCCCAAGCAAGCAAACTCTTTTTTGCCAACAACATCAACAGTGAAGAAAATATCACCCTCGCACCCGGAGGAATCGTGTATGTCGTCACTGGCTATTCCCCAAATGGGGCCAGTTTTCAGCTGAACATCTGTTCTGGCTACCTCAGTCAGTTTCAAACATTTATTCCATACATCTATACCAACTGCCCCGCTCCCCGTACCATGGATCTCTCCTCTATTCCTAAACGAGTAGCAAATGATGCTTGCTTTGACTACATCGAATCATTTCCGTCTTGTCGAATACAGACCGAAAATTTGCCAGCAAACTGGAACCCAGAATGTAAGGATTTTATTTACAATAAAATAAACTACAACTCTTGCATACAAACCTATAAAAACAACAAAGATTTTTACCTCAACGATTGGCGAGTGTATTTGAAACGAAGTGAACGCTTGTGGAAAGACAGACGCGAAGAAATTGTCTTGTACGACAATGCTGGTAAAGTGGTCAGTGTCCTCAAGTACTAAAAGACTATTGCCCTAACATACGAAACAATCCCACTCCAAAAGCCACCGAAACATTGAGTGACTCTTTTTCCCCACGCATAGGTATGTCTGCCATGACATCACAGAGGGCGAGAATCTCTTGAGACACTCCCGTCACTTCGCTACCGACGATGTATAGATTTTTTTCTGACAGGCGTACTTTTTTGTAATCAATAGCTCGAGTGTCTTGCTCAAGAGCTATGATCGTATACCCTTCTTTTTTGAGTTTCTTGATAAGTGTTCTTGCAGAAGAAACCATTTGCCATGGCACACTTTTTTCTGCACCCAGAGCTACTTTGGCCACATCTTGTCGCACCCTCCCAAAACGATCGGCCGGCGCTGGAGTATATCCAGATAGATATATCTTTTCCACCCCCAAAGCATCCGAGGTACGAAAGATAGAACCTACATTGTGTACGCTGCGAATATCATGCAAGAGCACCGATACATGTGGTATGTTTTTCTTCATTGAGTGACACTATATCAAATAAAAAGATTGCCGAGAAGCTATAAAAAAAGTATGATACAAGTATATGAAAACATTATTACCTACCCTCTTAGATTATTCTTTTTACGCACCTCTTTTCCTGCGTCTGTATGTAGCGTACTATATCGCATCACTCGGACGAGAAAGAGAAAAAGGTGTCTATGGATATCTCTCTTTTGTGCACTACCTAGCAGCGTTGGGTATCTTTTTGGGTGTATTTTTACAAGTGGCCGCTATTCTCGGTCTCATCAGTATTTCAATCGAATATATATTACGTAAAAAAGATAACAGCCTGACCAAAGAACGACTACTGTTGAACGTGGGAGCAAAAGTTATCCTGATCTCTCTTCTCGTGCTCGGCTCAGGACCATTTTCAATCGATCTTCCTCTCTAAAACACCCCCTTAGAGTTATGTTGATTTTTGCTTTATTTTTTAGTGGTTTTCTGGTATATTCATTACGAGCTGATGATACAGCTTGTTCGCGCCCGTAGCTCAGTCGGTAGAGCAGCTCCCTTTTAAGGAGATGGTCGCAGGTTCGATTCCTGCCGGGCGCACTAATAAAAAAATACTCCTTTATGGGGTTTTTTTTATTAGTTGCGACTTGGGAGAAAAAGTCTGTTAGACTTTTTCGTCAGGAATCGAACGGCGGAGCCAATGTTTGGCAGCAACCAAACATACGAGCCGGTGCCCAGACCAAAAAGTTTTGACGAAAACTTTTTGAGTCGAGGGAGATTACCCTGCCGGACGCACAGCGTCAAGAAAAATCTGCCCTGCGGCAGATTTTTTAGCTGTGCGAAAGCCCGATGATCCACTTCTCGAGCATGATGGATAGCTCTCCCCGACCGGTGCGTACTGCGTGGGTCATTTCGAGGAGTGTACGCAAGTGTGTGCGCAACTCAGTTTCTGCAAAAAACTTTTGGGCTGTTTTGGCTTTGCTGTACACAAAGGGGGCCAGCCCTGTTTCTTTTTGACCACCTTTGTACGAGAGGAGTATATTTTTTACCTGCCAAAAGATGAGTCCATGGATCTCCTCTGCTGCATAGCCCGTCGAGAGTAGTTTTGTATACAACCGCCAAGCCTCCTTTGCTCTGCGCCCAGCTATGTAGTCGGTCAAGGCGAAAATCTGGGTGTCCTTTTTTTCTTCTTTGACCAGAGTGTGCTCCTCCATTTTCTCGGCATATTTTTCGAGCTTTTTCTTGGTCTCTGCGTCGAGAACCCCCTCTAGGATGAGGAAAATCTGACTCGACTCTTTCATCTCTTTTATCCGAGAGAGCACATCACTTTTATGCTCTTTGTTTTCAAACACCATATCCAAAACCGTCGTATATTTTTCCTCAAAAAGCCCTCGAGAAACAAGGAGTTCCTCCAGCGCCCCCAGACTAAAGTTTTCTGAAGTGAGTCTAAAGAGCTCGGCCTCGGGTCTTTTCTTTTTTGCCAAAGCGAGCAATCCTTTCAGCTTGCTTCTGCTCTTTTTTGTATCGGTACCAAAAATAACGTAAAACATTAGAGTTCTGTTAGCTCTCCCCACGAGTCACCCTGTGAAGCATTGACGATGATCGGCACTCCAAGCGTATCTTTTTGTGAGAGAATATGTTGCATACTATCCATGATGACTGGTGACACCTCGGCTATCATCCCCTCTTCTATCTCATACACTAACTCGTCATGGACCTGCATCAACAGTTTTACTTTGTCGAGCAGGTTTTTTGTTTTGAGGTAATCATAAACCCGAATCATGGCCAGCTTGATAATATCTGCCTCAGTCCCTTGGATCGGAGCATTGATCGCCATGCGTTCTGCCGATGCCTTCATAAAAGGTAGTTTAGAATTGATCTCTGGGAAATAGCGCTTGCGACCGAAAAAAGTTTTAGTGTAGCCGGTGCGAGCTGTCTCTCTTTTGACCTCTTCGAGATACGAAGCAAGTCCAGCAAACCGAGCAAAATAGTCGTCCAAAAAGGCCTGCGCTTCTTTTCTGTCTGTCCCTAGGTTTTTTTGCAGAGCAGTCACTCCCATGCCATACATCACTCCAAAGTTGATCACCTTTGCTCGACTACGCATCTCTTTGGTCACTTCAGCCGGCGGGACCATAAAGACTTCGCTGGCCACCGCTGTGTGTACGTCCTGACCAGTTTTGAAAATCTCGATCATCTTTTTGTCGCCAGAAAGAAAAGCGGCGATGCGTAGCTCGATCTGAGAGTAGTCAAAAGCGACGATCTTGCTACCCTCTTCAGCAATAAAAGACTTGCGAATTTCCCGACCGAGCAAGGTCTTGTTTGGAATGTTTTGCAGATTTGGATTTTGGGACGACATGCGCCCTGTGGCAGCACCCATTTGTAAAAAATCTCCGTGCAAGCGGTCGTTCGAGTCGACCAGAGTCGGCAAGGTATCGATATATGTACCAAGCAGTTTTGCCAACTCGCGATATTCAAAAATACAATCAATGATTGGGTGCACACCCTGAAGCTTTTCCAGCTCTGACTCCTTGGTCGAGAAACCACCAGAGGCTGTTTTCTTTTGCCCTTTGACGGACAGTCCCATGTGACCAAAGAGCACTTCGGCCAGCTGTTTTGGCGAAGCCACATTGAACTCTTTGCCGGCATGGTGCCAAATCTCTTTTTCCAAAGCATCAAGTTTCTGGTGATACTCGGCCGACAACAGCGCTAGACGCTTGGTGTCGAGCTTGACCCCCACCCTCTTCATCTCTGCGACCACCGGTATGAGGGGTAGCTCGATGTCACGATACACAGACCCAAGCTCGGCCTCGTCTACTTTTTTCTCCAGGACCCCGATCGCTTTCTCTAGCGTCTTTTCTCTACCGACAAAAAGGATATCACCTAGGGTGGCATCATTTTTACTCGGGTCGAGGATCCAGTACAAGAGCTGTCCACGATACAAGAGCTCGGGGTCCACCGACACTTCTTCCCCACCCTCGTCGACAGGCAGAGACAGAGCTTCGCGGATCTTTGCTGGTAACACTCGAAACTCGTAGCGAGTACAAAACGCATCACACAAAGCGAGGTCCACCAGCTCGTTCCAGCGCTTTTCTGGGAGGACAAAGTGTATCGGCGCATCACGGCGAATGGTAGCTAGTGTTTTGGAAAAGAGCGCTTCTTCTTCATGCTCAGAAAGGAGGGTGACTGTCTTTTCTTTCACTCCTTTTTTGGCAAAAGCAACTTTGTCTTTTTTCAAAGCTACGTAGATGTCTTCGATCGAACCAAAGAGTGTGATGAGGTCGGTAGCAGTCTTTTCGCCAATGCCGGGAATGCCGATGATATTGTCGGAAGGATCCCCTCGCAGTCCCTTGTAGTCGGGTAACAAGTCAGGCGTAAAACCAAAGCGAGCCACTACTTCTTTTTCATCATAGATGATTGTTTCTTTGATACCTTTTTTCAAGGTGTACACCACCACCTGGTCCCCAGAGACCAACTGCATGGTATCCATGTCCCCCGAAGCAATGACCACTTGGATATCTTTCTCTTCTTTCAATTTCTCGACGATCGTGCCAAGCATATCGTCGGCCTCGAACCCTGGAGAGGAGTACATGGGAATACCAAAGGCTTCAAAAATCTTTTTAGAATCTTCGAGCTGGGAGACGAGAGCGTCGTCTGTTTTTTTACGACCAGCTTTGTAGTCGCTGTAGACTTCGTGGCGCAGAGTCTTTTCTGGCAAGTCGTAACAAGCAATGATGTGATCCGGGTGGGTATCTTTGATGAGCTTTAAGAGAAAGGTGCACAGACCATACAAGGCCCCCGTCGGCTCCCCGGTGCTGGAGGCAAAGTCTGGCAAGGCATGGTAGGCCCGGTGCACAATAGCATGGACGTCGAGGAGGACTATTTTTTTACTGTAGGTTACTTTGGCCATTTGGCTCATTATACACTATTTCCACTTCCCGAGAGTCACCACCTGTGTGGCGCATATGCACAGATACATCTGGTGTGATGGTCGAGAGTTTTTCCGGCCATTCAATGAGGACGAGATTCGCCGGCTCGGCCACAGTCTCCCTCAGACGGAGCATGGCCGTGTCCGCTTCGCTTTCCAAGCGATACAGATCGAGGTGGACCAGGGTCGTAAAGGGTGAAGAAGGGCCTGTGAGCGTGTAGCTTTTTTGGATAACAAAAGTTGGACTCTGCACCACTTCCCCAGCTCCCAACAGGCGCGCCACCTCTTTGGTAAAAGTCGTCTTGCCGGCACCCAGGTCACCGTGGAGAAAAACCACGGTCGCTCGACCAGGCTCTGTATGTGTCTGTGTGGAAAGTTTTGAAACAAAATCCTCGGCAACCGTCGCCAGATCCGCCGGACTCTGTGTGTGATATAGCATGAAAGTCATTGTACTCTGATTTTTGGATAAAAGAAAACCGGAGGTGGCGCATGCGCGCCCCTCCGGGTGTTGGGTCTAGTACAAGACCCAAGTCCTGGCCTCGACGGGAGTCCAGGTGTTGTTGCGATCAAACCAAATACTTTGCTGGCCGATAACGCGACCGTCATCAGCCTTGATTGCGGTCAGGTTGATCTGCCGCGAATTGGCGAAACTGAGATAGTAGTCAGACAACCGCAAGCGGAGCCGGCCGCCGGGGCACAAGCCCCGCACGATCGGCCCCCAGGCCGTGGAGTCCACGTCCACCGCCGAGGCGGTGTTGTTGTGGAGCAAAATTTCCACGGAGCGAATCAGCCCCCGAGTGTTGGTCTCTGCAGCCCTCGGCTCAACGTAGACTTTTTTGGTGATCATTCCCGTCTCAAGAACCGGATTGGTCACCACCGTCCACGTCCCCGCCGCCGCCGGACAGACGAGCTGCACTCGCCCGGCGACCTCAATTTCCTGCCGAGCATTGAAATGCTCGACTTTTTGTCGCCGAGCCTGAGGTTTTGTTTTCTCCTTCAGCCACTTTTCAGTGGCTTTCAGTTTTTTCAGCTCGGTCTCCGAGACCCGATCGCCCTTACGGGCCTCAAGCTCGATTTTCCGATGTTGGAGAGAAAGTAGACACCGGCTCGGATCCTCGATCTCCTCGGTCATCCAACAGGCCGCCGAAGCGGCCTGCTCAAGAAGCTTGATCATTTCTTGTTTTTTTTCTTCCGTCTGAGCCGCCACGGAGGCGACCCAGAAAATCATAATGGTAAGGTACAGAAAAATGTGACGCATGGGTCACCTCCTACCTATATTATATCATATTTTGAATAAAAAAGCAAGCCCTTGGCTTGTAGTGAGCTTGCGGACCTATCAATACCTATTTTAGGCTATTTTTACTAGTTATTTCAGGAAACCCTCTCTCGACATCCTTTTTTCCGGGTACGGATTTTTGAGGGCTTCAAAAATCCTGAAGTTGGCTCGTCGACACTCGCAATTCCTTACAGGAACTGTACACTCTTCGCATCTATGATGCTCAGAGTCTTGCACTTGGGTCCCACCCCAAGCTCACCCCCTACAAAAAGGACGTCTTCAACGGGTTTCACTGAGAAAGCTAAAAACAAAGACTTTTTACAGCAGAGAGGAGCTCCTTGGGAGCGCGACGGCGCGAGCACGAGGAATTTTTTAGCAAAAAAATATCCGTGAGCGACGTTCTGTTGTAAAAAGTCTTACATCACACCTCTTTTATCAACACCTCTCACCAAAAAGAAAAACCAATTTTGAGGTACAATATACTCATGGTTATTTTTGACGAAGACAAGCAAAACAAACGGATCGACGAGCTGCGCAAAAGCGAAGAGGAGAACTTTTCCAAAGCCATGGCGAGCAAGTGGGGTATCCCCTACGCCGACCTGTCGGTCACCCCGATCAACATCGACGCTTTGCGCGTCATCTCCGAGATCGAAACGAGGCAAGCCCAAGTGGCCGTGTTTAACGACGTCAACAAAGTCCTCTCGGTGGCCGTCCTCTCCCCTGAAAACCCAAAAACCAAAGAAGCAATCCAAGGGTTTATAAACCGTGGCTACAAAGTAGAAATGTACATGGTATCGCATGCTAGTCTGGAGCGAGTGTGGGACAGATACAAAGACCTCTCCTACTCCTTTGAGACCAAGTCTGGCGCACTCGACATTTCAAACGAGCAGATCACCGACTTTCTCTCCCAGGTGCACACTATCCCCGATGTACAAAACCTGATCGGCCAAGTCTTGCACCTGAAAAAAAGCTATCGTATCTCACGTATCCTAGAGATCATCTTGGCCGGAGCGATCGCCACCAACGCCTCGGACATACACCTCGAGCCCGAAGAAGACTTTGTGCGCTTGCGCTACAGGCTCGATGGCATACTGACCGAGATCCTGGAGTTTGACAGCGAGACCTTTGCCCTCCTTCTCTCTCGTATTAAACTGATCTCCAACCTCAAGCTCAATGTGCAAGGTGCTCAAGACGGACGCTTTAGTATCAAACTGGGAGAAACCGAAATCGAAATTCGTACTTCTCTTTTGCCTGGGTCATATAGCGACTCGGTGGTGATGCGCGTCTTGAACCCAAATGCTATTTCGGTACCACTCGAGGACCTCGGTATTCACCCAAAATTGCTGGAGATTATTACTCGAGAACTACGCAAGCCAAACGGCATGATCCTGAACACCGGACCAACTGGCTCGGGAAAGACCACTACTCTGTATGCGTTTCTCAAAAAAGTACATACGGCCGAGGTAAAGATCATCACCATTGAAAACCCGATCGAATACCACCTGCAAGGTATTGTCCAGACCCAAACCGACGACAAGAAAAACTACACCTTTGCCGAAGGACTGCGCAGTGCTCTGCGTCAGGATCCAGATATCATCATGGTCGGTGAGATCCGCGATAGCGAGACAGCCGAGATCGCCATCAACTCTGCCCTCACTGGACACTTGGTCTTTTCTACCCTGCACACCAACAACGCCGCTGGTACCTTCCCTCGCCTGATCGACCTAGGGGTCAATCCAAAAGTCATCTCTTCTGCTATAAACCTGGCTATGGCTCAAAGGCTCGTGCGAAAACTCTGTCCGTATTGCAAAAAAGAAGTCGCCTTTGATGACAGAGAGAAAAAGATTGTGCAAACAGTTATGGAAAGTCTGACAGACAAAAGCTATGCCGAAGGCGTACAAACAGATCATGCTTTTTCTGCCACCGGTTGTGACAAATGCAATATGACGGGCTACAAAGGACGTATTGGTATATACGAAGCTATCCGTATCGATGAAACTATTGAAAAAATAGTCAAAGAAAATCCGAGTGAGCGAGAAATCAGTAAAGCAGCGGTCGCTCAAGGTATCCCAAACTTGCGTCAGGATGGTGTACTAAAAGTATTACAAGGGGTTACGACGTTTTCCGAACTCGAACGTATCATTGATATTGAGAGAGAATAAAGGTGTAGTGCATAAACTCCTTGCACAAGAGAGATTGTTGTGAATAATTAATGAAAGATAAAAATTCTTTCTATGCTCTCCTCCGCGCACTTCCCTCGGTCCCCAGCGCGGACCTCGGCCGTCCTCAGCTCCTATCTGTCAAGAAGGAATGCCTTGACAGAAACCATGCTAGGAGCTTGCGGAGGTGCTTTTCGGAGAGATAGAAAGAATAGTTTTTTTGAAAACAAAAATCTCCAACCCATAAATCTCTAAGTAACACTTTTGGTCGTTATGACTAAAAGCTAAGCGTTTCGCCGAGGATAATTCCAGCCAACAACACAAAGTTGTAACCAGAATGTCCTTGCAGAAACACTCATAAAACCCGCAAAGGCTTCGTTGCTTAGAGATTTATATGTTGGAGATCAAAAAACCAAGAAATACAGCGACACAAATGAGGCTTCCGCCTGCACAAACCCGAGTCTATCACATATTCTTTTTTTTGTCAAACCCTATTCCTCGCCCACTCTTGGTATACTATGCATATGAAAGACAGCGAATCAAAAGATCATGATCACATATACCTCGACTCCACCTTGCGTCCGAGCCGGTGGGACGACTATATCGGCCAAGAAACGATCAAGAAAAATCTTCATATCCTTTTGACTGCTGCCAAAGAGCGTAACCACCCACCAGAGCACATCCTTTTTTATGGCCCTCCGGGCTTGGGCAAAACCACCTTGGCCCACTTGATTGCCAAAGAACTAAATACTCAAATGAAAGTGACTTCTGGACCAGCCATCGAAAAAGTGGGTGACCTGGCATCTATCCTGACCAACCTCTCTTCGGGCGACATTCTCTTTATCGACGAAATCCACCGCTTGAGCAAAGCAATCGAAGAAGTGCTGTATCCTGCTATGGAGTCAGGCTCCTTGGATATCATCATCGGTAAAGGGCCGAGCGCTCGCACGATCCAGCTCGAGCTTCCCTCTTTTACCCTCGTTGGTGCCACCACCAGGATTGCCATGCTGTCCTCGCCACTGCGTTCACGTTTTTCTGGTGGCATTTTTAAACTAGAGTTTTATTCAGAGGGAGAGATAGAAAAAATCATCACTCGATCGAGTAGTATCTTGGGTATCCCTCTCCAAAAAGAAGCAGGTATGGAAATTGCTAAACGCGCTCGCTCGACCCCTCGTACAGCAAACTACTTTTTAAAACGCTGTCGAGACTTTGCTCAGGTACATAAAGCAGACATCAGCAAAGAAGTAGTAGACAAAGCCCTACACCTTTTAGGTATAGATGTAGAAGGTTTGTCTCCATCAGACAGAGATATTTTACAGACCATTATTCAAAAATTTGGAGGTGGCCCAGTGGGATTAAACACCCTCTCAGCTTCCCTCTCCGAGGAGATGGCCACCATCGAAGAGTTCAACGAACCATACCTTATCCAAAAAGGTTTTTTGGAACGAACCCCACGAGGTCGCATCGTCACCGAGCGCGGATATAGACACTTGGGAATGACCCCTCCGAGTCTACTGTAACCGATTAGACTGAGTGGTAATTTTACAGTATGATACACAACATACATAAAAAAATAACGTATGGCAGGACATAATAAATGGTCAAAAATAAAAAGACAAAAAGAAAAAACTGACGCCCAAAAGTCTAAAATATTTGGCAAGATGGTGCGCCTCATTACTGTTGAAGCAAAAAAAGCAGGGGGTAATCGTGAATCCCCTGGCGTACGAGCAGCTATCGAAAAAGCCAAAGCTGCCAACGTACCAAACGACAACATCGAACGAGCTATTAAAAAGTTCTCTGAAGGTGGCGCGACGATGGAGTCTATCACCTACGAAGCCTACGGTCCGGGAGGCTCTGGACTCATCATCGAAGCCCTAACTGAAAACCGAAACAAAGCAGCACAAGAGATAAAACACATTCTTTCAAAGCACGGTTTTTCTTTGGCTGGTATTGGTTCCGTCACCTGGGCTTTTACGCGCACACCAGATATGGAGTGGACAGCAAACACTACCATTCCCCTTTCCGAAGAAGACAGTGAGACTCTGGGAAACCTGATCGACGAGCTGGAAGAAAACGACGAGGTACAGGATGTGTACACCAACGCAGAATAGAAAAGTAATCAAAACTTCGTGTCTCCCTCACGAGGTCCTGGGGGTGAGGTTGGGGTGGGACCCAACCGCAAGACTCTGAGCATCATATGATGCGAAGAGTATACAGATCCTGTAAGGATGGACCTGGTCTGGCGAAAGGACCCGTGAGGGAGACAAAGAAGTTTCGTGTATATTTCACTTACAATGAAAATCATCTCTATCGATCCTGGATATGAACGCCTCGGTATTGCTATTATCGAAAAAAAAGAAAGGCAAAAAGAAGAACTCCTTTTTTCAACCTGTTTCAAGACAAGTCCAAAACTCTCCCACCACACACGCCTTCTCCTGATTGGAGACGAGATCGAACGAGTGATCAAAACATACAAGCCAGAAGCAATGGCTATTGAAAAATTGTTTTTCGGAGCAAACCAAAAAACAGCTGTGGCGGTGGCCGAAGCCAGAGGGGTGATTTTGTACACCGCCAGTCGACACCAGTTGTCCGTAACCGAGTTTACCCCACCTCAAATAAAAATCGCTACGACCGGTCATGGCCGAAGTGAAAAACGCCAAGTGATCGATATGACTAAAAAACTGATCAAGGTACCGAGTGGCAAAACGAGTGATGACGAGTTTGACGCTATCGCGATTGGACTCACCTATTTTGCCCACAAAATATTTGGGTAAAAGTGTGAGATTACCTTACCCAAGAAAAACCCTTTCTCGACATCCTTTTTTCCGGGTACGACTTTTTGGAGCACCCAAAAAGTCTGAAGTTGAGTCGCCGCCGCTCCTCAAACCCCCTACAAAAAGCACGCCTGCAACGGGTTTTATTACCTAATTCTCCCGCATCATTTTGAGGAATACATCGTGTGGGATATTGACCTCGCCCCGCTCTTTCATTTTCTTTTTACCTTTCTTTTGCTTTTCGCGTAGTTTCATTTTTCGAGTGATATCTCCCCCATACATATGCTGAGTCACGTCTTTTCTGTAGGCAGCAATGGTCTGTGAAGAAATGATCCGTCCCAGAGCTTTGGCTTGGACTTTCATCACAAACATTTGCCGAGGCAAGAGCTTGGCCAGCTTTTCTACCGACTTTTCTGCTTCTGTCTCCACCAACCGGCGTGACACCACTCGAGAAAAAGCTGGTAGCACTTCGTCAGCCACCAAAATATCCATACGTACCACGTTGGCCTCACGCATTTCTTCTATTTCGTATGACAGCGAAGCAAAACCAGAGGATACACTTTTCAACGTATCGAAAAAGCCACGCATCAGCTCCCGCAAAGGCATTTTAACTATCACTTTTGCACGATCGTCTCCAAAGTTTTCAGAATCCCCAACCTCTGCTTCGTGTTCATAAAATACATTCATCATACTTCCCAAATACGTCATTGGAGTGATGATGGTACATTTTACCCACGGCTCATATATTTTTTGGAGCAAGCCTTCATCTGGAAACTGAGCTGGTGAATAGATCATCTCGTGTTTGCCATTTTTGTACACCACTTCATAGGTAATGGTCGGCATGGTCACCACCAGAGACAGGGAGAACTCCCGACGCAGTCTTTCGGTGATAATCTCGAGATGGAGCATACCCAAAAAACCACAACGAAATCCTCGTCCCAAAAGACCGGATGATTCTTCTTCGTACGAATACGATGAGTCAGACAGTTTCAAGCGTCCCAAGGCTTGGCGTAAAGCGACAAAATCATCTTGGCTTTCTGGGTAAATAGAAGCCCATACCACCGGTTTTGGGGTCATATAGCCAGCCAGTGGGGCCAATGTGTCGTCTCTGTGAGCAACAGTATCTCCCACCGAAGCAATGCCCGGCTCTTTGATACCGGTGACAATGTACCCGATCTCTCCAGCAGACAAAGATTCGACTGGTTTTTCATCAGGAGAAAAAATACCAACCTCAATGGCACCAAATTTTTCTTTAGAGTTTTTAAAAATAAGGGGTGTATTGCGTGATACGGATCCAGAAACGACACGCACAAACACGATTACCCCGCGATGATTTGAATATTTAAAATCAAAAATAAGAGACCGAAATGTATGAGCATGTTCTTGAACAGGAGGAGGAATACGGGTGATGATCGTCTGGAGGAGCGCCTCCACACCCTCCCCTGTCTTTCCAGAAACCAACAAAATATCTGCTGGGTCACAAGACAGCAGTTCCACAATTTCATCTCGTACCTCATCCACTCGAGCCAAAGGAGAATCTATTTTTGATATGACAGGAATAATAGTCAGACCTGATTCACGCGCCATAAAGAGCGTGGTCAGAGTCTGAGCTTGCACACCTTGGGTAGCGTCTACGAGCAAAATACACCCTTCCACCGCTTTGAGAGCTCGAGAGACTTCGTACGAAAAGTCGATATGGCCAGGAGTATCGATGAGGTTTAATACAAAATCCTGTCCAGCGTGACTGTACTTCATGCGGACTGGTTGCATCTTGATGGTGATCCCCCGCTCTCGCTCGAGCTCCATCGAGTCCAAGACTTGATCCTGCATTTTGCGTTTCTCAATAGTCTTGGTTACCTCGAGCATACGATCGGCTAGTGTGCTTTTACCGTGGTCGATATGGGCGATAATAGAAAAGTTTCTAATATGATTCATGGTAGAAATAGTAAAGCATAAAAACAGGCTTTGGGCTACATGTGTGCTTTTTTAAAACCTTGCGAGAGGATCCTCAGCTGATTTTAAAAAACTCAAGATTACTCGAGTGTCGCATCTGGCATTGATACTTTCGACTTCCAGATTTTTTTATGAAGTGTTTTGTACACTTCTTGCAACTCAACACTACCCAACAAAAACAACACAACAACACCCACAACCAAACCAGCTAGACCAGAGAATACTGTTTGAGACAAAATACCCAAAAAAGTATTGGTCTCAAATAATATCTCTGTCAGATACAATGCTTTATACATCACAAAACCCATAATGATGGCAGATAAAAAAGAATCTTTGCACGACTTATATATCCCCTTACCATACTCTGGAAAATGTGTATGAAAATCAAACATGTACCACAACAGATTCACAAACAAACCGACACTATATCCTAAAGGCAACATCAATATGACCGTGCCCGGTACACCGATAACTTTAAAGAGCGATTCAAAAAAATCTCGAAAAAACATTGACGTCTGAAAGACCGAGACGAGCATCATGCTTGAGACCACGATCACCACGGCCGATACAGCATGAATAATAAAAGGTTTTTTTGTTTGCCCTCGAGCGTAATACGCTCGGGTAAATAGCGTCGTTAGGTTTTGAGCTAAGAGAGAAATAGTAAACAGAGCTAGGGCGGCGGCGGTCAGTCTGGTATCGTCCCAATTAAATCTTCCCGCCCCCAAAAGGATACGCACGATCTGGGCTCGTAACACAATAAACACAACGGAAATATGTATCGACCAAAATATAATATGCCTAGAAGAGTGTAATAATTCTGCTAAAAACTGATCCCTCTCCCCTTTAGAAAACAGTTTGGACAAGGTAGGAAAAGCAGCCAATGCATAACTCACTCCAATGATACTAAACGGTACGGACTGTAAATTGAAAGAAAAATTAAATACCGCAATAGAACCGACGGTAAAAAAGGAAGCGAATGATATTAAAAATAATTCAGCCAACTCAGCCGAAGAAACAGTCAGCGTACGAGGTAAAGATGTTTGAATTATTTTTTTAAATACCGCAACACGAGGTCGCATGCGCACTTGGGGTAAAAGACCTGTTTGGATAATGAATGGTATTTGAATAGCCATGTGTAAAAAAGCCCCCAAGACCACGCCAAACCCGAGCCCTATTAAACCAAAAGAGGGGTAGAAAAAAATAATACCGACAATAATGCCGATATTGTAAAAAATAGGTGAAAACGCATATACCAAAAAACGTTTTTTAATCTGGGTAATACTAGCGAGCAGATTGGAGAGGCTTAAAAAAATTGGTGATAAAATAAGCACACGACTGAGAAACACAAGATCAGTCATGTACGGCCCTTGCATAAAAAAAGGAAATAGGAGTGAAAGTAAAAATGGAGTTGCTATATACACCACCACCCCCAACACCAGGGCACACAAAGAAAAAAGAGAAAATACAGAGTCGATAAAGATCCGAGCTTCTGTCTCCCCTTCCTCCAGAGCATTGACCAGAAAAGGAATAATAACCGACAACGAAACCACTGAACCGATGATTACAAACAGTATGTCTGGAATCCTAAATGCAGCATAATACACATCCAGTATTTCATTTGCCCCAAAAGAAGATGCAAATAATCTGTCGCGCACCAACCCAAGCACTTGACTTAAAAAGGCAAAAAAAGCTAAAAGATACGCAGCCTGATGCAAGCCGTGTATCTCGCTTTGAAATAACCTGAAAAGCTTTTTAACCATTATCTGTTTTCTTTGACTGGGGGTTTGCTGTTTTTGTTGATTGAACCACTTGTTGTCGTAGGAGTAACCGGAGCTGGTGACGTCAATGTTTGTAGAATAGAAGTTATTTCTGCATTATCTGGATTTGTTTTTTGTAAATCAGTAAATTCTTTGATCGCTTTTTCTCGTGATCCAGTCAGCGCATATGAGATGCCCAGATAGTACTTTGCATTGGCAAAGTTTGGTTCAATGGCGATCGCTTTTTCCAAATCTGTGATAGCTCCGGCATAATCTTTATTGTTAAACCTCAACAGACCGAGTTGGAAAAAAGCTCCAGCATCGTTTGGATTGACGATCGTTGCTGCTGTGGTGGCGTCTATGGCTCCAGCGACATTATTGGCAGCGATTTCTATTTGAGCCAAGAGGAAGTAACCGTCACTATAATTTCTCTTCATGGTTACGGCTTGCATGGCATATGACCTGGCGGTCACAATGTCATTTTTGAGTAAGGCCAAGCGAGAAAGGATGATAAACAGAGCAGGATTTTTTGGATTTCGTTTGACTGCTTCAGCATACGACAAAGCGGCTAGTTCGTACGCTCCTTCAATGTTTATCTGTGGAATAGCACCTATTTCGTATACCCTGCCCAGAGCTACCCAGTTGATATAATTTGTCGGATCAACATCTTTTGCTTTAATAGCTGCCGAAATAGCTTCGGAGAGAGTGTCTCTGAAATCAGTTGCTATTTTTTCCCGACCTACTTTATTTACATCTTGAGCCAAAATAGCATCCAGTTTTCGAGTATATGCTTCTGTCAGGCCCCGATAATATACATCTTGCGGTACCATATCAATTGCTTTTTTGATATGTACAATCGAACCCTCGAGATCGCTTTCCACAAGCATGCTTGCTTTTTGGAAGTACCATAGAGAAGCAAAGTTTTTGTATACTCCGTACGATACGTATATACCCAACAAAAACACACCTATACAAACAATGGAAGTCGTATAACCTCGTATTGGACTCTGGTTAAAAAAGTGTGTCGTGCTAGGTATGACTGCATGAGACATGAGCGAAGCGATAAACAGACCGGTAAACAAAAGTCCGAGAATAAAGATGGCCGTACTTGGCACATAAATGACGGACATCGTCCACAAAAAGAGAGAAACAAAGAAAGAAGAAAGTGTAAAATAGGTCATTTCAACATCCCCTTCTCGTCGAAACAATACTTTTGAACCAAAGAAGATAATCAAACCAAAAAAGATAACCCAAGACAAAAGACCGAGTAAACCTGTGGTAACTGCAAAGGTAGGGATCAGACCAATGCCGTAACTAAAATCTGTATTCCAAAAAACACTCGAGGTCACATCGTCTGGTTTAAATGATAACCATTGATTCAAGAAACCGTTTGGTCCAGAACCAAACAACGGCTCTGACCTGAGTGTATTCTTTGCAATTTCAAAAGTGGTAGCAAAAGAAGGATGAGCTTCAAGGTAACTGATACCAAACGTCTCTGAAATAGCAGCTTTATATTGTCCACCGAAAAAGACAAAGAACAGTGAGATAACAAACACTGAAAGTGTATACCATGGTATACGAGACATCTTTTGTAAGAACGTGGTATGTTCGACTTGCTGTGTTCTATAGAAAAAGTGATAAAGACCAATCAAACCTGCAAAAACCGCCAGCACGATCCATAGTGATGTATTATTGACTAGTACTTGGAAAAACAGAGAGACGACCAGAGCTACCGCTAGGATCACTTTCATGATCTTACTTGTTCTCAATACTTCTGTGGTGATGATCGACAAGAGTGTCGATATGCCAAAGAAAATACCTACGTTATTCCATACCCCTACCGGCGTATCTATCAACCGAGTAAAGATACCAAATTGAAGTGTCTCCACGCCAAAGACAAGACGAATGAGCAAAAACAAAGCAAACACGAGAGAAGAGATGATAAAGGTAAAATAGACAGCAAACAATCTGTTTTTGTTTTTAAAAGAGACAGACACCAAAAACATATAGACAAAAGCGAGTACCATAAAGACCACTGTGTTTGAGTCGAGTGTGTAGCCAAAAAACGTCATGCGAGAAAAACCATTTGATATGCCAGCCAAGAGATATACGATTGGCACCAACATAAACAAAGAAAAAGTTTTTTTGTTTATGTGTGGCAACCATACAGAGCCGCGCACCAGCATGGCGGCGATATACGCAAAGAGAGCGATGATCGTACTGTAAATAAAGAGAAGACTGGTACTAAACTGGGTACTGACAAAAGAAAAAGGCAAGAAAAAGATGGGTAATAAAAAGACTGACAGAAAAACAAAAAAGAGTGATAGTTTTTCAAAAAACATACCGAAATCTTTTTTTTGTTGTCCAGAAGAAAGGTCAGTGTGTGTTGGTGTGATGTGTTCCATTATAATGTTTTTGGCTCTTGATAATATGCATAGTATATCAAAAAAACAGCCTTATCTACAAACAAAAAAAGAGGAAAAGTATACAAAAAAGAACACGTTATGTGTTCTTTTTTGTATTGTACCTATAAGCCGAATTCTGTGATCTATAAGACTGGTAATTATGTATCTAGCTAGCGCATTACTGTGCTAGTCAAGCGACTCTCCACCAATACAGGTGGCACGGTCTTGCATCAAGGTAAGGCTTTAGCCGTTTCATTCTCGTATTGCGACGAGCCCTACCCTCAAACAAAGTCTGAGGGTACTTCTTTCTTTTCAAAAAGAAGCGTTTCTGTTCGCACCTCTTAGATTACTCTAGACGGGCGTTACCCGCTACCCTTGTATACCTCATATATGAGGCATGCTTGATGTTCGGACTTTCCTCTGCCCTGAGTTACAGGACAGCAATTACCCAGTACAACTCTTCTATTATACCACATAATATAAAATTATTCAACAGGCACAACGTTCACTATTCTGGTAGCTGTACCACTATTCCCTTCACCGTCAGTGGCGGTATAGATGATCGTATGTGTCGTACTGGTGGATGTATCAATAGACACTTCACTCATCGACACTCCGTTGACCGTAAAATGCAGACCGAGGTTTGTATTGACCGTACCGTCTGGATTTACATCGGTCACCGTTGCGCCGAGATCAACATACGACGTACCTATAGTAATAGTTGCTGGGTTTGCCCCCAAGATACTGACCACTGGAGCAGCTGACGTGGTAGTAGCAGTACCAGTGTCAGAACCTGATCCAGAGGCCGAATCAGATCCGGAGTCAGATCCAGAATCAGTATCACCCGCTGGTACACCAGACGATCCTTCTCCGTCTCCCCCACCTTCTTCGCTCGGAGGAGCGTCACCTGCTGGCGCTTCGGCTGAGTCTGCACAGCTACCAGCGAGTGATACCAGTGCACCATTACGCATCTTCATACAGTATGGCTCCCCTGTCACTTCGTCATATATTGTGATACCACTTGGTTTTTCTTGTGAACCTATAGTGAGGTTTTCCACAAAGACACTCTTGAGATATGCCATACCTTGACTGATCTCCAGACCAAAATCTGCTAGTTTTTCTAGTACATAAGCAAAGACAATTTCTGGAATACTTTGTGACACCTGACCTTCAGTAGTACTTGCAAAAGAAAGTAGGGCTTCCATGTTTGCTACACGTAAATCCAAAGTGGTGTGTTTTTCGTGTAGCTCTTGGATAGCTTTAGCCAAGACAGAAGTCATGTTTTCGTATTTGACTGAAAATGGTGTATGTTCGCCATCAAAGACTACCAAACGAGGATCGACAGACGCCACTTCTTCGGCGATAAAGCCGAGTTGCTCGCCTTCGATACCAATCTCAGGTTTATAACTAAAGGTGACCGGTCGTAGTTTACTCAATGTCTCCAAGCCAGACATGGTAGATGTGGCGATGTTTTCCTTGAACCTTTGTGAAGAGACCGAACAAGCAGATGAACCAGCTAGATACAACACTTCATTGGTTGATGATAGACAGAGAGCCCCCGCTCCTGCCCCTGTGGAAAGACCAGCAAAAGAGGCTGTACCGTTTACAGAGAATGTTCTCCATGGTGAAGAGGTACCTATACCCGTATTACCGTTATTCAATACCGCAAAGAGACTGGTGGTAGCCAAAGAAGTAGATGATGAGATAGCAAAGAGTGTGCGTGTGGATTCGTACGTATTTGCATGTATCGACAATTTAGCAAACGGTGATGTCGTACCGATACCAATGAGGCTAGTCGAAGCGATCATAAAGGTCGAGACACCGCTTGAGCTGGCTACGTTAAATTGATGTAGCAAGCCAGCACTTTGTACGTTGAAGCTGTACAGAGATGACGTAGCGTTGACACCAGCCACTAATCCGTTATCAGCAATCGTACTACTTGCAATAGTGTATGATCCTACCCAACGAGACAAATATCCCGAAGATCCCAGGCCGTTGACTTCCACCGTGCGAGAGAGGGAGTTGTAACTGAGAGAGTCGTTACTCAATAAAATACCAGTTGAAGAGACGGCCAGACCAAGCTTCCATGGGGTGACTGTCGAAGTAGCAGTACCATCGGTATGAGCGTAATAGGTCATACCAGGGATCAAGCCAGAAAAGACGTTGGCGAGACCGCTGGTGATGACTGATACCGACTGACCAGCCGAAGCGGAAGCAGAGGCAACACCAAGGTATGCTCCAGAGCTGACTTCTGCACTACCTACAAAGGCATAGCCGATACTACTGTTGTCTCTAAATAAATAGGTAAACCTGTTTGTATCAAGTCCCACCACAACGGGATAAGGGTTTGATGTGTGAACTGTTCCTGTCCAAGCGGTGTTTGCCCTGCCAACGGACGTAACTGTCGTGTCGTTGGTATACCCAATAAAGTTGGCCATGGTACCAGAGACCCCTTTTCCACCAATCACGAAACTAGTATCGGTTAGTTTTGAAAGAGCAATAACATCCACCGTACTTGAATACGTATACGCTCCACCAAAAGAAGAAATAGTAGTGCCACCATTAGTTTCACCAATAATCACGTTGTTACCATACCCGAGCAAAAAGTGAGTGGAGTCGAGAGTAATTGAGTCCATTGTTGAATGGGCTCCAGTAAAAGCGGTGACTGCTGTACCGTATGATGAAATAGTAGTACCACTAGTATTACCTATTCTCGTCTTGGTAAAGGCGCCGTCATAATATGTGACAGCAAAGTAGTTAGCGCTCAAACCAGTGACCGTATTGTAGGCGGCTGAGTATCCAGTACCACCAGCATAAAACGTGTTTGCGCTACCCACTGCAGAAATGGTGGTACCACTGGTCGAAATAACCTTTGCTCGACCTTCACCGTATGTACTGCCATCATCTTCAGAATACACCACCACGGCATACGTGGAGTCGAGAGCGGCAATATCTGGATAGAAGGTATATGAACCAAAACCTCCACTAGCAATGGTTGAAGCAGATCCATAGGTGATTGAATTGGTGTTATTATCCACTCGACCTACCTGAGCATAGACGTAGTACAAATAAGACGACCAACCGGATTCATATTGGTAAGCCACTGCAAATCTCTCACTATCTAGTGTGGTAATTTTAAGATGAGTAACAGACGCTCCGTATAGTCTTGTGGTGGTACCGTAGCTAATATTACCTGCCCCATCGACAATACCAGTTATTGCCATCACTGCATTGTTTGTAGCAAATGCTACCACAAATTTATTAGCACTCAGTTTTGTCGCAGCAATCAAGTTTACTGTGGAAGAAGTAGCGGAGTGAAAAGCGCCCGCTGTACCTGTTGGGCCATATCCAATACTGGTTGAACTTGCCGTACTTAAGCCTTTTTGGGCGTAACTATTGATAAAGCCGACGATGTCTCCCGCGCTCACACTCGAAGTGGCGGTAAAGCTATTGATCAAGTTTGTGACGGCCGATGATCCTCCACCAATACACGTACCCGCCACAGCAAAACATCCACCAGCGAGATTGATACCGACATTTGAGGTGGTGGTAGCTTGACCAGAAATATTCAATCCGCGAACAGTAGTGGTACCGAAACCAGAACCAGAGATTTCCAAAGCAGCCAGAGATGATGTGGCTGTACCTTCGACAGTGGTGGTTGCTAAATACAAGTTTCCACCAGCGTTTCGTAGCGCCCACTGCCCTACCCCTGCCCCAGCAGAAAGGGCGAGTTGTGGAGCACTAGCGTCCATAGCAGTCAGTTTGTAAACAGGGGTGGTGGTGCCGATACCGACATTTCCTAGAGATGTAATAGTAAGTCGTTCTGTACCTAGACCTCGTTCATTATCAAATATAGAGAAGCGATTATTGTCACCTTGAGTAAGAGACCACGTTGATGTACCAATATTGAGTGTGGCTGCCCACAAGTTATTCCATCGAGCAGTAGATGATCCCAGATCATAGACGAGTGAAGTGGCAGGCAAGACGTGTTGCAAGGTTGAAGTACCTGCCACAGAGAACATGGTACTTGGTGTACTACTACCAATACCCACATTGCCAGTAGATCCGATCACGGACAATGCCGCCAACGTACTGGTCGCGTATAGATCAGTAGAGGTAGCGAGGTAGAAGTTGCCCCCTTGTGAAGATAGAGTCCAATGTTTCGAGTTTGCACCAGCAGATGAATCGGTCAAAGCAAGTTGAGGTTTAAAGGTAGCTGAAGCTGTGGTGGAAGCGATAGTCATCATAAACGGTGTGCTGGTGGTACCGACACCAAATTCACCAAACTTTCCAACAATACTGCGTATCACTGAGCTGTTATCTCTAAAGCCAACCATGTTTGCAGTAGAGTTACCCGATACGATAAAAGTATGTTGAGAAGCAGTAGCCCCATAAGCCGAAGCCACAACAGCATTAAACGAATTAAGGTTTAGAGCATTCCCGTCTGCACTAATATTTGTATTTCCAAAAGTAGCATCAGAACCTAATCGGATCTGGAAACCATATTGTCCACGCAAGTCCATCAAAGCACTTCCTCCGTTGTTGATAGCTCGGAAACTTGCAAGCGAGTTTGATGAGCCTTGCACTTGCAAGCTATATGTAGGAGCGTCCATACCGATACCCACATTACCTGTACTACCCGCAACACTCAAAGCAGAAAGAGTGGTGGTCGCGGTTCCCGCTTCTGTCGTCGTAGCAAGGTAGAAGTTACCTCCCGCGTTGCGGAATGTCCATTGTGAACCAGAGCCTTGTGAGAGAGCCAGTTGTGGGGCAGTAGAAGAAGCCACAACAAGACTATGGTTTCCTGTAGTAGTACCAACGAAGAAGCCGTTGGATGAGAGACGGGCTCTTTCAACAGTACTCAAACTCAATCTCAAAGAATTAAGTGCGTCTATTTGCATATATGCATTGAGTGTATCTCCGGTAATAGTGTAGTTGCCGTCACCCACAGCCAAAGATCCTGAATACTGACCAGCTATCTCTACCCTTCCTCCAGCACCACTGGTCGGTGATTGGAAACGAGCGATGTGCCCACTGTTATTTACCGCTTGGAATCTATATGTAAAAGGAGAACCAGTATCAAGAGCATTGGTGCCAAAACCAATCCTGCCATCATTTCGGGCTTCAATAATTGGGTTACTAGCACTTACAGTCGATGAGGCCACCACAAACAAAGGACTTGATGTAGCCCATGATTGTGACATGACAGACAACAAACCAATTGGACTAGTGGTACCTACTCCCACATTGCCATTTGTACCAAGGATAGTGAGGGCGGGAGCGGTCGTGGTGGACGTACCAGCCACGGTAGTAGTAGCAAGGTAGAAGTTTCCTCCCTGTGAAGACACCGTCCAATTACCAATACCAGAACCAGATGACAAGACCACTTGAGGGAGAGAAGCAGAAAATACGGTAAGTGGATATGTTGGAGATGAACTAGTTCCTATATTAAGCCTGTTTTTAAAAGAAGCATAGACATCACCCACAGAAAACGTCGGGTTATCGATATCAGCTCCTCCTATATGGAAAGAAGGGTTTCCGCTTTTTGCAAAAGCACTTCGAGCTTCAAGGCGAATATTTCTTTGATAAGAAGCTGTCTTTAAAATAAAATCAATCAATTCTGTACCTGAAGGGTTATCTAATATCATTCCATTCTCTCCACTTCTATTTCTCAGCGTCAAAATGGTAGACCCAAAAGCATCTCCTTCTTGTCTCAAGACCAATTCTTTATCACTACGTATCGTGCCGGTCGTACCATTACCCAGAGAAATATCTCCATTCACAGAAAAAGCTCTAAATGGACTAGTGGTACCTACTCCCACATTGCCATTTGTACCAAGGATAGTGAGAGCACTCGTCGTCGTGGTCGCAGTCCCCGCAGCTGTGGTGGTCGCAAGGTAGAAGTTACCTCCTGCATTGCGGAATGTCCATTGTGAGCCACCACCTTGTGACAGAGCTAGTTGTGGTGCGGTAGAAGAAGAGAAGGTGGCTTGATAGCCAGCAGTAGGAGTGCTGGTACCGACTCCAAAGTAACTACCATCAAAGACAAAGTCGTTTTTGCTTGCAAATGCTGAACCATTGAAGTAGATGAGTCCGTTTGCGAAATAACTGGAGTTTCCTGTACCTCCACCAGAAGGAGTAAGAGTACCGGTAATAGAAGGTGTTAGCGTGAGAGTGTTCCCTGCTCCTACTACTGTATTACCAAGGACGAGACCGTTAAACGAACCGGTGCTGGTGGCAATAGTAATAGTTGGCCCTGTTTGTGTTTGATTGGTTGGGCCGATAGAGGTGAGAGCTGCGGTGAGATAGTCGGTGCCGGCGATGGCTGGAATGACAGAACCACTACCGTTTGTTTTGAGTAGTGATGAGGTGAGACCGGTGATGGCAAGAGAGGTGGAAGTAGCTCCACGTGTCGAGAGATTACCGGCAAGATCAATGGTGGTGGTTGCACTACCACCGACAGAGAGGTAGTTCGCTGACAAGCCTGTGGTTGAGGCGTTTGCAGAACTAAATCCTCCAGATAGATTCGTAAATCCTGTGGCAGTCAATGTACCAGCTACATCAAGTGTTCCTCCAAAAGCAGAAGCTCCTGTCCCAACCTGTAGAGATCGCCATCGTCTGGCCCCTGTACCGAGGGTAAAGTTACTATTGTTATCAAGATATGGATTAAGAGACGCTTGCCAGCCGAGTTGATAATTACCCACCAGTTGTACATACGCAGAAGTATATGGGCCGGCAAATTGAATAGCCCATGGGTTGACCGTTGAACCTTGGTTGATGATCAACGTATTGGTATCTGTACTTTCTGCCGTAATTTCCAAACGTCCTGTGGCAGTAGTGGTATTGATACCCACATTTCCCACACCTCTATCTACATAGAACCATGGCTTTGTAAATGATGTCGTACTTGTACCTACAGTAAAGAGTCCGTTATTCCATGGAGATGTTGTTCCGATAGCCAAAGAATGAGCGATACTACTTGTAGCTACTGTAGAAGTGGCCAAAAAGTTTCCAAATGTAGGCGTAGAGGTGGCCGTGACTACACCAGAGGCGTTTGTAGAGAGTAATGAATTTCGAGCTGGAGATTGTAGTAGGGTGTTACCATCGACAATAAGAGTAGGGGTGGTGAGAGTACCAGAAGCAGTAATAGTAGTACTACCCGTTGATCCAAAAGAAGCATAGTTCGCTGACAAGCCTGTGGTTGAGGCGTTGCCATAGAATTGTTGGAGAGCTGACCAAGTGTTCGCAGTGGTTGTGCCAAAAGCAAGAGAGAAGGTACGATCAGCAGACAAGTCTCCCCCGCCTTGGAGTGGATATGTGGTAGAGATGGTACGTGTTGGAGCGACCAAACCGAGGGATGAAGTGGCAGTCAGTGTGTAGCCTCCTGCTGAAGTACCAACCAAGATATTGCCATATGTTGGTGCAGTGGTGAGTCCTGTACCTCCATATACTACACCAACAGAAGTGGTAGCAGAGACCACACCGTTGTTTGCTTGCAGTGGGCCGTTGTAGGTACCAAGCGTAAAGGTACCATTGAAGGTGTTGGTACC
>JACCDR010273981.1_pt1 | contig 30452 bp, 33 predicted proteins | sample 7446431 | NCBI WGS metagenome assembly JACCDR01 (sample SAMN15323443, study PRJNA562643) | freshwater metagenome | isolation source: river surface water | place: USA:Blue River Watershed | collected 2017-08-17
ACTATACAAGTTTGGATTAGACAAGTTTGGATTAGACAAGTTCAAAGTAGACAAGTTTGGATTAGACAAGTTTGGATTAGACAAGTTCAAAGTAGACAAGTTTGGATTAGACAAGTTTGGATTAGACAAGTTGAAACTAGACAAGTTGAAACGCGGGTTCATAACTACGGATTCACTACAATCCACCACATTGCAACACAATGCCGACACGCGACACGTGTGCTTGGCGCAAGCCAAAGGGCAATGGGGTTTCGTGCCACCGAAGGGCAGCAAGGGGAAGTACGTGTTGCTCTTTACACAAGAAACAAGAATCTCCACTGCTGCCTCATATTAACACGTTCATGGGACACCACCAAGAGTACAATAGTGGTATGGAGTTTGAAGGGTTTTGCAGAATATGGGATAGCATGACCAATTCAACAGATATCGCTAAACTACACATTGCGGTATATGTCATATGTTATCTTCTTAATGGTCCAAAGTTACGTACACTTGCACTAAGCATAGGAAACAAAAAAACTACGATGGCCATTAAGAAACATTATATTGCTGATAGTATCGCGTCCTTCTATTACAAACTTTACACTTTATCTAAATCGAATCAAACACAAAAGGCTTTCAACGCTTTGAAACGTCAATGGAAGGACAAGTATCACGTTTTCCTCAAGGGGCCATATCCAGAACAACCCGCAGTTAACAATATAGAACCATTTTCTATGGAGCCTCTATCTGACCTTGATGCAAACATCATATTTAGCTACAAAGACCATCACAACAAAGTGTATGCGTTTGATGGACCTAGTTTACTAATGTTTCTTAAAACATCTCCTCCATTAAATCCTTTTACGAGAGAGCGCATACCAATTCAAGACATCACTCGATTGGAAAAACTATTTGGTGACAGTATACCATTACATGTGTTAGCAAAAACACCACGAGATGCATTTACTACTCTTTCTCATGAACTTACTATGCGCATGGGATTGTACATTCGAGTTGATGATTTGCTTTGTCTCACCGGTCAACGTGTAACGCAACTGTTCCTTAATTTTCGTACAGCAACAGCAACAAACTCATTCATACGACTGGAGGTGCTTGATGACATATTTCAAATTTACTCGGATGACGAACTAGAACTAGAACAACAGTTATTAATGTGTTTTGCATCTGAATTCATTGTTATGCTGAAATCCGACCATATGTATTCAATGTATTATTCTTGCGTTCTATGTTTATGTCTTGCCTCGACACTTCCTTGCATAAGCGAGAGCATTCCTAGCTGGGTATATGACGCATCAGAATCCAATACAAGTTACATGTAAATGTGCTACTGAAGTTGACTTCTTCCCCTCTAAGTTGACTACTTCCCTCTAAGTTGACTGCTGCCCCCAAAGTTGACTGCTTCCCTCTAAGTTGACTACTTCCCCTCTAAGTTGACTTCTTCCCCTCTAAGTTGACTACTTCCCTCTAAGTTGACTGCTGCCCCCAAAGTTGACTGCTGTCCCTCTAAGTTGACTGCTGCCCCCAAAGTTGACTGCTGTCCCTCTAAGTTGACTGCTGCCCCCAAAGTTGACTACTCCCCTCTAAGTTGACTTCTTCCCCTCTAAGTTGACTTCTTCCCCTCTAAGTTGACTGCTCCCCCCAAAATTGACTACTCCCCTCTAAGTTGACTTCTTCCCCTCTAAGTTGACTTCTTCCCCTCTAAGTTGACTGCTTCCCTCTAAGTGCCCCTATATTTTTAACTGCTACCCTTTTATACCTTCTTTTCAATCAGCTCTTGTAAAGTCTCACGTCCTGTTCAGAATGATGGACGCATACACTCGCGACTTTGTCCTTCCGATAGCACAGAGATTACAAGACAAAATCAAAAACAATTCATGTACTACGTTGGATGCAGCAACGTATATTCTCGACAAAGTCGCAGTTCTCGCTCACAACATCGGAGTCAATCCTACAGGTGTAAGCAGTAATTTCATCGTGGGGCATGCCAAACTGGAGTCCGACTCGTGCATATACGATGATATGACTTACGACTCGTACTTGGCCCACACAAACATAGAACACACTATTACTGGCTTTGTAAACGTTGGATTTTATTCTAAATTCATGTGCTTCAAGTCAAAATATCTGGTACGCTGGATTGATCGTATGACCAACTGTACAGATTGGTTTTAACCATATCCTCTTGCACTGCCTTGCAGGGTGTTGAAGCATCTAGCATTGACAGTGTCAATGATACAGTATATGTGTTTGATGTCCGACGGTGCATCGACATGCCATCCATAATATCCAAAATCTTATTGTGCTTTGCCAATATGGAAAATGTGGCCGGTGTCAATCCACAATGGCTACGCCGCCGCATTGCTGAGCACTGGTCGTCACTGACGATTGCCGAGAAGCATGCTCACAAACGAGAGGTAATCAACGTAACTGCATCAAACAGCTTCTCCAAAGTTTAGTCCCGTACTAACTTTCAGTCGTTTATCGTAGCAGACACCTGTAGTAACTGTGAACAACTGCGAGTTTATTTTGGGCCCAGCAATGGAGAAGCGCATGGCGAAATTTGGTATTACAGAGAAACCACACTCTACCGACATGAAAAGAATTTGCACTGCGTTCAACATACCAAAGGTAATGGTCAAATGAGCTTGGGCCAGTTGTCTTCATCTACTGCACTTGCCAACAAGCTCAAATGTTTTTTTACGTTGCAGGCTGTACCCGACATCAGCAACTACACTACGTCATCCACTGTAGAGACCACGGTTCCGGTAAGGGTTACAGTAAAGTGCTTAAAGGCACCCAGTTGTAATCCACACGTTTATCTTTGTTCTTGTAGGAATGCGTAATGAATCTTAAGACATCTTTGTTCAACTTTAAAAACACTTTGATTCTAGGCTGTGACACTATTGTGTACAATGAAGAGTTTTGCAAACTAGTTCAGCACGAAACATTAACATCATTCACTATGATGGACATCCAAACAGTTACATTTCTGGCAAACAAGATATATATTGAAGTGTTCAATGTTTTTGTCAAATCACCATCGACTCTGACATTAGGCTTGCATTATGTCATTCAAGCAGCAGAGGGCTTAGCCAACATCATACAGGTAAGCTTGTGATGGGGTTCTCTAGGGGGTTTAAGCTCTCTAGGTAACCCTAAACCCTAAACCCCCAAAAATCTGCTCTATAAGCTGAATTAACCAAGGCACAATGCAACACATTCTTGCAGGCCCCTTCTGCAATGATACCGCCAATTAATACTCTAATTCCCAGAGACAACTTTAACGCTAACACGGTAATTGTCTGTAATAGTTGGTGTATCAGCCTGGTGTGTTAAACATCTTTTGCAGCTTGTCAAACCGCTCTTGTTCTGAAATGCAGACTGAACCTATTGGGTTATCCAACGACAGCTTCGGAAAGATACTGGCAAACATATCGTATTCTCCAAATACATACACAGGCGACAACACAGATGTCAACAATCATGTGGTGAGAGTAGGCTTCAATGTTTTATTGTTGAACCGTGTTTTACATACCAATCACACACCGAATCACATATGACCTAATCATAACCAAATAAGAACTGGTGCATTTGCAGTATATCAACACCATGACAACACCCATCATCTTCAACAACGAACCTATCATCAGGATTACTTCGAATTCGCCAGTCAACATGCCCTCTTGCATGGTACGAAGAAACATGTTTTATGGTTTCGCACTTGGCTGTGGTACAAGTAGTCATCAAGTCATCTGCCTACACTTGCTCTTTTCTCCCCTTTCCAGGTGACTCGCGAGGCAAGTATGACAAGCCTTGGAAGCCTTGGAAGACTACTGGCATCCCCAAGTCCTACCCTTATGGGATTTTACTGCTACAACAGTAAAATCTGATTATCTGATTATTCGAATGTGAGGACACAGTATTATACTAGTTAGTCCTTGTTATAGTGCAAAGTTTTATCTGGTTCCATACTGATTCAACATGGTCCTTGCTAGATGGGCAGGCGACCGGTTGTTCAGATTGGCCACAGTTGTAGGCTAGGGGCGTCATTATGCATATTTTCAATTATGTAACAAACACCCTCAAAAAAAAACCAAAAAGTCTGCTGCTTGATGCGTAAGTAAATGCATTCATCATTCACTCCTCTTTTAACACACATGACTGTTCTTCACTCCATTTCTCCTACGCGGTTTCAACTCGATGTTGCAGAAACTTTGTTCGCTGAATCATCTGACCAAATTCGACAGCCAATGAGAATTAACGAATAATTTTGAAGCGACTAATTTTGAAGAGCTGACAGAGTGGGCAAGTTTTTGAATCACAAACTCTACAAACTCTACAAACTGCTTCATTACAGACATTCCTGCTGTACAAAAGCACGGAGCATTTAGAAATAAAATCATAGCTGATTCGCGCTCCTCTGCGTTAGGATAAAAAACAGAGTCCAAATAACTTGTGCATGTCCATCTGCACGGTAGTGTGATATTGTTCGTCACATTATTCATTGATTTTATTCTGTTATGTTCTTAAAATGAACTGATTTTATTAACTTTATCAATTCATTCAGAACAGGTACATAGTTGCAGCGTGTTGAGAACATTCACCAGTTTGTTTAAAAGTCATTCACATATCTCTTAATCATTGCAACAGAAAGACTGGGCTTGACGATAACATAATGCAGAAAAGAATTTGATACGCTCATATCCCCTACACCAATCGAGTATACAACATCACTTTTATAAGGCACGGGGTCCTCTACTACTTGTTCTTGTACACGCGTATTGCCGTAGTTTAATTCGTTTACTTTGATAGCAATCGCATGTATGTCAGCAATAGAAGTATTGGAAATGTTGGCACGATTATGCTGAATTTGACCAAGTAGCTGTTTAACTTCATTTGGTACGTTCTTTCCATAAAATTGTACAACTTGATTGTAGATATGTTTGTATGCCATAGACAATACATACTTTTCTGCATCTTCCAGAGTATCAAAAGTAGATAGATATGTCGGATGTGTTGTAAATAATTCTTGCATGTTTTTATGTGAATACTCAAATAAATCTGGACGATACTTACTCATGCTAAGAACAGAGTATTTACGAATGCCATATTCGTGTCGCAAAACATTCTCAATTACCACTTCCCAATTATTTTTACAAATACGTCTGAATAACTTTGATGAAGTGCATATGTTTCTCAATGTTTTCATATCCCGCACTTGTAACAGGACATACAACTTGAGTTGATCTGGTAGGTCATTACCGTTACCGCCATTCTGATAGTGTTCTTGAAGCAATCGTTTCATTACATAAGTACAATAAAAAAACTCAAATAAATAACATTAAGTTTATTTAATTCATCTTGTTCAAGAGCCATCCACCAACTTGTTCAAAGGTGTGGGTCAAAGGCGTGTTTAGACGAGTAGTGTAAGTCTTACAACTGGCAGGCTCATTAGTCACTGCTATGCTCGCTGCTAGCAGATGTGAAGCTTCCACGACTCTCAGTTGACTTTGACATGCCAGCACCCCGGCTCTCACTTCCACTCTTTTCACCGCGAGCAGCGTCCTTTGATCTCCATAGTTTACCTATTTCTTTCATACAATCCCTGGAGTTCATGTTGGGATGAGCCTTTTTGAATTGTGGCATTTGTTCCTGTCGCATCGAGGTGAGTGGCAGTATATGCCAAGTCAATGCAAACACATGAACCATATAAGTGTAACTAGTCATAGAGTAACGTTGTGTTGTGTACCTTGACAAACATCTGGTAGGCGTCTTCTTTGTACTTGCGTGAGTCCATGCCATCAGGATGAGCGAGTTTCCAAGCGTCCCTTGCAGCGGATTTAAATGTGACTAAGGACGTTGTGGGGTTTTTTTCAGCGAGTTTCTTCATAGCATCCGTGATTTTCTGCCTTGAAGATTTGCGTGGTTTACCAAGATGTTCTTGCAGCCTAGCGAGCAGCTCTGGATTGTTGATTATGTCTTGAATGTCTGTAGCGCCCAAGCGCGTGCTTGAAGCCATACTGGGTGGTCAGCAATGCGGGTTTCTAATGACAGTTAAATCAGGTTCTATGGAAACTTTCTGTAGCACATTTGACAGACAGCCTTAGTTGAGGGTGCACAACTGTCCACGTCATTGTCATTTCCTTGTTCTGTTCTGACCACTACACCAAGGACCTTAGTCAAAGTTCCTATGTCATTCACATGCAATATGTCAGTGTCAGTATATAGTCAAAGTTCCTATGTCATTCACATGCAATATGTTAGTATCAGTATATTAGTCAAAGTTCCTATGTCCGTCAAAGTTCATATGTCCGTCAAAGTTCCTATGTCATTCACATGCAATATGTCAGTGTCAGTATATAGTCAAAGTTCCTATGTCATTCACATGCAAGTGTCATTCACATGCAATATGTCAGTGTCCTTATATTAGTCAAAGTTCCTATGTCATTTACATGCAATATGTCAGTGTCCTTATATTAGTCAAAGTTCCTATGTCATTCAAAGTCCTTATATTAGTCAAAGTTCCTATGTCCGTCAAAGTTCCTATGTCATTCACATGCAATATGTCAGTGTCAGTATATAGTCAAAGTTCCTATGTCCGTCAAAGTTCCTATGTCATTCACATACAATATGTCAGTATCAGTATATTAGTCAAAGTCCATATATTAGTCAAATTCCTTATATTAGTCAAAGTCCTTATATTAGTCAAATTCCGTATGTGAAGTGTTGCTTGGCGTAGCGGCATTGATCTTGTCAGAACAGACAAGGGAAATGACAATGACGTGGACAGTTGTGCACCCTCAACTGAGGCTGATATCTGTTAGACTACACCCCATCTATAAGAATTGACAATTTTTCTTTGACTCCCCAAAAGCTCTAGCCGCTACGTCCAGCATCAAGCTCACGTTTTGATATGACACCGTTGTAGCGCAATAGCCGTCTAATAGGCTGTGGGCGCTATTATTTCCGCCCACGGATTGTAAGATGTCACATGACAAGGGAATGATAGACGCCTTACTAGACATGTTTACAACCGTATACGAGAAAGTTTTCAAAGATAAGCCGATTATCAGTCCTGGTGATTGGGAAAAACAAAGCACTATAGGAGTGATTGGTGTAGCAGGCATACCGGATACTAAGTGGTACAAGGACATACCAGACGAATATACAGATACGTCCGTTGAGGAAATAGTGGAGAAGAATTTGAAAAAACTATACAATTTACTTCCACCAGAGCAGTGGCGCACGCGTTCAACGCACATTAGGTACTATAGCAAGTTTTGCGACGAGGAACATCGGACTTACTCGCTGGAGAAACCACAAAAGGTAAAAAAACTTTGTACTCTTTTTCATTTATGTCGTGGCGTTTGTCTAACCACTCACGCCTATTTTTCATGTAGGTTGTGGACTACTACAAATGGTATCAAAAAAATGTATATAAACCAAGAGACATTGCGAAGGCAAACACGAACTTTTTGGTCGCAGTGGAGGACAACATCTTTGTGTTTGATAAACTTAGAGTTTACCAAGGCTATGCGCCTTTTGATATGATTGAGCGTGTTCAAGGGCAACTCAAACGTTCAGATGAAATCAAACATTTCCTTGCAGAACTCAAGTTGGAAGCGTGAGTAACTGGTGTTTGTACAGTGATTGAGTTTAGTGTTAGTGCTTGCATACAGTTAGTCTCAACTAATGTGTTTGTGTCTCGGTATCCCACACTGCAGCGCGCGGGAGTCTGGTAGTCATACAAGAGACCTTATGGATGCACGTATCATCACAAAACGTCTTTCAAAAAAACAAAAAACAGATAGGACGGATGCCACGCATACTGGAGGCATAGTGGAGAAAAACAGAGATGTTGATAAACATGTTTGGATGAGACGTTACTTGTTAGAACAGATTGAACGTTCAGCGAGACGTGGATTCGAAATAAGGAATATCAGGCCGGCTATGATGTTCATTTATGAGCTTGAACACGTAAGTGAATTACTTGCATCTAAGAACACATTTCTAGGCATGTGACTTGTACTTTTTGTTGCTTCTATAGGTCAAGCCATCCAAGTGCACGGCTCTTGTCATCACTCTAAACAACTTCAAGGGCTCTGGTTCGCAGCCAAACACTGAGCAAATTGTAGGCTTTGTCAGGACGTTGGACAGGCAACAAGATTCAATCGCCGCCATCGCCAACTGGATTGTATGGATGCAAGACATGAAGGAGAACTGGTTGCTTGAGGCCATGGACGACTATCTAACCAAGGCTAAGGCGGTAAATAGCACACGCATGTTTAGGTTTATGGTACATTGCGTACATATTGATTCTTTATGCAGGCATTGAAGTACAAGAGACTGGAAGACATGCCAGAAGCCGATTGGAAGAAGGTCCTACTAGTACCTGGAAACCAAAATATCATTACTCCCATATCATACGGGACACACAATAAGGATGTTAAAAGCACATTTGGTGAGTTGTGTGTTGTGTGTTGCTATCTGTTTGTCTTACCCCCTCACCCATGTACTTTCCCCGCAGATGCGGCCAACATCAAGAATGTCAAGGCCAATACGCACCTGGGCCGTACAGAGCACCCAGCTGAGCAGATTGAGCGTGGTGGAAACTTGGTTGAAATATTGGATTGGGCAGGATGGGGGCACATTCAAAGCAAGAGCGAAGGTTTGCGCACATACCTCAAAGGAGCATTCAAGACCAGCGTTGTGTTGCAGCAGGCTGGTTATGATGACCTAACCAAGTTTTGCTATCCATACGAGGGTGTAGCCGATGATATTCCAGCAGAATTATTCACCAAGGTAATGCCAAAGTTGGACGACGTATATGACAAAGCCAAGCGCGTCTATGATTATGCTGAAAGGAGGTGAGTCTTATGCTTTAACGTCCAATATAAACGCAAAATCGCGTTAGTTTTACTGATTCTACTCGTCTCATTTGTTCGCAGACGTGAGAAAGACAAAATGAATATTACAGTATCTGCTCACATGGCAGCGGTGAAGGTTTGCGAGATGCTATTGCACATGCGCAAAGTGTTTTTTGAGCACGCTGTTGCTATGCGCACCAAGTACCCCGACTTGCCAGTATATTCTCATCCAGTGTTTTCTGACAAGATGTGGGGAGAGTACTATATAGCTGAGATAAACAGGATTCAACAGCGAAAGGAAGCCTTGGCACAACACGATGACCGCTTCAAACTACAAAAGATATATGACTTTATAACAGGAGTTAACAAAGGTACGTGCAAATTAAACACACTACTGCTGGCAGCATCACTACTGCTTCCTTTGCAGGCGATGTGGCTGGCCCGTCTGGCCTCAACTCTACACTGACGGCTCCTCTACAGCCTGCACACCAGACAACAACAGACAACATTGTTGACAACATTGAAAATGAAAAGAGTGCTACGGTGAACAGTGAAGACAGTGATGAAGACAGTGATGAAGACAGTGATGAAGACAGTCTTGTCAAAGGTAACTACGAACCAGACATTATTGAAATAACCCGTATAGATAAGACATATCAACAATGGAAGGAAGTGTGGCGTGCACGAGCCAACCAACGAGCAGGAACCATAAAGTGGATGGACCTTTACAACAGTAACAAAGAAATTGCTGATACTAATAAAACAAGGTTCTACCGTTACAAAGACATGTTATTCTACATTGACAAGTGCATCAATACTGGCTTAACTGAGGAAAAGGTAAAACCTAAACAAAAGAACTAATTGATTATACTCTTTATCCCACCTATTTACCAAGACTGACCATGTACTGACATTGTCCCGCAGGTGTTCAAACGTCTCAAGAAGATAGCAACCAAGTTTGGATTCAGCGTGCCGCAACTGGCCTACCAGTTCTACTACTTTTATCACCCCCCAAAGTCCAACGTGAATGTTTTGAAGAGGCCACCCAAGACCACACCTGCAGAGTTACAGAATGCACTTAAGGAACACAAATTACCAGCACTGTCAGATGAGGGGTTGGTTGTTTAGTTGAGCAAGAATAGTATATTGTGAGTTTTTTTTTGTTGTGCTATAGTAAATCAACAATGTCAACACAAGGAAAGTCTCTGAATTTCCATACTGCATCTGGGCTTTACAAGATGTTCAAAGAAGTGCACCCTGACTCGCTCATGTCAGCCGATGCAAAGGCTGCTTTACTGACATGGGCAAAAACGATTGACAGAACTGATGCTGGTCTTAATAAAGTGTATGATGTTCTTGATGAGGCTGGATCCAAGCCATGGAAAGACCGCCGTAAAACGGTCATGCTGAAAGACTTACCGGCATACGTTGCGCTTAAATTAAAGTCAACGTCGCCTAAACGTACAAGAAAGAGCCCAAAAAAAACTTCATCCAAGAGAAAGAGCACAAAGCGAAAGAGCTCCTCGAAGTCTCCTAAGAGAAAGAGTCCTAAGAGAAAGAGTCCTAAGAGAAAGAGTCATGCGGGTACTCGTAAGACACCTTCAAAAACCCGAACCCGCTCACCCAAACGTAAGAGCCCAAAGCGCACAGGCTCAAAGAGCCGCACCCGAAGGGTTAGCCCCTCGAAGTCTCCTAAACGAAAGACAGCTTCAAAAACCCGAACCCGCTCACCCAAACGTAAGAGCACAAAGCGAAAATTACCCAAACGCAAGAGCTCAACGCGTAAGAACCAATAGCATATAGATTTTATTAATTTCAAACGTTAGCGTAACATTTGGTTCAAAAACATTGCACGTAGATGGTTTTGACTAAGATATCAACTTAGTCAAAACTCACGAACTTGAGTTTAAGAAAGTTCGTGTAGAGTATATATATCAGGAAAAACTCCTATAATACCAGTGTGCAGCACATGCCACATTCAGATAGACCATGTTTTATGGGACACATGTGAATGGTGTGTTCTTTTAATAAAAAAAGAATACCTTGAAATGGGTAGAAATTTTTACTTTGTAAACATTTCTCGAAAAGAAGAGTACTACCCAATAGATATTAAACACTATAGAAATATAGACGAGATCGAAACTTTTCGAGACACCATCAAGGAAGTTATTAACATGCACCATTGGGATTATCTCGATGAGATTCAGATAGTTTCTTCTGTAGACTATTATGTATGGAAAAATGGTATTATATATGATTATGATGGCAATGACTGGTTTCTTGAAATGTGCAAAGAGTTTGAAGATAATGAGACTCAAAGAGCAATTAAGGCGATTGCTGATAAGTATAAACTGATGACACAAGAATATAAGAAGCAAGTTGAACTTGATTATCAACAGTGGTTGTGTGAATAATTCATGCGTGATTTAAAGAAGGCTGGTTGTGTTGTAAGGAATGCGGGTTGCAACAAGTATGTGGAAAAGTGTAACGCACTTACGGAGTGACGAGTCTGCCCAGTACGTATGGGACAACGTGTTCCATCCAACTGCATGTGCGTGGGAGAACAATATTGAATTATACAAGGAAAAGCAAGAATCTGTAGTAGTTTTGTTTAGAAGTTCTTCGTACTTTTTGAAAGGAGGTTTGGCAGTTATCAAGCAGTTTGTTGAATTATGTGATAGCACCGTTGCGATTCATAAAGATAGCAACTACCCGACATCGACACATTACAACCCAAGTTATTCACTAGATACTTCTGCAAAGATTTTTGAATTCCTGAAGTACCGCGTAGCCCTTGCAGCAAATAAATGGACAGATGATTCCAAGGTTCTCAAGGAAGAATCTATGCTTAATGCGTTTGTGACAGCAATTCCACATTTGAACGCAGTATCCATGTGGCAAGGCTACGGAGTCAAATGTATGGAGTGTGAAAACATCAGTGTGTTCAAGACAAAATTGTTAAAGCTTCAACAGCAAGCAAGAATCAATGTTCAAGACTACGCTTCAAATAGCCGATTTTTAACCAAGCGGTTGCACTCTAGTGAGTCGACGGATATTCTGAAATGTTGGTGGGATGGTAGTGCTTGTAAGGTTGCTGCAAAATCAAGCAAAGGACAACAATGGGTGCAAGTACGTGGATTACTGCTACATTGCTTGCAGCAACACATCGGACGCCGTGGTGAAGACCTCAGAAACATCAAGCTTAGTATGTTATTTTGTCACTCGTTAAGTCAGACTTTACCAATTCCTAATGCACCAGTTGTTGGGGTTTCATTACGGCATGTAAAGGAATGCAAAGACAACATAGAGCATCTCCTTGGTTGGACGCGTGCGAAGGACCGTTTATCATGTCCACTGGGGGCACTTGCTATGTACTTGGTATATATGAATGATGTTGAAGGACCCAATATCATAAATATTATTGATAGAGACATTGACTCTGGTACACACAAATGGAGAGAACTTCAACTGTTGCAAGGATTGAATACTAGTAGCAATAGAACTACTCCATTATCATATACAACTCACAGCAGTGCATGTCATGCTGGATTAGTAGCAGCAAACGTTACTGATAAAACAGCTAGCACACATCTCTGGAGAACGTCACTCGCGTGCGACCTTATGGAAAGAGGTGTGGAAATTAATGACGTGGGCCTATATCAAGGATGGTTCCATAACACTGCGGCAGATAGATACCTTAGAGCTTCCTTCAAGACTCATCCCATGCTGATCAGTCATGGCTGGAGTAATGGAGTCAATGGTTTTGAATGTTGGTGGGAAGGGGACTCTGATGTTCCCTGTATTATACAAGAACTAGTATTCCCAGGCTTAGATAACGTGGTAAGGAAATGTTCTAACAGCAAAGACACATCACTTTCACACTTCCTAAACTGCTTAGTACTGCTAAGAAGAATATACATACAGGACGCGACAGTCAAGCAGAAACAGTACCCCACCTTTCCTGCGTATGCACGTCATCCTCTTTTTAAGCACGGTTTGTATACTGAATGGCTTCAAACAGTATGCAAGGAAAGCAAGCTACAAGAATCTAGAAAGTCATCTTACATCCTTGGGCAGCAAAGGGACGTCATCGACGCTATCAAAATTGCTATGCAAGAAATGCAAAACAACACCAAACCAGAATCAGCTGTTTTGTCACCTAGCCAAGTCTTCACGAAACCACCTGAACCTACCAACACAGGTTGCATCCCAGATATTCCTGAACCAGAAGACTTGTTTTTATGTTATCAGTATTGGGTTACCACTTTGAAGCCTTACTTTGAACGCACAGTGCGTCCACCATGGAAGCAACAGTTTGGAGACAGTGCCCATGCAATGAAACAAAGATTTTGTAGACTAAGACCTTATTACAGTTACCTTGACAAGTACGAAGATAAGATTGTAATACGCGGTGTCATAGATAAGCTTGATTCTATCAGAATGAAGTACAATCTTACATCTGCAGCTTTCATTAAGCAGTGTTTTTATTGCTTGACACATCCAGTTACACCAAGCAAGCCACCACCCATATCACCAGACATTCTCAAGAAGCATATGTTGGATTGCGAATTGCGTGTTTGTACCTGAAGTTGTAAACAGAAGATGTATAAAAAAGTTTTTAGACAAAATAACATGTAAAGACAAACTGGTGTCGGCTAAATAACAGTACACACGTGTAAATTTATATCTAACTATCAATCGCAGTTGTTATGAAAACATGAACAATATTATGAAATTTACTATTGAAGAATGACAAGAAATAGGTGTGAACCTTTTGGCAAGTAAATGTTTTTATCTGGTACATTCATGTGTCAAAAAAAAATTGAAGGGGATTTTTCAACCAAAACATAAGAAGGCTTACATATGACTGAAGGATTTATTTGTTATTATTCATGTCCGACGAATCCAAAAATTGCAAGTATTGTACAAAAAGTGTTTGATGACAACTCTGGTGTATCTGCACAAGATTTTTATCATTGAAAGTTTCATGTGTAGATTTGAATTTGCAAAGTTTAGTAAAACCGTGGAAGATGACTTTAACAGGGTAATAAATGTAATTAAAGGTGGTCACTTGCATGATAAACGAGAGTTTGAAATTGAAGGATACAAATATTACTATGTTACCGATTTGAATATAAAAAGTGTGTTTGACATGATTAACGGATATTACATAGAAAAACCCAAAAAGTACAAAAGACTGGAGGGATTCTTTGAGGATGAGCAGATAATAAGACACGAATATATCTACCCAGGAAGCAGAAAAATAAAGTATGGGTTTTATTTGAACGGAAAAATTCACTCCGGCAAAGAAACTTATAGTTCCTTACAAGAGTTTGTTTCGACACATTTAAAATCAGAAAGAATAAACTTACACGGACTCAAAGGTGTTTCCTATGAGAATAGACAATTGTACGAGAAAGACGGCATAACAGATGATTATGCGTGGGACAATTGTATGTGTCTTATGTTCAAATATCCTTATATTAATCAATGGATTTCAACACGCGAGTTGCTGAAGCTGAGAGAGTAAACTTATTAGGTCAGTGGCACACATGGAGGAACTGCAACGTAGAATCAACTAATAAAAATCTGAAAGAAAAGAGTTTGAGGTTTGTTCAATCCTTGGTATTTGGATTCTGTTTGTTTGCTACAAATGAACATGATACTTAACTTCGTTCTTTCCATTGCTGGAGAACACTCTTCTATTAACAACCTACTAGAGAGCTTTACTACTAGACATTGTCACTAGGCATTGTGTCTAGACATTGTAAGTGCACATTGTAAGTGCACATTGTTACTAGGCATTGTTACTAGACAGTGTAAAGTTCTTATAAGTTGAATGATTTGCAAGTGTTTTAAAAAATTTTAGTTTTGAAAGGTTGTAAAAAAACTTACTATAATAAGAATAAGATTTGAAAAAAAAATAAAAAAAGTTGAATCATCTAAAAAAATAAAAATCTGACAAGAAAAATAGTTTCAAAAAAAAAAAATTGAAAAGGATAGATGATCTTAAAACAGTTTGGATCTAAAAATGTTTTAGAAAAGAGTTCTTGAAAAATAAATTGATTGTTGTATGTTAAGAGTCCAGCGTATGAATACAACAGATGAAACTCTCTTGTCAGCTATGTTATACACAATGCAACAAACAACAGCACATGATGAACCGTATGCTGTTGCAATTGACCTTCTTATGAAGAAGATGGAAAAACATAAATCTGACGTAAAAGGAAGTATCGAAAATGAACTTCAAGGTTTACGCTACATCATCAACAAGCATAAACAAGTTTTTTGCAGCTTCTTACCAAAAGTGGTTGTCAAAAGGAAAGACTTTATGATTATTTGGGAATGTAAGAATAAAGATGAAAGAGTTCTTCGTATACCTAAAAACTTTTTTACATCTATTGTAGCATGTCTTGCTAAGGAGAATAAACGATATGGTGCTATTCTAATGAGCTTGCGTCATAGAACATGTAAAAGGAGAGAAGGTGCACATGCAAATGTGCTAATATACGACAAAGAGACAAATACAGTTGAAAGATTTGATCCGAACGGAGGTTGGCGTAATAAATTTAGTGCTTCGGAACTTGATAGAGAGCTTGCAAGACACTTTAAGCTTTTTAATGTTGAATACAAAATTCCAAACGACTTTTGTCCAGCAGTTTCGTTTCAGTCCTTACAAGGCAAGGAAAGACGGTTTAAGCACGGACTGTGTGCTGCATGGACTCTATGGTACCTTGATTTCAGGTTGTCAAATCCAAGAATTAGTGACCCAAGCGTGCTCGTAAAACATGCTTTAGACGCATTGAAGAAAGAACCAAGTATGACAACCTTTATTTTAGACTATATTAGTCATGTGCTTGCAAGCAAAAAGTAAGTTGGCTACTAGGAACCATCATACAACTGTTAGCAACGGTTGATATACTAATACTTGTTAGTATACCAAGTACGGACAACAATGTATTTAAGAACTGCTTTCCACTCTTAAGTTTACGATTTTTTTAGTTAACAAGCAGTTATGAAGGCGTTTCTTATTGTACTTTTTGGTACAGTGTTACTAAAGACAGGGGATGCATGGATGTATAGGGACATCTTTCACAACCATAATGTATTCAGAAAGCTTCATCGTGTTGCACACCTTCGGTGGAATAATACATTGCAATTGAAGTCTCAACAATGGGCTGACAAATGTACGTTTCAACATCAAAACCAAACTACACTGAGGTTTGATGACAAATACGGCGAGAATCTGTTTGGTGCATGGGGGACGGGCAGGAAAAAAGTACTAGCTGTGGCGCCACGATACTGGTATAAGGAAATGAAGAACTACAATTACTCAAACCCTGGATTTAGTATGAAGACTGGTCATTTTACCCAGCTTGTTTGGAAGAATACAAAGTCTGTTGGTTGTGGAGTAAAATTGTGTTCGGATGGCATGCGCATCGTGGTTTGCAGGTATTACCCTCCTGGAAACTCCTATGGGCAATTTAACCAGAATGTTCTCCGAGCAGCATAAGTTACGTAATGGAATATATTATATTACTTCTTTATAAGTCGTAAGAATGTTTCATCAAAGTTTTCTGACAATTATGAGGGGATTAGATCCGATTGACACTATAGAGCACTATAATAAAACAAATGTAAGAAACACGAACCTTGATTTACTTCCAAAAATACCCGAAACTGTGGTGAAGATTGCACCGTTTCTTATGCAAACAATGAAAAAACAACAGAGATTGGAAGAGTCTTGTAAAGACTATTACGTAGCTACTGATGTTCAAACTGGGGTTGTTTATATTTGCTACAAATCTTTGATGATGATTGACATTGACACGAAAAATATTCCCGACATCACAGACAAGTTCATAATCGACCATTTTAGCGCGTTTGATGACAAGTGCTTCAGGGTGTTTAAATCAGGTGGGGGTTACCATGTGTTTTGCGTGTCTGAGGAGTTCGATTATAGAAATACTGAAACTGTCAAGTTTATGCTTGACAACTTTGTTGACTTTTACTACTGTGTATACTGTTATATTAGAGGTTTCAGTGTAAGATTGAATAAGAAGTTTTATGAACATACAGACACACCTTTGTACCAAGACATGGGTCTATGTGGTAATACACAACTCGTTAAACAAAGCTTACAGGAGTTAGTGGATAAACATATTACCCTTGTTGCAAAATACAAGGAGACGTTATCGATGGTTTAGTCTTTATTTTTCGTCTTTAGTCTTCTAGAGTGCGTTTGGACAAAGGCTTATTGCATGCAGAGTCTTGATACTTCAAAGAATGTATGACGGCCGGACAATGATAGCTGAATGTCACATGTGGGAAATGGTAGTCTCTTCTTTAGTGGACAAACAAACGTAAACTTTGCTTTCTTTGTTGTAAGAAACTTATCTCTGTACCACTCTTCGTACTCATTGTGTAAGGTGTTAACATCGAAATCAATTTCGTAAAGTGTAGGCTGAGGGCCGATATAGACATATTCTGGATGAGCAAGAAGATGATTCTCATACTTTATTACATAAACGTCTCTGCCTGTTTTATGAATGACTCTATAAAATTCCTCTGGAATATTCATAGTGTCATCTTTGATGTAAAAGTACGGAATGTTGCAACTGTATTGGCCTAAAGTATAAGTATGGTTGGGTGGTTTTATTTTGTCTTCATGCCAGTGCTTTTCTAAGTTTGTGATGAAAGGAACAAATATGAAGTAATGATGAGTTTTGGTTATGTCCTTAGAGTCAGCTATGGCAACATATGTAAACGTGATTTTGAGGTCTGAACAGTTTTTACCGCATAATTTGATCAGATCTTGTGTGTTTTGTTTGATGTCGTGGTAGTTTTGTTGTTGTTGTTTATGCCAAGATGTGGTGTTCATTTCGCGCCGTTGTTAATACTAAACCTTTTGTGTCACTATTCATTTTTTTCAGGTCGTTTACAGATTATATGATTACGTAATCGTTTACACTATTGTCTTTGGTGTTCGCTTACACTATTGTCTTATGAATGTTTAGTAGGGCTATCTAGAGGTATTGTGTAGTTACTACGTACGCTATGCGCACGCACCCCTGGCGCGTTTTGGGTGGTTCAAAAGAAGGAAAATATTGCAATTTTTTTTTCGTAAGAAAGAATAAGAAATGAGACAGTGTTTACAGTATAAGGAAAATGGGGAGCGATGTCGTAGACCAGCTATGAAAAATGGTTTATACTGCTATCACCATGAAGTAACTTCGATAGGTACTGACAGAGACGATATATTTTGGAAGGATAACACTACATACTTTGACGACAATGACAGTTTTGTCACAGAGAATAGTGATGGTTCCACAGACGACACTGAGAGTTCAACAACTTTTACAGATAGTGAGCCTGATGTTGATGAGCTGTCTACCAGCATGAGTGACACCGATGAAAGTGTTGCAAACTTTGGAACACCACGTAGAAGAATTATACTTAGCGACACTGAAAGTGAGTCGGATGAGCGGGGGGACGATATAAGTAGAATCACAATTGACACTGATACAGAACAGAATGTGGTAAAAAGACCACCAAGTCGCGAACAGGAAAGAGACAATAAAAAGCACAAGAGCGAAGAGCTTCCGACAATTGTCTTAGATGAGTTTCATATGTACATAATAGAATACGAGGGTTTGAAAAGGACAGTGTCTTTGACGGAGATTGTGGAGGCATTAAAGAGTAAGTTGTAGAGAAATTGATCAGCAGCAAAAAGTGAATAGCTACTCTAACCCATGTTGTGAGTGCAGCCGAATGTCAGCAAATTACATAATGTATATGTAATTTCACTTTGTAACTCTCATTTAGTTCTCCAGGGTTAGGGTATACCACAAAATCCAAAGACAAATGTGCCAAGACCGGAATGTTGGTTTGCAGATTATATTATTACGTAATCGTTCACATAATTACGTAATCGTTTACACTATTGTCTTTGGTGTTCGTTTACTGATTAAATAATATTACGTAATCGCAATGCTTACACAAAAACAGAAAGAACTGGTACTAACTTTATATAGTACGTATCGTGAATGTCACGAATGCACATTTGATGAGTTTCTCCAGAAAGCATGTTCAAAGAATATCGATGCATTAGCATCAGGTGACATCAACAGGATTTGTTTTTACATAAATGAATATACATATCCGTCAACAAAGCAGCTTGATTTTCTCAATAGTGTGTTTGTGTATTGTGGTGTAGATCCAGTTGCCTACTTGTCACAATTACAACAGGACAATACTGACAATATTGTCAGTACTGACAATACTGACATCACAGAGAAAACAATCACAAAACAGCAGTACTACAATGTGCTAAAAAGGCTGCAAAATGACTATCAACTGTTTTTGCCCAAAATGATACATTCTGTTTACATGTACCGTGTGCTTCATCAAAACAAAGACTATGCTATAATAGAACAGATACATAATAAAACAGGCGATACACTGAAGATTCTTTCGTTCAAAAAATTGCTAGTGTGTGATTGGGACAGTATGACACTTGATGAAATCAAAGATGTCCTAGCTTCTTACCTGCATCAATACACGTTTGAAATTTATAAAACTCACAAAGGGTATCATGGATATTGCGTAAGTGAAATGTTTGATCACACTGCATTTGGTACTTTGCAACTAATGTACAAACTAAAATGTGATCAAGTATATACATCATTTACAAAAGTCAACGGATTTGTAGTGCGATTACAAAAGAAGAAAGGCAGAGATGAGCAGTATATAGAACGGTACGTAGAGTCCATAGGGGTCAAACCAGGACTGAAAGAATTGCAACAGTTGGTTCAATTGAAAGACGCATTACTTGAACAATAAGATTCAACGTAGCTTAAGGAGAGTTTGATTCATGGTATTAACTGTATTCACTGTATTCACAAAGTGAAATATGGTAATGGGGTGCCAATACAAAGTCAGACGCGGAGAGAAATGTGCATTCAAAGGGCAACACCAATATAATTCTCAGTATTTATGTGGGACGCATCTACGAGTCGTTAAATCAAAAGAGGATTGCAGTGTATGCATGACTCCAATGTCTGACCCAACTGAAAGGATTAAACTACGATGCGGTCATTATTTTCATGTGGATTGCTTATCATATTGTCCAAAAGCAGAATGTCCACTGTGCAGGAAGCAATTGGAGCCAGATGAAGCATGTATTGTGTACCACTCAAGTTTAATCAAACCATTGTTTACAGATATCTTCAAGCTACCAATTGATTGTCAAGCTCATGTTTTAGCATGTGCACGACTGATAGTTAATTTTGCGCAAAGGGGTGCTTGGCTCGTGGACATGTTGTATCATGTGTTGTTAAGGATACAGACTTTAAGTACTCCAGAAGCTATATCAGCTGCAATTAACACATTTTTCATGTCATGACTGTGTAAGAAACTCTTGTACAACAGTTTCCTGGTGCTGTAAATTGGATAAAGAAATACTAAACTCTTCACAGAACTTGTTTTTGTCTAAACAAACACCGTTCATCATGCAGCCGATGTATATACATGTCACTATCATTGTATGAGATTTAATTGTCTTCAGGTGGGGGTATGATTTTAGGTTGTTGTATAGCTTCTTTGATGATTGTAGAACCTTCCATAAGTTTTTCTGTGGAACCAGGTTAGACTTGTACAACACCCTTGCAATCTTATCTGAGCTGTCACGTGTCATAGCTACTAGTTGCTGTATTTCCTGTTTATCAAAATCGCAACTATTACCCCACTCATGGAGTATGTCATCTATAACACGCCATACACAAACCCTTTTTGTTCCCAGGGGATGTACTAAATCTTCTATTTTAATCCCGCGTTTCAGGTACTGTGATGCTAGGTATATGCAAGTAACCATGACAGCTTTTTGCTGTGAACGTTTAAAAGTAGTGCTTTGTGTTTTCTGGTAATATTCAGTAGCTTTGTCCATAAGAACAGAATCAAATGCAAATATGTCAACCATATATCGCCTTAATTTGTCAATTGACCCTTTGTCATGTATGTAGTGTTGTAACATTGTCATTCTATCATCATGGCATTCTCTCCAGTGTTGCGTATCAGAGTATGATATCCATTCGGCGCGTTCATCAAGAAGTCCACTAATTTTTACGAGCCCACAAGTTGTGCATGTCCACTCGCCATGACAGTCAACAAATTGATCCCCCTTGCAGTCATCGCATATGTAGAAAGACATCATTTACATGTACTAAGTCTCAGTTGTTGCAATTGAATTGTCTATTGGATTGCAATTGGATTTAATCTATTTGGACATCGTCAATAAGACTAAACTAAGCAGTTAAGAACCAAGAACAACAAGAATGTATTTTTCTTCAGATCTTGCATTGGTACCAAACAGTGTGAGTGTGACTAGACAGCGTAAACTGGACAGAACTATAGTTTTGAAATGTTGTAAAAAAACTTTTATAAGAAGAATAAGATTTGAAAAAAAAAATAAAAAAAGTTGAATCAAACAAAAAATAAAAATCTGACAAGAAAGAGTTTCAAAAAAAAAATTTCAATCTTCTGATTCTACAAATCAACCAAGTTAAGTACTCTCAAATTACGGTCTTTGCTGCGAACGACATGATACTTGCCACTGCTGGAGAACACTGGTGTATATAAAGTCTGTACAATATCTCTTATGACAGCCGACTATAGCGCTTTACACTAGGCCGTGTTGACTAGACATTGTAAGATGACATTGTAAGATGACATTGTTACTAGGCATTGTTACTAGACAATGTGACTAGACATTGTAAGTACACGCATTTGCGACTATGCATTGTTACTGTGACTAGACAGTGTAAAGTGGACTAGGTAAAGCTCTTACAAGTTGTATGATTTGCAAGAACTCTAATTTTGAAAGGTTGTAAAAAAACTTACTATAATAAGAATAAGATTTGAAAAAAAAAATAAAAAAAGTTGAATCAACTAAAAAATAAAAATCTGACAAGAAAAGAGTTTCAGAAAAAAATCAAAAGTCTAGTTTTTTAAAGATGTCCTTGATGCAGTAAATAAAGTCTAGTTTTCTAGGGTGTGAGGAGGTAATGATTCTTAGTAGTTCACAGTACAAAACAGTCTTGACTGGACATTCTTGTTCAACGAGTGGTGAAAGAAGGCCCTGAACGTCGCTTTGAAGCAGATTGTCGCGATGTAGAATAGCGCCATCTAGAATGTATAGGTTGAAGAATTCTGTTGCATCGACAGCTGTATGCATATCAAAGTACATTCTTAGCGTGGTGTTATACGACATTTTGTTTAAGAACTTTGTGTTGATGTGAACTCTATAACGTGTTCTCAGCACATTATCTAGGAGCGTGAGACCATCCAAGTTGGACATCCAATGCACGACGCTGTAGTCGTTTTGAGATTCAAGAAAGAATTTAAGACACATCGCTCTGTATATATCTTTCTTTGGAATAGACTTTCTAGTATATGGATTCCTCTGACTATTGTTCAAATGTTGTAATATTAGGCTAGTGTCAAATCCCCAAACATTACCTTGACGGTCTGTGTAACTGAAACATCCTGAATGTATAAATTGTTCTTGATGATTGTGTATGTACGAAACAGAGTCTTTAGAGGCACAAACATTTAGAGGTTCCAATGAAAATGGGTCTGTTTTGTTTATAGGTTGTCGTGAATTAAAACTATGCGGTCCCAGCAGAAACTCAACGGTGTTTTTATGCATTCTTTAGCTTCTATTTTAGGGTTAAGGGTTAGTTCAGATAGACACCTGAATAGGCGCTAATGTGCCTGATAATGTACCTGATGACATCCGCTTTACCAAGTTTTCTTGGTGAATGCATTTACATTGATGAAATTGCGAATGAAATTAGTTGCGAATGAAATTGCGTGCATTTAATACACTGTCTAAACGTAGCTTAAACACATTAAGAATGAAGCATCTGTGTGCTACCGTTGCGATTTTAGGCTTCAGGAGGCACCGGGCACCTGGCACACCGCGATAGACACATACCAGTTCGATGGCGCGCGACCTGGCGTTGAGCACACCAGAGCTTCAAGTTTCGCCAGGTCGCGTTGTTTTGCTTTTGCGTAGCATGTACGTGTCTAATTCATCTCCGATGCTTACAACGTAAAAAGCCACGTTACAGACAACACAAACGTCTGTAACGTGGCTTTTTTGTTGTGCTATGATGTTCAACGTGTAAGTAAGTTCAAGATATCGTTGACAAACTTGAGTGTTAGCCCTTTAGTTTTATGTTCTTCTTCAATCATATTCAAACAACGGATGTATGTCTGGATCATGTTTTTGTTCTTGATGTATTTTGTATAGTATTTCAGGATTTCTTCTGGTGATTGTTTTTCAACGAATTTTTTTGCTATAATCTCTTCAGTCATATTTTGTGGTTGCAGTCGTTCAATACCCGCTAAAAGGTTGACAATTGCCTGACCGTACTCTTTGTATGTTTGGGAAAGAGTATAACTTGTGTCTGATATAGGTATGTACTTACCGTGATTACCATGTTCAGTGACCGTTCCATCGATGTAATCAAAGTTAGTTTGGCATCTTGCGCATGTCATATAATTACATCCTTCACTCTTGACAACTGGTACTTTACAGTTTGGACACTTTACAATGCTTTTAATCATTTGTATCGTCGCAACATCATCTTGTTTACATTGATGATGAACTGTCTTGCAACGTTCGCAATTTTTGCAAAACTGAACTTCACAGAGTCTGCATTTAAAGTCGTCATCTAGGAAGCCAGTGCAGAATAGGTTGAAACATTTTAGACCTGGTTTTTCGTTATTTATTATAATACGGTTTTTTGATGTAATCTGTTTTTGTTTATGTTGTAAAGCAACTTTGATAACATAACCCACAGCAGCAGGGAATTCATTTATAAACTTCATGTTCTCTTCGCGAATTTTTTGCAACAGCATTTTTTGATTATTCACTTGTTCTATTTTATTGATAAACTTGTTATATATGGCCTTATAGGAACAACGCGCAAACTCTTGAAGCAAGTGTTTTGCAAACTTTCTGACATGTACTATAGTATACTCGGAATTGCATCTTGGATTCATGCATTTTGCCAGTTGTTTGTTTTCAATCGTATACTCAATGAATCTAGTAAAACATACCTTGCATACACGCATATCACATGATGTATTATAGCAGTGTAATACATCATCATTGATATAATCATTACAACATATTGTGCATGTCTTGGTCATTTCTGGGTAAATAGTGTTAAATTGAATTAGACTTCATTTTTTTATTGTATCCGCGTGTATATGTTTTTTATTTTGATGCTATTTTTGTTTTTCAAGATGATATTAACAACTTCTGCCAACTTGAATTTTGGTACAGATGTTGTCTGTACAGCTCCTTCCATCAATTGGTCAATGATTGTTTGTTTTGTTTCTTGCTTAGACAATATTGCTTGTTCTAAAGCTGTATTTGATGTGAAGAAATATACGTTAACTTGTGACGCTCTTTGTCCAAAACGATTGATTCTTGCAACTGCTTGTTTTGTTACTGCACAATTCCACCAAAAATCTGTGAGAAGCACAGTGGTACAAAATTGTAGGTTAAGCCCTTCTGCACCAATTTGGTACGTGGTTAGCAACACCCCTCCACCTTGATGTTTTTCAAATGCTTTGATTACTTTTGCTCTTTCTTCCATGCTATCTGTCGAGTCTATTACAAATGTTTGTACACTGTTCTTGAATGTGTCATGCATCAGGTTCACTAATGATCTGAATGATGAGAATATGATAATCTTTTCGTTTTCATGGGTTTTTGCAACTTTCATGATTTCTTGAATTCGAGAACTTTGAACTGATTCCATACTGCTTATGTAATCATATAATCCATGCGTAACAAGTTCTTTCTTAATTATCTCTGGAATAGGAGATTTGTTTTGCAGACTTGTCATGTCTAGAATTGCACTTGCTAAAGGTAGAATTGGACAAACTATAGCTTGCCTAAGATACGTTATCAATGCTAATAAGGAACTCCTGTATTTTCTAGCATTATCAACGTCACCTTCGCTCTTGTATTTGTTGACAATTTTATTAATCTGTCTCATCACTTCAACCATGAGTTTGAAGACATTAGCTTCATTTTGAGTCACCGCATGTTCAATAACTGTCTGATTCATCTTTGGGGGCACAAACATTGGATTTGTATTTCTCACAACAAGCGTTTTAGCAATTCCCTTGTAGACATTCGACATTACAAATTGTTTGGCTCCTGGAATAGTGTTGGGGAATGTATCATCTCCGATTATCATGTGATAGCCCAAAATTCGTTCAATTTTAGGTTCACTCAAAATTGTACCCGACAATCCCCATCTGTGGGTTGCATGTATTGAAGATAGTGCACAACATATTTTTGTTTCGATGTTAGTATAGTTTTGAACCTCATCAACTACTAGTGCACTCCACGTTCGATTATATAGCCAACCAGTTGTGTCAAATGCAGTTGTTGGTTTATTGTACATTTTTATGACATGTTCATTAAACAACCCTTCGTTCACTGTCATGTATGAGACAAATTTGGTTTTTATTCCATGCTTCTCATACATCTTTGTTAACATTGAAGGTGTTATTAAAACAAGTTTTGTATCATCTTCTAATTTATAAGAGTCACAAGTACTTGAATGGAAGACACTGTACTTTAGAGTGTCTCCAAAAAACTTTTTGATTTCACTCTTCCAACTTTCCAGTAGTGTTTTTGATACACACACCAAACTTACCCCATCATACTTCATTATCAAGCTTAGAGCTACAAACGTTTTCCCAGACCCCATTGGTAAGGAAAGTCCACCACTCCCTTTGGCGATACATTCGTCAACAATAGCTTGTTGGAAGTTCGTTAGCTGAATCATTATCAAAAAACTAATATCTGACATATTATTCAATTTCTTAGTGTTTAGGGTACATTCGACGTCGGACTTAAGACATTAAGACATTACTAGGACTTGTTCGGTAACAAGGAGTACAAGACGGATTACAAGACGGATTTAAGACGGAACTGGACGCCTGCACAAACCAATTGCCAACTTAACTAAGTTTTATTGGTGAACGCATTTGCATTGATTAAATGCGTTGATATTAGTTGCGAATGAAATTGCGTTGATATTAGTTGCGAATGAAATTGCGTTGATATTAATTGCGTACAAGTTCTAACGCAATTAGAATGAAGCATCCGTGTACCACGCTGTGTGCTACTGACATTTCCAGGCTGCAGGATGAGTATAAGAGCGGGACATATAAAAGATGGTTCAAGAAACTTTTTGCAGAAACTCCAGTTGAGCATCAACCGCGGCCTTGTAAGCGCGTGTGTGTAATGTGGGACAAGTCATGTAAGGATGGTGAAAACATATGCCTGGAAGATGGACCGATGGCGTACAGATTTGCACTAATGTACGTTATTACTAATGATTCAAAGTTTGCAGAAAAGTCACTAGATATTATTACTGCATGGGTAAGAACATGTAAAGAATGCACTGGAGATAACCAGCAACTGTCAGCAAGTTGGTCTCAGACAAACTTTGCAAGGGCAATGGAGTTGTTAATGACATATCCGAGGACCGGAGGAGTTAAAATAGCGTACTTGGAATGGTATACGAGGGTGATGGAAAAGTGTGTTATGAAACGTATTGAGTGGTCTTTTAAGAATGGAGACGCGTTTACAAACTGGCATTGTGCTGTATTAGAATGTCGTATGCAGATAGCTATTTTGCGGGATGCTCAGTCGGCTTTTACAGAGTGTGTTGAGTTATATAAAAGCATCCTAGATGTCATCATCGAGAAGCCGTGGAATTTGCCGAATGAAACTGTTTATAGAGATTTTATGCATGGATGTATGAGCATTGGGTCAATGGTGAATATATGTGAAACTGCATACCATCAAGGTGTAGATTTATACAAATTGCGCGACAACTTGTTGTGCAAAGTAGTAGAAGCATCAGCGGCAATTGTTCTTGGTGAAGTACCACGAGATCTTCCACAAGCTTTGCAGAAAGTACAGTACTGGCCATATGGATGGTATACAGCTAGGAATCATTTTGTTTGCAGAAAGAACCTAGTCATGAAGTATACGACAATGCTGATCAAGAAGTTTCCTGTAGATTATTCGTGGCTGTTTCACTGCTGTACAGCATTGACGCACATTACTGACAAACACAATTTTATGTAGGGCAAGGGAAATGTACAGTGGGGGTTACGTAATCTGAATTGTAAGAGTAACGTGAAGTATGCTCTGAGTGCAGTGAAACTAAACAAAAAAGGCCCAATCACAAAGATTGAGCCTTAAATGTAATTTAATTTATCAAATTCTTAATAAAGTTTATCAAATTCTTTATAATCCGTATCATATCTCCATCCCAGTTCTTCTTCAAACATCTCCCATAATTCATCTTCCTCCAAATCCTCTACTTCATCTTGGCGACTCAACCACTCTACAAACCATAACTTCATATTATCAACAACCTCCTTCTCCAAATTCTCTCTCAAAATCAAATCTTCCAATTTTCCATTGTCTTGTCCTATAACTTTGTTGATTTCATTGATTCTCATAATCTTTTCATAATTTTGCTTTTCAAATCCAGATCTCATTATGGTTATTACAGCCTTATCCATGTTAAGTTTTTACAACTTTAAAAATCACCAATTCTTTTTCAATTATTTCTTATCTGCCAACCTAAGATAACACAAGTGTACTTTACACCATATTTGCTTGTCACGAAACTTTTCTTCACATGTCTCCTCAATTGATTTCAACAACTCTTGAATATGACATTTCTTTTTCTCGGAAAATCTTTGGTAAATAACTCCCTGCACTCAGATTAAACAACTATCCACACTCATATGGCTCTATACATTTCAGTCAGACCGTAATCAGAAGACGAGTCAGTGTCTATCGAGTCTTCTTCTAGATGTTGTTGTATAATCCAATTTTCATGCCCTGTTATTGTTTCCTCGACTTCCTCAATCACACACCCCATATACGTCAATCTAGTTTGTTTTATTTGACTTCAGGTCTGTCAGTATAAATGAATCGTTGAGCTTGACCACTTTTATTATTTGCACCATTCCTTTCTTCGGGCTTTGCATGTAATTCACATAATAACCATTATTGTATTCCAACTTTTTCATGTATGTTAGTATCTGTGGCAAATGCGCATCCCTCAACTCCCCATCTATCGCCTTGCACTCTATAATCACCCTTTCAATTGGCAATACTATGTCTGCCCTCACATTACCAAGACACATGGTGACACATTGTGACGGTTCTAAACTCACTTCGATTGGTAATATAACTTCCTTTGAATATGTTATTTTCTTTTCTCTTAACAAACAACATATGCCCTCATGATATATAGTTTCAGTATACCCCTTGCCTAACATATCCCCGACCTTTTCACATATTTCAACCAACCCTATGCTGTCTTCTCTATCATGTGTCTGATAAACCGCAACCGCAACACTGTCCTTAACTTGTTTTCGTTTTCGTATATTCATTATCCGCATGGTAATGTATTCAATTGTCCTTGTGTATTTTCACTTTTTAAATTGTTCTAGTCAGCTTGAACAATATATTTGGTGTTGTAGAGGTCTTATAAGGCACTTGATGTGAGAAATGAACGCATAAACGCGTTTAAATTACAACAGATATGATAAAGCAAGAAGCAAATGAGTTTGATAGAAGTTTGGTGAAGTCACTCCAGGAGATACATCAAGACAATCAATCTTTCCGCATAACTACAATGACTATAGGAATTACATTAGGATATACAAAGTGTTTCTATTTGAAAAAACTTTACGATTGGTTTGTTGCAAACAATATTCTTACAGAACTGTCAAACAGTGACAATGGCTTTTGGTCACTGCGAGAGTTTAGTGGCTTTTATAACTGTGTAATCTTGTATAAAAGTTACGTAGACAATTCCAACAAAAAACGGAAAATTGCAGTAAAGTTGTTCAAGAACTGCAAGCTTCACATGACAGGAATAAAAAGTTGTTCTGATGCTCTAGAACATGCGAATAAGCTAATCGGAGTTCTTGACAAGTTTTATATGCAGCAAAATCTACATATCAAAGGTTTTAGTGTTCAGTTGATTAATGGACATTATAGATTACCATTACCAGAGGGATTTACTTTGTGCTTACAGTCTCTGCTGGACAAACTGCAAAATACTGACTGCAAATGCATTTTCAATAGTGACCAACACCCAGGAATACGCATTAAACTATCTATAGAGACCACTACAGTTACATTGATTATATTTGAAAGTGGAAATATTTTGGTTACTGCCTTTATAAATAGCAATCAACTGGAGAAATCATATTCGTTTTTGTCAACTTATATCCACTCAAATTTGTCAAGATGTTTAAAGCCACAAATCAAACAAAAGCCCTCTCGTAAGAAAATGTTGTCGTTTGACTATACCAAGTACAAAATGTAAGCACTTAAAGAGCACTAACCCTACTACCATACATACAAAAACATCATGAGGATTCTTGTTACTGGTGGTGCTGGTCTTGTTGGTGACGCATTGCAAACGCTTGTAACAAAAGCTAAAGGTGTAGATTCATGGTATTTTGTTTCTAGACAACAATGTGACTTTCTTGTAGCACTTGAAGTAACAACGCTTTTTCAAAGAGTGAAGCCAGATTGTGTTGTGCACCTTTGTGCAAAGGTTGGTGGTGTTTATGCTAATCTTGCTGACAATTACAACTTTCTTGTTGACAACAATACTATAAATACAAATGTTGTAGACGCGTGTCGGAAGTTTCAAGTGAAAAAGTTGGTTAATGTGTTGAGTACCTGTATTTTTCCTGATGATGGCGTAAACTATCCACTTACCAGTGAGCAGATGCATAAAGGTTTACCTCACTGTTCGAATATGGGGTATGCTTATTCTAAGAGACTTTTGGATGTAATGTCAAGGTTGTTAGCTGAAGAAGGCGTAACACAAGTGGTCAACTTGATTCCAACAAATTTGTATGGTGAGAATGATAATTACAATCTTGATAATGGGCATGTGGTACCAGTACTGATTCATAAAGTGTATCTTTGTAAGCAAACTGATAAAACATTAGTTGTGAAAGGCGATGGTTCTGTATCCAGACAGTTCCTATACGCAGGTGACCTTGCACAAGTCATTATGAATTTTGTATATATGAACACACCCACTACATTTACCAGTTGTATTGTGAGTCCAGATGTTAATGAAGAAATGACTATAAAACAGATTGTTGGACATATAGCTGAAGCTTTTGGGTTCAATGGAGTTGTATCATTTGATTCTACTTGTGTACAAGGACAGAAAAAGAAAACGACAACTGACATAGAATTAAAACACTGGCTTCCAGCATTTCAGTTTATATCTTTTGAGGAGGGCCTTCATAAAACTATTCAGTACTTTATGAAGAATTATAGCAAAGTTCGTCAGTAGTTTGTAATGCCTAATGCCTACTGCCTAATGCCTAATGCCTAATGCCTAATGCCTAATGCCTAATGCCTAATGCCTAATTCCTAATGCCTAATGCCTAATGCCTATGTTGTGAATTGTTTTTGATACTTTACAA
>JACCDR010379096.1_pt1 | contig 30449 bp, 32 predicted proteins | sample 7446431 | NCBI WGS metagenome assembly JACCDR01 (sample SAMN15323443, study PRJNA562643) | freshwater metagenome | isolation source: river surface water | place: USA:Blue River Watershed | collected 2017-08-17
GGAGCAGGGAATGACAAAGTCTTCTGTTGAGTCGATCTTGAATATGGAACATATCCTCGAATCGTATATGTACGCAAGCACGCCCAGCTGGATTTTCAACAGGCTTATCGACGACCCATCTATTCAAAAACTGAGCCGTTTATGGACCATTCAGGAGATGGCTGACGAATATGATCGTCGCACACAACGTTCGCGAACCCCGCAGGATGTGGCAATCGCTTATGCCCTCATCCTTGCAGCGCTCCTTCAGCAGCATCAAAATCAGGTTGATTACGATCTGATGGCTTTTGCGAAGTTTTTTGATCTTAACGAACTTGATTGGGGCGAGAAACTTTTCCTTCGGGCGCAAGAACGCCGTCACCAATTGGCACTTGCTTTATTGGAAAAATCGGAAGTCAGACCGGCAAAAATCGTACTTGATCCAACAAAGACGACCGGGTTGGTTTATAAGGACGACCATTTTACAGTTGCTTGGTCACCTGATAATCCATTCGGGTTTAGCGCCTATCTGATCGTTGAAATGCGACCTTCGTCTGAAAGTCGTCATAATTACAAAATCACTCTTGGAGATATGCTGGCGCTTCAAACCGCGGTTGACGTATCTCTGAAGAAATATGAGTATTGTGTTTTCTGTGGAATGATCGCCAATCCGGGAAATTATGGGAATCCGGGTGCAGATGATATCCATTCAATTGGGCATTTGATGGCTGAAAAACACTGTTGTTTTGAATGCGCGTATTGGATGCAGTGGATGGACAGGACCGCTGATCTATCGCAGAAGTGGTATCAGAATATCATTGTGGATGGCGTACACTACTGCTGCGAAAAACCTGGAATCGAAACCACACCAAGTTACATGCGCGGATTTGCGGGTCAGCATTTTCATATACGTCATCTTGAAAGCGGTGATGCAATTACGACCAATAATCTTTGGGGACAAGGCGCAATACCTGATCGGTTCCGGAATCTCTTTCCTGATAATGCCGAGTTTATTCCGCTCGATGAAGACAAAGAACTTATGGAACTCGTCAGCAAATATCAAACCTGATCATCTGAATCATCTAACGGAACGTAAAAGGGTGCGACATAGTGTCGCACCCTTTTTGATTATCCTTGCAGGAGTGAAATTTGCAACGTGGCTGTGCTGGTTTGAGCGATGATCCGTAGATTTTTCAGGTTTGATCCGCCAGCAATGGTCTCTGTTGCATTGGCTGCAATTGGATGACCAACGGATGCAGTGGGAGCAACCGCGTCCATCCGATAGCGTATAGCCTGTGCTTCAACTGAAATTTTAGCGCTATCGGCTTGTTTGAGTTGATCTTCGGTAAATCCAAGATCAGCTAGTGATTTAGCAGTGCCAGCAACCGTTCCGCTCTGAAAAGCAAATGCACGTGCAGATACAATTGTTCCCATGTTATCAACAGCCCCCAACTATTTCTAATCATACCCACAGGTAGTATATACAGATTCTTTGTCTTAAGCGCACCGACTAACGGAAAAATAAAAAAGCGCAGGCATTAGCCTGCGCTTTTTTGCTATCGAGTGTAATGAAACCCGTAAGGGACAATGATAATTTGATCTTCGGTCTCATACTGTTCACCGTTTGATGTCGTCCAAAGTTGTGGATTGGTGAGGACGATGTCGATACCAGCGGCTGGAATATAATCAATATTCCGAAATGCATCGGAGACCATCTGCGGGCAATCAATATAACCCAAAATTGGACCATTCCCACGATAGGGATATACCACCCGTGTGCCGATATTGATGTGAGCACGGTAATGGACGATCCCAATCCATCCATTACGCGATTGAGGGTACTCAACCATTTGCCGTGTAATTTCATGCATGCTCTGACTCGTTTTGAGCTGCACTGTATGCAGGGTCGCGGCATAAATCGTAAATGCCTTTAGGAACAATTCGAATTGGGTTTTGTTGATATTTTGCTGTTCAAATACCCGCTGAAGGTCATGGGTAAAAGCGCCTTCTTCGGCAATCTTCCAATCAATCGAATTGCATACCGCATTGTATGCGGGCATGATGGCACTGCGATCGCCTCTTTTTACCGCATTCATCAGCATTTCCCACTGTTGGGCTTCTAGTTCATTGTTCATATAGACTCCTTTCAGTAACGAATATTCGTCTAATATTATAATATATTACATGATCTATGTAAAGAACAAAAGAGGGGAGAGCATAATGCTCTCCCCTCTTTTTGATTACCACGACGATGGGACGATCTCCTCATCGTCATTTACTACTATGGTATAGGAGTAATCTATTCTTGTCGTGTATTTGCCAAAAGGCTTTTGACTCACAAGTTCACCACAGTCCGGGTAAACCCTTTCTTCTTTCTTCCCTGTTTTGATTAGATGCCCCTGGGTTTTCCCGGTGACCGGGGTTCCTGTCTCATTGTTTACGATGACATACCCGTGTAGGGTGACTCTTTGTCCCATGGATGTTCTCCTTACTTACAGATTTATATGTTATATTATAACATATATTACTATAAAAGTACATATAGCATATTGAAAAACAGATAACATTCGACAACAATAAAATTGATTATGGAGTGAGGGCAGGACGGTAATGCAGCCGCTTGGAAGGTGGTCGTTGTGGGCTGTAAGGCTCGCAAAAGGGTTCAATTCCCTTTCACTCCGCTTCTTTAAAATATGAAAGGTGATCTTAAATGGTTGATTTTGAGGTATTACAATCTCGATACCCAGAAGTTCAGCACCCTCCACTTGCTACCTGTAAAATGTGTGAAGGTACAGGCGAAATGCGATCGCATAACAAAGAACAGTTCGTCGCCTGTTATTGCACCTATATTAAACACGCAGATTTCGATGGCCATCTCGGTTTTCATAAAAGACATATTTCACTCAATGATTGGTATATGTACCCTATTCATTGGATTTCAAAATTACTTTATGAGTCGGTTGTGAAAGCTGAGGTTTACAAAGTATTGTATCTACCCAAACAGCGAGGGATCCGTAGATTCTTTGGGGAAATCATGATGAAGCTTCCTAAATATCTTAGTGATTTTATTGTTTGGGGTAAATTTGGGCAATCATCCGGTATTGCCTGGCGGATGTCCATCCGTTACCAACGTATTTTGTGGAAATACCATCGTATGCGGGGAGAAACACCAATCATTGAATATTCGAATATATATCAATATAGTCCATCAAGTTTTACGATGCTTTTTAGCGCTGAGGGGTTGCTTTATGCTTATTCAACCATCAATTACCCTCCCCAACAATCACTTGAAGGAAAACAATCGTGAAACATTTTTCTGCATTACTGACTTCATCACCTGATTGGGTATCTGCACACGAGGATGGCCCCGATATTCAGTCTTCTCCGCAGACAGCTGTACAAACGATGACCGATTGTCGCCAGAACCACATCTTTTTCTCTGGGGAGGTCACACCAGAGAACTGTACTGCGCTCATTCGGCATTTGCATAATGCCGATTCCTCATTTAATGCCGATGATTTCGACCGACGCCTAACTGGACAAACAGCTAAATTTCCGATCTGGGTCCATATCAATTCGCCCGGCGGGGATCCCTTCTCAGCTCTGGCGGTGGTGGCACATATGCGTTATCTGGTATCGCCTGTCTATACAGTGGCGCAAGGGTTGTGTGCATCAGCGGCAACTATTATCTCGATGGGCGCGGACAAACGGTATATCGCTCCCGGAACACTCATGCTCATTCATGAGCTGGCAACCATCAAATGGGGTAAATATTCGGAATTCCTCGACGAGATGGAATTCTTGGGTAAAACAATGGAGGCTTTAACAACCTTCTATAGCGATAACTCCTATCTTTCCTACGAGGCTGTTGAGCAGTTACTGTCACACGATAGTTGGTTTACAGACAATGAAGCGGTTCGCGCTGGGTTAGTCGATGAGATCTTGCCTTATCAGAAACCCGTCCGTGTGATGGAAAATCGCACCTTTGATTTTGATGATCTTACCCGTCAACCACCAAAAGAACGCAAGCGCAAAAGTAAGAAATAAAAGAAAGAAATAGCCGTATTCCTCCTTGACCGGTATATTATATTATGATATAATTTGTCTATCATAAAACAATTTCCTTAAAGGAGGAAAATTATGGATGAGAAAAAGCAGCAGCATGCAGGCTGGCGCAATACTGCGCAGGCGCTGGTTTTGTGTTTTATCGCTTTTGGACTGAGCTGGGAATGGATCCAGCAGCAGATTACTGCTGGGGATGCACATTACCTTCTCGCGATCCTGGTCGTCATGGTGATCTTCTTTGTAAGGGTCAACGTGATGTTCACACAGGTTGCCGAATGGAATTCCCAGCGTCCCAAAACCGAAAAGAAACCGTCAAAGCCGGGAAATCAGGGTCAACCTGCTCGCAGTGGTGGTTAACGACCAATGCTGCACACAAAAAGAAAGAGGACACTTTCGGAGAAAAGTGTCCTCTTTCTTTTTGTGTTTCTAGAGGGTCAATCAGAGGTAACTCGAGGGTGCAGGTAGAGGATTGGACTTTCCGGTATAGCCCCCAAACATTTTAAGTAATTCTAATGCCCACTTGCGATCGCGTGTAACATTAGTCGAATGGCCACTCGGTCGAATGATATGCTCAATGACCAGACGGCCATTGTCGTAACAACCCAGGCTTTCGAAAAAAATGCGTTGTCCGGTGGGGGTGGTGAAGCTGGTCCGGCAAATACCGGGACGCATATGGTGGAGGGGTGAACGGTGACGTTTCTTTCCACGCATCGCGCCAACTCGAGCAATGGCCTCTGATCGCTCAAAGGCTACGATAACCTTGGTATAGGTTAAAACCGATTCGTTGAACTCTTCCATGTCGATCTCTTAGAATTCAATGCCTTTTTCACGGGCAGACACTCTGCCCCCAATGATATGGCCCGGGCTGTGTTTCCTTCTCCTCAACGATCTGTGCCTGACCATTGAGATTGGGTTGAGTAATAATCATTACTTTATCGTATTCTTGTTCTGAAATCCAGTCAATCCAATCAATTAATACAAAATCTGAACCCGGTCCAAACCAATTATTCCGTTCGATCTGATAACGATTCAACAGCCAAGCGAAAATCGGATGCCGAATACGTTTTTCATAAAGATCATCCTCAAAAACATCAAAGAAATATTCCGAATCGACGTGCTCATCAACATAAGACAATACATCGGTATTCAAATGAAACCACTCCCCCCTCACACGATGGTCACCCAACGCTAAATGAACAGATTTTTCTGTTCCACATGTGCCAGTGTGGACACCCAAAAGAAATAAGGACTGAGCATTGCTGCTTTGATGGTTATAAAGCCTGGCTTTCAAAACACGAGGTGTGGTATAGCCGATGCGAACATGCATCTGCTTGAGATCGGCAAGGTAATAAATCATTCTTCATCGCTCCTTTTTATGTGCTCAATGATCTGATGCTGTTTCTCAACAACTTCCAGCAGGTTCAAGATCCAAGCCAAAAGTTCTTCTGTTCCATTCGGAGCATGTTGATTGGAAAGCAGTCGAGCAGTCACAATCGTGCGCAGGTCGATGGGAACTGTAATTACACGATGGCGATCTTGAACGTCGCGAATAAATTGTTTGGGATCTCCCATGTGATCATATATCCCCTAATTTTCATGAAAATTATACCATATTTGATATAACTCCCCTAAAACTATATGCAAAATATGTATTTTATGATAATATAGTAGTATACAAACCATTAAAATAAGGAGGAATCATGAATCTGTCCCTGGATCAAAAAACACAAATTGATAACTTTTACATTGCTCAGAGCGTTGTGGCCTCAACCGGAGTTGCGTTAACTGACGATATTACTCTCAATCTATTTGCCAGCGGTGTTTCAGAGAATCCGGTTCTATGGGAGACGATTGGGTTGTTGGGGCGCATTGCCATCGTTATGCTTCACAAGCAAGCACTCCATCGCATTTCAGTATTTGACAATGACCTGGCGATAGGAACAGCCCTATCCCGCTGCATTCATTTTAGGTTAATCAGTGAAACCTATCTAACAGAAAATCGAATTACTGAATATTACGAAAGAGCAATCGCACATGAGTATGAAATGATGCGTGATCTGCTGATGATTTTGAACGCTGAGCGCCAAGATGTTGAACTTCCAGCCTTTGCTATTGGCCATCAGACCTATATGGCCATCATTGGTATCTACATTTTGTACCATCCGGCGCTTCAGAGGGATATCGCCAAAAAAATGGAAAGCTTTTCTGGATTATCATCGAACAAATTTAAGGCAAGGATGTCGTATCACTTGAAGGAGTTCCTGAAAGGGCGGTAGAACTCGATTGACTCTATCAATACCATCTATCAGCGCGCCGTATCTCAAAGTCTTGGCATTGGCCAATTTATCAAGAGGAGGAAAATAAGAATGACCTGTCTGACCACCCGAGAAGAATTAATCAGTATCCTTCTAGCAACGCCTTCTATGACCAGCCCTCATTTTTCGGAATGGTGCGAAAAATTGGTTCCTGCCATTGAAAAATTGAAATCGCTGACGGAAGATCCGCATTGGAGCCATCAAGGCCTGTTTGGTCTGGCTGAAGCAGAAGTCATCGTCGCTTTTTCCTATTTGCGTCTGTCGCAGCTGCTGCCTCAGCATAGCGATAGACGTGATTGGGAACACTTATATGGTATTGCCATGATCCAGGTTTTGGGGAACAGTCTGGATATCATTCTCCACATCCTTGACAGTATTCAGGTGAATTACCGCGAAGAGCCGATGACACTCACAGAATCTTTGCGGCGCATCTTGGGGGCGATTGGTGCTTCGGAAGCATATCAGCAAAACCAAGTGATCATGCAGATGTTCTACTCGGTCCTGGTTTATTTTTCACCTGAAAAGCGTGAAGCTGTTATCGAGGAGATGGTTCGTATATCGGGTCAATCACGGCAGCACTTGGAACAAATCATTGCTCCGATCGTTGATACAATCCTGCAAAAGCTAAGTAATAAAAAGGGCTGAGCATGCTAAGATTCAACTATGTTCTCTCAGGGAACAAAGATGATCGTGTCGACCAATTGAGTGAATTCATGCTCACTTATTTCCTCTGGACCGGCATGGGGCTAATCATTTTAGCAGTCATCATCTTCATTCTCATTCAATTCTATTATGGATTGCTTGGAGTGGTTGTATTCATACTCTACATTTTTCTCGACATCTGGAGTGAACGCCTCATTGTTCACTGTGATCATATCACGCGCTAAATGATCACCCGGCGGATTTACCTTAATACAGAAGCGCGTAAGGCTGATCCGAGCATACCTGTCTGGCTCGAAGAAGATGGATCAGCTTTCGAGGTGATTGTTTCGCACTACAATTCCAAATAGGTTGCGACACTGTGTCGCATCAACGATGCTTATTCGCAGCCAAAAGGACAGTCCTAGGACTGTCCTTTTTTGTTGTCTACTGCCAGGATTTCTCGATTAATTCCCGAATAGGCTTGAAGGATTTACGGTGAATACTCAATGGCCCGTACTTTTGAAGCGCTTTTCTATGCTCCAGTGTCCCATACCCTTTATGGCGTTCAAACCCATAACCTGTATAGGTCTCAGCACAAATAATCATTTGCCGGTCGCGATAAACCTTAGCAATAATTGAAGCTGCGGCAATGGAAAGCGAGACACTCTCTCCATGTGTGAACTGAACGGATGGGATATTATGCGCCTGAAATTCAGGAGCATGGAGTCCCTGATCGCATAAAATAATCTGTGGCAGTTCGCGGAGATTCGCAACAGCTCGCCAAGCAGCTGTTGATATCGCCTCAGATAACCCATAGGTATCAATTTCTTCAGCACTTACCGTACCAATGCCCAAGGCCGATTCGGGGAGTGCTCGCAACAGATGGTCCATTTTTGTACGCTGGACCTCGGTTAATTTTTTACTGTCACGCACCATAAATAAATCATCGGTCATTTTTGTCCATCGAGGAAACTGATAAGCGGCTACAACCAGATCACCAGCCCAACAGCCTCGACCGACTTCATCAATTCCCACAACACGTTCATACGTTTCCCAATAACGATTCTCGTGATTCAATCGAATATCACTTGGCATCAAAATCTCCTTTTTAATCTTAGATAATTATACAATCCTCAGCCTATAAAAGTCAGATGGAGATCCATATAAACACAAAACGGGCCGAAGCCCGTTCTGTGTTGAGAATGATTGCTTGGTTAGGTGTTGCTTGCAGCAAAAATGAGGCTAACAGCAATCATCCAGCCGATGTCGCCGGTTGGTGCAGGCAAAAGAAATGCCAGAACCAATCCAAGGACGGCTCCAATCAGCGCATAAACCACTGTATCAGTGGCTGTGATTCGAAGCAACCACAGGACAACGCCCCCCAGCACCAGGACTGCGAACAACGAGAGAGCAGTAATCCCAAGCGTCTTGAGCACCAAGACGGTGACCGCACCATAGATGACATTAGCCAGCAGAATGATCGCATGTTGACGTGTAAACGGCATAACCCTTACTCCTTACTCGATCCGATAAAAAACGCAAATTCGGTACTGATTGTACCCTCAAATGTGTCAAATACGAAAACACATTTTGTGTTTACGTGTTACGCTGCTTTATAACACTTTTTATGTTGTAGAAACATATACGCCCGCCACATACATTTCACGGGAAGCGGTTGTATGGGTAAAAGCGTTGACGCTGTATCCTAGGGCAAGATTGGTGGCCGGCAGTGTAGTTGAAATGGTTGTATCTAAAGTGTTGGTCCCATCCGTCACCAAGAAATGAACAGTGGCATTGGCGCCGATTTTATAGGTATACAGGAAGATGTCATACCAAGTATCGATGGCCATAGCAATCCCTGGCGTTGAAGTGGTCAAAACAGACGCATTTGAAGTGTAAGCTTTGATGTCTGAGCCCGTGTTTGGAAATCCGACATAAGCGCCAGTACCACCAGTTGCGATAAAAGAGTTGGTTGGGTTCCCTGTAAAAAAACCAATCTTGAATGAAAAATTGGTCATGCTTGTGAAACGAACGCGGGTGTACATCATCGGTTGGGTGTCAAGATAACACATGTTGAAGGCAGTACTGCCGATGGATGCGCGATTGCCCGAGGTGGTATTGGTGGTTAAAAGGGTGGCGTATTCGCCGCCTACTGTCTGTGTGCTGGCGGTCGCGCCGGCGCTGGCAACAGAAATAGCTGGACCACCATTGTTCAAAAAGCAGCCAGTAGTGTCAAATCCTGTTGGGAAGGGGATGTTTTCCCAACGTTTGCTCATATAACCTGGCTTCGCAGCCAATTCATGATAAGGCGTTGTTTTCAGACTGAAATCAGGGACTGTAAAACGGCCAATATTGTTGATGAAATTACCATCCAGCCCATATAAGCCAACATATGTGCTCAACTGGGTTTGAACGCCATTTTCATCGACGCTATAGAGGTTGTCGTTGTTCCAATATAACCCTAATTCATTTGCATCTGGCGTTTGTACGGCTGATGGGTTTTCTTCAAGAATAACCCGATCCCCTTTAATGCTTCCCGACATATCAACCCCGATCGTTCTTTATCGTTTAGACATATTCAATCATCATACGTGATATTGCTAAAGAACGTGCTGATGCTGCTTGTGCAATCATACAACAACCGAATCCTACAAATTGAGGCGCAGATCCAGTGCGTGTTACATGCACTTCTGCCCCGTTATCGATTGAAAAATAAGCATTGGAGCTGTCCGCGACACGAATACGCATTAGGAAATTAGCAGCCGATGCAGTTACTGCCACGCCCGTATCAACAACAGCTGTCCCAAATACCGCTTTCCACGTTGTATCACTTGCCACCGTTGAAAAACGAAATCCCAAGCCAATACCAGAAAGTGTATCAGCATTGATGCTGGCCAAAGAGTCAAACAGCCCAACCCATTCCCGTTGTGTGGTATTGGCAGCAAAATGACGATAGTAGCAATGAAAGACGATTTGCCCATAAGCCAAGCTGAAGCTCGGTGTTGAAAAAAATGAAGCAGTTGCGCCGATTGAGGCTGCTGACGTCGATTGAGAATAAACAGTGCTGCCCACCAAAGCGCTACCTGTGAGCGTACCCGTGGTGGCCACATTGGTTAGATGCGCTGTGACAGCATTCACAAAACCATTAATGACAGCATATCGTCCATGGTGAAAACGCGGCGTGACCGATAATTCACTGTATCCGGAACTGATTGATCGGGCCATCCCGTTCTCGACATAAATACGGCCGCCTTCCAGCGTCACACCGCTACCTCCATTGTCGATGAGCTGAATAGGTTCATTGATAGGGTGTGAAATCCCATCAGAATCCATCAGAGCCAATCGTTGAGAGCCGCTATCTGCCCATAAAGCGACTGTCCCGGCTAGGGGTGTGTCAACAGTGGCCGATTCGGGGATATGCAGTTGATCTGATCTGGCTTCAACGGTCATATTGAGAGTTCCATATAGGATGAATGCACATGCAGTGAACGGGCCGAGGTCGTTTTAGCAACCACACGAAAAAAGGGGTTCATATCGGTTGTTGCACTCGGCCAATAGGTATTGGCAATAACCGCATTGCCCTGATCATTCACCCAAAAGCGGAATTCGGATCCGTCATAACGCAGTCTCAGCAAAAAATCGGTGCTCGAGACCATTGGATAAATCACGCTTGTCACTGAAAAATTACTGCCACCTGATCCATTGGTCACATAACCCACCCACCCACCATCCGTGCCAGCCATATAACGAAACCCAACCATGTTGTTGCTGGTCGGGTTATGTGTTGTGGGCAAGGCAGCCGAGCTGGCTGCGTCTGACAAGGCAATCCAATAGAGAGTACTCGTAGTGCTGCTAGGGCCTGTTACAATGCGAATATACCAATCAAAATTGCGATTGCGACGCACATGGGCATAGGTTGATGAGGCCACATCCCATCCAGCAACCGCATCAACCGACGCAGCAGTCTCAGCTTTTGCTACTCCACCTAAATCTGTGATCTCAGCATAGCTGAGAGTACCGTTGGTATTTGGTGATACCAAATTGCCATGTACTAAATAGGGTGTGACATTGTGGGGATAAAACATCTCTGCTACACGCCGGTCCAACCGTGGCTGAAACTCCATCTGTGTCACACCACTGACTGGGTTAAGACAAATACGCGGACCAACCATCAATCGTCGTAGATTGGTTTGTTCGCTGTCTGTGGTGATATCTCGTGCAAAAGACAATATTGTTGAGCCACCTAGTGGCGAAACATTGGATCCATTGTCCTTAGAGGCCCATTCGCCGGCATTATTGAATAAGGCGATTGATCCGGTAATCGATGAAAATCCTGGATCAGTTGTCTCAGACATAATAAGATGGTTTTTTCGCAATCTAAAAGGCATATTTAATCCTCATGCAACATGCAGTTCGCCGTTAACCACAAGAATGGCCGAATCATCAACAACAAATTCTTCGCCAACCACTGTCTGTCTCCCAGCAGGGACAATTAAGACATCACCGCCAGTAAGCTGGTTTTTGGTGAATGGGTATCCTTGGAAGAATGATGCATACATCCCTGCGTCAGCTGTATCGGCGTTGTTGCGAACATACAACTCGTTGCTGTTGTCTTCCAGCCGAACATTGCCAACATTCAACACCGAAAACTTCCCGGTGTTCGGTGTTGTTGAACCAATAGTGCCAGGTGCACCCCAATTCACCCTGGCGTTATCCAGAACGCCAGCTGCAATTGCAGCGGCATCAAGCGTCCCGCCGCCGGCAGCATTTTGGTGGGTGTGCTGAGCATTGGTAAAAGAAGGTGAGACAGCATCTGTGATCACACCTGATGCATCACGGCTGATGATCCGGTCAGTGTTAGCACCCACGGTTTTAATCGCGGTTAAAGGGAGATCCTGAACGGTATTGTCATCCCCATCAATAGTCTTATTGGTCAAAATATCGGTTGTATTTTTTCCAACGAGTGTGTCGGTTGTATCCGGGATCGAAACCACTCGGTTATTGGTTGTTGGATTCCAAATGAGCGTACCACGATTACCGCCTGATACATTGTAGCGGACTGAGGCGCCAGAACTACTAGAACTGCCAATATCTAAGGTGCTGCTGCTCACACGATTAAATTGCCCATTCGGGGGTCGAATATGTATGAATGCAACGCCAGACGATCCGGTCACCAAAACACGCCCAACCTGTTGCGATTTGGAAGGAAATGAGGTAAGGGTGGTACGCAGATCACCCGGTGTGGTGTCATCCACGTACAGGGGCAGTCCGGCGCTAAATCCAGTCATATCTGCCGGGATAATGCCAAAAATCACAACCCGACCATAAGCGCCATTGGCAATACTTTCATAAGTAACCCCATCGGCTTGAACGCTAGAAGCGGTATCAGCAACAGCATTAGTGATGACAATATCACCACTCAATGCGCTCGAGAATGTAACGGCTTTAGCAGCCCCAATGGTTGAACCGGAATTGTTATAGGCCACCACTACAATTTCACGGCCTAAGGTAATGATTTGCCCATCGGCTGTCTTGGACTTAATGATGGTATAGCCATCTTCATCTTCGGCATAAATCCAAGATTGATTACTGGATGGTGAACCACTCACTGTCCATTCTGAGAGTTGGAGGTAATTTTGTAGATCAGCTGTACTGGCATTAATGCCTGCCAAGGCGCTGTCATCTGCATCGCGAAAAGTGACCTTGCCTGCAACATCTTTAATACCAATGGAACTGATCTGGAAGAATACTCGGAATGTCCCTGCCAGTCGAGACAAAAACTCAGGTGCCATGGAAAATTATTCCGTTTTTAGACAAAGATGAGGGATGGATAGCCACCCCTCTGCTTCAATCCAGCTTGGATTATGCCGGGTTGGAATAGGTGACATAGATGGTACCACTGAATGTTTGTCCATCCGGCACGATGGTTGCAATAATTGCCTCTGGCGATCCATCTTCTTCAACTGCTGGTGATACCTTGTAAATATAAGCATGGCGCAGACTGTTTTCGCCCGTTTCCATATACAAGTCATCATCAGTGGACGTGCCGACTTTAATCGTCGGCGTACCTGCACTGGCTGCGCTGGATACTTCGACGATTACCTCGCGGATGGTGCAGTTAGCCGGCGGTGATGCAACAATCGTTAAGGGACTCGATGTCGCTTCAGTGAAATCCTCTTTAGCGGTGAGATCAGCATTGGATACACTGTCGATCCAAGATAGCACGCCCGATCCGTCGGTTGACAGAAATTGTCCGTTGTTCCCGTCACTGTCAGGCAGCGTTAGCGTCACATTGCCAGACAACGAGGGGGCTTGCAGGATTACCTCATTGGCTGTACCACTGTCCTTGGCACGCAGGGATGCAGCGGAGATAGATGCATGTGCGCTGTCGGCGGCATTGCGCACTTGAAGAATACCTGCTGAATTCTTGATGTTGACGCCGGTCGGGCCACCAATGCCCAAAACTGAGAGCATTGTCCCTCGCAGACGCCCCATAAACTCATTTGCCATATCGCTCCTCCGAAATTTAAACCCATCGGGTTAAACCCGATAGACCATTACCAATCGTCCGCTGCCCTGTGTGGCACCCGTCATTGAGCTGTAGAGCCTGACGGTGTTTGTCACTAAATAGCGATAATCAGGGTTAGTCGAATAAATGCCAACTGTGCCAGGTGCATTTTCACTGGTAAGCATCAGACGATCACTGTCAGCGGGATCGCCGACCGTGAAACTTCCCATACCATTAAAAGCCGATTCAATGATAAGACGAATTTCCAGGATCAGTGCATCAGGTTCTACTTCAACGATGTCAATCGGGAAGCTGCCATTGTAGGCGAACTCAATTTCCTCAGCATTTACGCCAGCAGATGCCCCTCCGCCTTCATTAATGATAACCACGCCGCCCGTAGCAATGCCTTGAAACCCGGCGCTAAATCCATCGGTAAAAGCATTGCGGCGCAATAAAACTTCTTCCCAAGTGCCTGCTTGGGTAGCCAAATACAGCCGGTAATGATAGTAGGGGGCATCATTACGCCGCTCAACTGCCCAATATCCCCATTGGGTTGAGGGTGGACGTGTTGGGCGATCTTCAAGATCACCAACAGCGATGCGCAGTAGTGGTAAATCAGACAGAGACATGTTGTCTCCTTAGCGGTTTAACCGAGCCGTATAACATGGGTCCGAACATAGAAGTTGAGATCCTGATCGGTCTGGTTGTCACAATAAAATGACACCCAACTGGCTGTTGGGATCGTATGTGCACCTGTAATGGTTTCGGCCACATCCATTGGTGCAGGTGCATCTAGCCGCCAACGTGAAATAATCACTGACAAATTGGTGACAATTTCAACAATCGCATACCCTGTTGTAGGGGGTGTGCTGAAGGTAAGCGTGAAATAAGCACTGAAGGCGTAAAATCCCTCGGTTGGACAAGAAATAATTGTGTCATCCAGCGGATCACGAAAATTACCAGTATCCCAATAAAAGGATTGCAAGGGAAATGCCGCATAGGTCGTTGTCAGTACGCCATAGCTGGATCCATCTGCTAAACATGAAGGCACGCGACCCATAATTGGGAGATCGATTGTTGTTCCATTTGCATACGGATAAATAATGTGTCTGCCAGACATAGTTATGAAACCTCAGCCCCATCAATCCAAATATCAACCATATTGGAGTCCTCAGTCATGATTCGAATATGGTCGCCCTCTTCTAATGTACAGCGTGGATAGATATGTTTAACTTCCAGATAGTGCAGACAAGCATGATAAATTTTAAAATCATCAGTACCCCGTCTCAGCCAGATATCAACCATTTCGCCTGCAACACCTCCAGGGTCGACCACACAACACATGGTGATGGATCCGACAGTTGTCACTGTATCGGCTGGAACGGTATAGACATTGGTTTCAATATTGGGGAATTGTCCGTCATAGAGATGTTTGGTGATTACCCCACTAACGGGCGTCAACCGTTCTCCGCCACTCACCCAATAATTGATATATGACGCTGCATCACAAACCGCTTCCAATTCGCCTTCATCTTCTAAGATAAACGGCATTTCGGGTGTGAAATGGTAAGTCCCTTCCGCGGGAATCATGAAGCGATCAATCATCCTTGAAGTTGAGCTATTCTCTTTTAGGTAAAGTGTCACAAGATGCGGCTCGAAATCAACATTATGCATCAATATTGAGCTAATACGGGTTGTGGTATCAGCAGGGGCTGTATAAATTGCGCCCAATGTGTTGGAGAGTATGCCTCTTGCCAATGATTTGGCTGATACAGTGCCTTCAACACCCATGCCCAGCCAAACCATATCTTGTGATTCATTATCGCCCGACCCGCCACCGGAACTGATTTCGATCTTCTTGTCAGTCGTGCCGATAACCGCAATCGAGATATTGTCTCCAGCTACGATTTTGCTGGACAAATACCCAGCGGTCGCATCAGTACCACTGGCGTAAACCTGAAGGTCATGCCCCTCTAAAATGGTTGTGCGATCAGCCAATTGATCTAGAGCGTCATCGACATTGCCTGGATCAGCACTCCCATCCCAGTTCCCTGTATCCAACGGCGTATAAGTCACCGCTGAAGCATCAGGTGATGGGCCACCTGAAGTTTCCAAAGTCTTTACACGAGAAGCCAGTTGATCTAAAGCGTCATCAATTTCGCCAGGATCGGTTGATGAATTCCAATTGGCCAATGTTCCTGGTGTATACGTGCCAACAGATGCATCTTGAATATTGGGCTGAATTTGTACCTGTTCGTTGGAGGCAGCATTAAGTTTTGTGAGTGTGACACGGCTGCCTGCTGCCAGTTTGTCTATCAGGTATCCAGCGGTTGTGTCGGTTGCCGACACTTTGACATTAGCAACACCGGCATCATCTTCGAGGTCTTTGGTACGAGCGGCCAGTTGATCTAAAGCATTATCCACATCCCCTGGGTCAGACGAGGAGTTCCAATCAGCTACAACAGAGGGCGAATAAGTAACAATGCTTGCATCAGGTGGCGCAGTTTCAATGGTTTTTACACGAGCAGCCAGTTGGTCTAAAGCATTATCCACATCACCTGGATCAGATGAGGAGTTCCAGTTCGCATTTACCGCCGGGGTATACGTAACCGCTGATGCGTCTGGTGACGGACCGCCCGTGGTTTCCAATGTCTTCACACGTGCTGCCAGTTGATCTAAGGCATTATCCACATCACCTGGATCAGATGAGGAGTTCCAGTTGCCCGCGGTTCCTGGTGTATAGGTTACAACTCCAGCATCCTGTGGCAGCTGCGCTTCAGTATCATTCAGACGTGCTGCTAGTTGATCTAAGGCATCATCGACGTTGCCTGGATCAGTGTCGCTGTTCCAATCGGTATTATCAGCCGGTGTGTAGCTGACACCAGATGCATCACCCCCTGTGGCTTCAATCTCAAGCTGTTCGTCTGCACCATCGTTTAATACATTGAGATTGATACCTGTACCGCCAGCCATTTTTTCAGACAGGTAATTCGCGATGGCATCATTATCGCTGACGCGTACCAGTTCATCATCACCGCTGGGTGTTGTGCTCTCGATTGTTCCATCAGATCTAACAATGTAGGACATGGTCTCAGCACTTATCCTTGATCATCTGTTCGTCTGGTACGCTTTCGATATGATTTTGCAGCCTGCGAAATCTTTTCAAAATCATCCATGACGTCAAAAATGGCCTTAGCGAAAATGCGGCTTTTTTCAGGTGTCAGATGTCCCCCGCCAGTCTCAAAAAAAGCATCTGCCATCTCATCAATAGCAGCCATTTTGAGGCGAACGGCTTCTTGATCGGCTGCCGATAAAAGTCCACGCATACGCAGTAATTTTTCGATATGCCATTTAAGATCATCGTGTAAGCGGCGGGTATCCCGGTCTAATTTACGAATCTCAAAATTGGCTTTTAAAGCAGCACATAATCCTAAAATGCTGCTTACCACACCAACCGCCAATGCAGCGATGGCAATTCGAGATTCTTGGTTCATCGGTGGGAATAATTTCATGGATGGATGGTTTTGATAAGTTTCACGGATCATGTGATTTCCACCCCTGAAATATAATAATCCACAGAGCTGGCGTTATCACTGCCAACCCGTAGGATATATCCTGAGGCAAGTACGGGGCGTTCGCTTAAGAAAAATGATGTGCCAGCCGCCAGGGTAATATCTACAATCACACGATCGGTGCCGCTTACACGAAAATAAACACGAACTTCCTGCGAGCTCCCCGATTTATTGTGAAAAGTCATAAAAGCAATGATGGCTTGGGTCGCGCCAGGGACGGTATAAACATTGGTATCGGTATTTGGCAATTCACCTGATGCGAAAACGGCGGGTGTGACAGTCATTATTTATAACCCCATCCAAGTCAATATACGTAAATCCTCATCGGCTGCTGTTGGTGATCCCCATCGCATACCGGTTGTCTCGCCGCTATCAGCAATCAATGATTGACCATTGGTGCCAACAGCGAGATTGACATAACCTGTGGTGGTGCGCGCGAGGATATCGCCTTTAGCGCCTGAGGTGATGGTCACATCGGTTAAATCATTCAAGGTTACAACGGTTGAGAAGGGACCAATGACTGTGCCGGTGCTGGTTTGAATATAGAGACCACTGGATTTAACATAAATCCAAGCCTTGCCGCTCGATGGATCCCCCGTTGGATCGCCTGATAAGTTGTCGATTTCAATATAATCATCACCAACCGGCGGATCAGCCCAGGTAATCCCATTGGTCGCGGCGGCTAAAGCGGTTAATACCTGCCCATCCGTACCTGGTGCCAGATTGCGCCAAGCACCAGAGCGGTATACGAGAATATGACCTTTGTTAACAGATGACAGAATAACATCGGTTAGTCCAGCCAACGCTGATGAGATGGTTGTATTTTCCCAGCGATTGTTGGCAGTCACCCAGGTTAAAGCTTGTCCGTTGGTCACCCCTGAAGTTTCAACATCTTGAATATCATTCAGGTCCAGCGTGGGTGTTCCGCCGCCAAATTCAAATTCTTCCCAGTCGTCACCATCTGCATTGGCAATAAACATCTTTTGCGTGTTGTAAGCCCAATACAGATCACCCAATCCTTCAGGCGCCAGCGGTAGTTCAGCCTCCGTACCTACCTGGAGTCGGGCTTTATGGAGATTTTCAAAGTCAATGTTCTTATGCGAAGGCATAGGCCGCCCAATCTCCGATCACGTTACAGATCAGATTGTAGGGTGTTTTTAGGTTGTCAGCGCAGGCAGTTCTAAATGAATTCTCTAGGGACTGCGACACAGTGTCGTTTCTACTGGAGGCTATTCTTCCACATCAATCCAGACAACCTCTCCGCCGGCAACCACCACATCAACACCGTCTGTAACGATCCTTGATAGAACCGATTCAGTCACATCCCCTCCGGAAGAACTGCCGAGAATTTGTTGGGCTGCCAAGATATTGGCATTGCGTGTAATTTTTGCCATGCCATTGACCAACTTAATATAGCCCGAACGAAAACGGCCCTTCGTCTTTGGGGGTAGAATGGTGGTAATGCCCGCTTCGTACTGCTGGAAATAAGCCTGCTCAAATGTCAACCCGACCGGGATATTGATGCCATATTTGTAATATAACTTGCTGTCGGATGGATCTACCTCGACCAATACAAATTTAGCCTTACCTGTCGGTGGCATATTGGCATTATGCGGAGATGACCCCCAATCAACGGTTGTCAGTGTGGGGATATACACCATATCATCCCCAACATCATAATATCCCGCCAAAACTTGAGCCTTCATCGAAGTCGGAACCGTCGGTGTCAGGAGGCCTGGCTCAAATCGACGAAGCGGAATGATACTCACATCTTCTTCGTCGATGCCATCCAAAAATTCGGCTGCATAAACAACATCTAACCCGATGATTTCCCAAGCACCATTCAGGACATCTTTTTTGACACGAATCGGTGTACCATAACGAATTTGCTGCTTGGGGATGAGCCCCTCACGCATATAAGCTTGGCCCACGAATGACTGACCACCAACTTGTGTAAAATAGTACAAATTGGGCTGATCTGCATTTTCGGCTGGCACCTTAACTCTTGATTGATTATTCGCATCCACATAGCCGAGAATTGCATTAACAGGCTTGCGAATGGTATCGCCAAGTGTTTGCCGAAGTTCATTCCGGAAGCTGGCATTACTACGGCGGCTGGTTTTTTTCTGATCGGGCATTATGATTCCATTTCGTTTAGTACATCGTAGCAGCTGATAATGCGCCGCGGAAGGTTCTCACCGATCCACTGGGCATAACTTGAGCCCAATCCCCAATAATCGATGCAATTGATGTGCCTCCGTTTGTAGTGATATCCAGCTTTCCCTCACCAAAAAAGATGCCGGCATTGGAAACACGTCTGACACCGATCCAGTCGGTGAAATTTCGAGCAGTCCAAACAGCCCCTGTATTGGTCGTGGTAAACCATACACGGTCGTCAGATCCCAGGTCACGATAACTGACCATGGTTGCTCGGGATGTGATCACAGGATCAATGGATAGACCGTAATGGTAAAGCGGAGCCCAGATATTATCGGGTGTAATCTCGGTAAATTCGGCAGCTGGATTTTTATAGTTGGTAAAAGAATAAAGACGCGGGTCATCGTTCTCGATTCGACCAACATTCACCCACCCATACCACAGGCCAACATGCGATTCGTAAATTGCGCCTTCGGATAGACCTAATGTATACAGCGGAATGCCATAATAGTTCGTTTTACCCTCACCTGGATTGTAGATGTGCTGCAAATGGAAGAAAATACGCTTAACCCCATTGGCAGTCAAACTCAATTGCCAGGGGGTAACCACGTCAGGATTGCCAGGTACATCATTAGACAGATTGATTGTTTGAGCAAGATCATAGTGTTTAATGATCTTCCCCTTATCATCCTGAAAATCAATTGTGGCTGTCAATGTATCCGATTGCCCAAATGAAACGAGCTGAACAAACTGCCACAAAGGCTGTAATGTGATATTCGTGACATCAACAATCCCCTCAAATGCTAAAGCGAAGGTGGATTGATAAGTAAACGAACCAATCGGTTGCGGGGGTGGGGGTGGGGTTTCCTCACCATAGAAATTAACTGTTTCTGGGACACCGGTATCGACTGGTGTAATCTCAATCTCCAGCATTTGACCTTGCATAGGGATAATTGGAATGGTCTCCCAGGCTGGCAGCCGATCTTGTCCAAAACCGTATTGATAGACATTTGCACCACCACTGGTGCGATCACCAACCGAACAATACCCCTTGCTACCGCTTTTATCGAGTTCAATCATCGGGAAAGGAATGTTTGAGAGCGGCGAGTCATCGACGACGGCTTGGCTCACCCATCCGCCCCCCTTTGGAACACGGATCATTTCGTAAACTGGCAAATCACCATCAAATCCAGTGACACCTGAGGTAACCAATGTGCCATCTGCGTCTACTGCTGCACCGATTGATGGATTGGTGTTATAACCATCGCTCCCACCCAACGAAATGCCAGCCGACTCAGACCATGTGACACCAGCATTGAGGCTGTATCCGTATTTAGTACCTGATTGATCCCAATAAACCACTAGGATATGATCGGGGTCATCACTGTAAGTGAGTATACGTGCTGAGTCCGACAGCCCGACCTGGTTAACGGACGAGTATGTTCCCGTGAAAGTTGCTATCCTTTGCCACGGCACATTGGGGGTGACGATGTTAGACAAGTAGTACACGTGCAATGTATTGGGCATTGTATCTGAAGTATCGAGCACTGTAGTGTAAATACCCATCTTGCCCTCTACAAAGCCCGATCGGACATAAGGCGAGTTCCAATCTGGTGCTACGTCAGTGATAAATCCTTCTGAACCATCCCATAAAATACGCCAATTGGTACCATTTAGATTAATACCAAGTTGGCCGGCGCTGTCCCAAGTGACAATGAACTTGAAGTTCCCCTTGAGATTCACCAGACCCGTCTCAGCTGGTCCATTGCCGTCTGATGGAACATCCTCAGGAGAACCCCCATCCGGACCTGGCTGGTTATAAGGAGGCTCAAAAGGCGGATACACGGAACCCCCGCCGGAGTCGACTTCGTAAGTCTCGCCTGGCTGTCCGAAGGTTTCTGTTTCAAAGGTTACAGTAAGTCGTTTAAGCCATACACCCCCAAGATTCTCCCATCCACGATCGACATCCTTAGGTAATGCACGGGTGAAAAAACGTACATCTCGAGGATTATAAGGCTCTGAGAAATCTAACCGATGCCACAGCATGAGCGCTGGATCAACCACATCCATATTTCGGTTTGGTCTGATCTGAACCTCTGGCTCAGGGTTATTCGCTTTGGCGTACATATGGCCAGCGACACGATTGATCTTGTCTTGAGCAGTGAGCGGATCCCCGACGAGAATACTTTCTTCATCCTGTTTCGATGGGCCCTGCCCTTGCACAAAGCCGGGCGCCATAGCAGCTACAGCAATCGGTTCTTGCCCTGTCCCGTAAGCGAAAGCAAAGGCTCTGAGCTGACCAACTGTTGGCAAAACATTGCGGGTAATTTCAATCGGTTCAACAACGTCTTCCTGAGTCCAGGTTAAACGTTCGTCCAATGCATCGCGATAATCACTCTCTTCAATGTTGGGATCACGGCGAATGACGATCTTGCCACTTGAGGTGGAGCCAATGTTCCCGCCGATCATTTTGCCGAGTTGTTCGAGATATTCAGAAACGGTTGTTCCGTTTAACCCCCAATTCTTCTTACGGGGTGGCAGGGTTTCACGGAGACCAATGTAATCAAACATCTCCATGAAGGTTGTATGGTGTTTTAGAATATACCAGCCGACAAAATCAACATGCCCTAACCCTAGTGCAATCTCAGTCCAGTTAATTGGAGCTGATTTCTCGACGATCGCTTGACTAACCATCGGTAAATCGGCCATTCGCCGAAAAGGTGATTTGGCTTCAAACTGGATAGATTTCTGACCATTGACCAGCTCCAAACGTGGGGTTTCTTGTGACAAGAACCCTACAAAGTTATTGACAGACACCCCATCAGACAACCGCCGTCCGCCATCATAAATATCATCACAGGTAAAAAGAACAGCCCCACCCGGCATAATGATATTTTCTGAAAAATCACCGAAAATCCGAAACCCTATCGTGCGGCCCGTCCGGTCTTGCTGATCCGAATTGATCTCAAACCCGTATTTGTCAGAGATGGCGGGATATAAGGTCGGATGGTTCACCCATATGGGGCGCATCGTCTCATGTGATTTGCCAAAATTGTCAGTGATCTTGCAGTAGATTGTATAAAACCCAGGTGGTAGAGAAATCTCAATCGTGCCGGTGAATTGATTGCCGTCAATATACTGTGCTTGCGCAGGAACAGTCCACTGGTAACTAATGATTTGTGAATCAGACAGCCATGTATAACTATTGTTGTTGTTAAAAAGAAAAGTGGCGCGTCCCGTGATAGGATCAGCATCAGCCTGACGCCAATCACCAATATTACAAACTGGATCAGGCCTCGATCCCTCGTTAACATAGGGGACATCAAATTTCTTGTAGAAAATGCCCTGATAAATCCTAGAAAGCAGCGACCACAAGGGTTGATAGCTGTAAACAGTAACCGTTTGTCCCTCAGCAATGGCGCGTAGGAGCCGTCGTGCCTGGCCGGTATCACCGCGTGATTTTCCATCAATATAAAGTTTACTGGTGCCGTCAAACCCTTTACGAACCACACCATGAGTAACAGTTTCACCGGACGGCTCAGTAATGCGAAACATCATGCCGGGTTTGGCACCTGGAATCGTTCCAGACATCATAATCTCGCCGATAGGGTAAAAAGTCGGTGTAACAGTGACGAGTCTGGAACCAACCACCACGGGAGGGAAGATATTCAGTCGAGGGCGGACAATGTGGTCCAATCCCCGTAATAGGGCAAGATCCAAAGCGGGAATAGGCATTTATATGGTGCACCTAAGGACTGAAAATAAGAACAATACCGATGATATCCTTTACAGAAAACAATGATCTGCTGCTCATCAGTTTATTCACTAACCGGTTGGGTAATTCTGATGCTCTTGATAAAATCAACATGAGCATCGTAAACCATCTTAGAAAGTACTTTGGCCGCCTTACTCATTTGACCACTTTCAACCTGTCTGTCTTTGGTCATGAAAACAGGCTCAGGGGAAATGTCTTCAATAAGGCCCTGTTTGGCATAAAGATATATACCAAATGACATCTTGATTTCACCATAGCGTGCACGCGGTGTGTCTTTACTATCTGGTTTATATTTACCAGATACCGAAAGGGTCGTTATCGTCACTAATCGATCAAGTTCCCGCATAACAACAATAATTTGCAAGCTGTCAAGTTCATAAGTGACCACCCGGTCACCCATATTGAATATCCGATACAGAATCGAATCGACCGACGTTTGGTGAATGCCAGTTTCCGGATCTGTGATTTTCGTATTCAGTACTTTGACAATCTCGCGATCTATAGCCGGTTTGTACGCTTGAAAGATCGCAAGGCGCTTATCAATGGGCATCTCTTCCCTAAGAAAAAGTTGTCTGCCAATTTTCCCGATCGACCCTAACAATCTGTTTCCCAAGATGCTGACCTCTTTTTTGCTTATACCGGGTAAACTTTCATGATAAAACGGGGCATATCATCACTCATTTGCTCTTTGTCTAATCCGTTTGTTTTTGGGCGTATACAAAAACAAACGGATTACAATCATTTCACGAAGATTTTTTCGTTTTCAATGTAATAGCCAACCAGTCGATACATCGAGGCAGCAACAGCTTTTTTCGCGCTGTTTAGACCTGATGATGGGATGATTCCGTTTTTAACTGTTGTAAAAGTTGCTCCTGCAACCGGATTCTCTGAGCCAGAAATACTACCCAACAATTCGGTGCCGAATGACAGAGTAACCTCTCCAAAACGATCACTTTTGGTGTCATCCGGGTGGGGCGTATAGGTTGCAAAAACACTCAATGATACTTCAACGAAAGACCCGGGAAGATCATTGGATGTATATCGCAAACGATTCATGTCTTCATAAACTTTAGTCCGATCGCGTGACAAAAGCATTGATGTTACAACTGCTTCGCACAGTGGTACCCTGCCCCTCACAACCGTGTAACCGGCAGGATCGTCAAACAACATATTGACAATGACCTGAAATCCACCTTTATCCTTCACAAGGATAGCCAGTCGATCTTTTATCGGCATCAAGGTTCTGTTTCGGCCTGTAAGGCGATCGAGTAATCCGAGTTTGATTGTGTGTCTTGGATACATTATGCTTCCTTCAATACACCGTATTCATCATAGAACCTTCAAGGGGACGTCCCCTTGAAGGTTCGTTTTTACTTCTTGGATTTAGACGAAGAAGTTGGTTTACGTGAAGATGAAGATTTGGCTTCGGCGGCATCCGCTTCATCGGTCTTATCATCTTCCGGTTCAGATTCGGATTGTGATTCGATAGCAACAGGCTCTTCAGACTCCTCAGACTCTTCAGTTTTTTCAACTGTCTCTGCCTCTACCTCGTCAACAACCTCACTTTCACCGACTTCTTCCTCAACAACCGGAACCGTTGCTTTGCGAAGCGATTCGTCCTCGACGAGCCCTGCTGCAATGGCAGCATCGGCATCGGCATCGGCTTGAATTTGCTCACGTGTGCGATCACGATACGCTTGTTCGTTGACCACTTCACCGTTCCGCTTAAACGAAATGACTTCAGCCATGGCTTTACTACTCCTCTTATATTCCCAGCTAAACTTAGTAAACTCGGCGAACAGACAATTGCCCGTGCTGGGCTGTGATGTTCTGCCCACCACCAGCATCGCTTTCACCTAAAATGGTTAGGATCTGTGTGCTGGTCACTGTGATTAAACCACAGATACTACACGAGAAGATATCAGAAGCGCTCTGCGAGCAGACAGCGGTTGATAACCCGTTGACTCGTGTACCGTTGATGGCCGCATGAAAACTATATTTGGTTCCAGGATTCATGGCAGCGACGGTCATTTGAAAATTCAGAAGATACACCCCGCCTGTATCAAAAGTGATGCGGTCGTTAGGAAGATCAATCGTTGTACCTACGCCGCCCAGTGAAATATCAAAACGGGCCAAGGTTGTTTGAGAGGTATTGAAGGATTGGGTGCTAGAGTTGTTATAAAACGCCATGCCCCCATAAACACCCCAGACCGAAACCACCATATCACGGAGATCTTGCGGCGAGATTTCGCCGGATGTATTGTCAGGGAGTAAGGCCAGTATTGCTGACCGCTCGCGAATTGTATCGACCATATCGTTATTGCTCCTCTTTCTGAGAATAGATTATCTGTATTTTTTTGATGGAGAGCGCAGTCATTTTTCCCATTATTCGACTCGCGCCCCAAACGCATTGCTGAAACCTTCGGAGAACCCGGTGCGGGGAACGCCGAATGGTGGATGCGCAAATCCTGCACTAAATCCACGATCGGACAGACCAAACCCTGCGTTAAAGCCCGACGGGAACGGCGAACCTTGTACCAGCACTAAAAATTCAAGCTCATTACCTGCTTCATTCGAATCGCTGGTTGATGTTAGAACAAAAATATTCTCAATTTCACCGCCCACATCTGGGTTGACATACACTAACGGTGCAGGCGTTGACTGGTTCGATCCGAGGATTCCGCTATAAATGAAACGCAGATGGCGTATTTGAGCAGGTGACGCAGGATATAATTGCAAGTCCTGGTAGCTCACACCATCAGTACTCCAATAAACCTTCCAGGTATTGGGGCTCACTGAGTAGCCATAATGAAAAAATTCATCAGGATAGGCGTAATCGACTTGAACAGGACTGAATGTTGGTGATGTTGAAAGATTGGTCACCCGGAATTCAAAAATGCCGGTTGATCCAATAGTAAAATTGCCACCAAACGAACCCGATATTTGAAGACTCGGTCCAGTGGGAGCGGATACACCATTTACAAAATTGATTTGAAAATTACTATATCCTCCAGCAACCATCTCCGCTTCAGCGCTGTAATCCGGCCATCTGGCTGTCACCCAATAACATTCCCAATTGCCGCTGGCACGGTTAAATGTTTGTACCGTCATTTCGGCATACCAGTTAAAGTCAAAGAAGGTCTCGTGAATATATCGGACCATCTTCGGCGACAGATTGACCATTGGCCACTTAAAGACCGCACCGCCGTAGGGATAACGTTTACCGCTCAAACTATCAACTAAAGCAGCTGGTCGGATGACATCTGCCTCATTCCCTGGTCGAATCCAAAGACGGCCGGCGCGCATATCAGACTGCGTAGGCATATCTTTAATTGCCACACCAATTTGCAACAGCTGCTGGCGTGATATAAATCCTTTAGCCCAAATGTATCCCGGACGATCGGTCATTTTTTAGCCTCAACCATCCTGATTGACGCCTGCATATTCAAACATCCTATATGGTAAATACAGAGCAAGCACATCAAATTAGCCAACCGCCTCGCCAATTGTTTCGACAATCGCAATTTCCATTTCACGGAATTGGCTCTCGATTTCGCTGCGTGAAATATCAGACCCAAGTGAGAAATTATCAATGCGCAGGGAAATACTGGTCCCCATTTTCCCCATTGGCATCTGCTGATTGCGGGGATTTTGCTGCATCATCTGGTCGTAGGCTTTCGGAATAACGTCCATGCTTGGACCACTCAACATCTTTTTGAGCATGGCATAAGATACAATAAATCCATCCTGGGATGGGATGAAAAGCTCAGGGCCTTCTTCGCCAACCATATAAGTCATCAATGCATTGACATCACCGCCACCTGCACGACCGCCGCCATAAGATGAACCGCTGCTGCTCATCTGCTGCTGTTTTTGCTTAATCTGTAACAAAATTTGATTGACTTGAGCGGCCATCTGGCCAACCAATGTCCCAGCATTCGTGACAGTGGTTGAGGCCTGCTGCATTTTGGTGCTGGTGGTGCTAAATGACCCGGTCAGCGTATTCATATTGTTATTCATCGCACCCGTGCCGCTGCTAAAATTGGTGCGAATGAGTTCCCAAGTGGTCTGAACAGAGCGTTTGGCTGTGTTCATATTTTGATCGATGATCGTCTGCTGGTCACCATAAAAGCGTCTGGTTCGATTGAGTGTGTCGCCAGAATACTTCACCAGCGTGTCAGTCATTTGACTGTTTTGTGATTTCTGTTTATCAAGCTGGTTTTTGTAGAACGTTCGTTGTTCGGTCGTTGCGCCTCCGAAATGACCCTTAGCAATGATATTTTCATCATCGTAAGCCTCTTCCATGATCTTATGACGACCACCGAAGTAATCATCAGTCGAATCAGTCTCAGTTTCCTGAGCAGAAGCTTGGGCCTTCTCACGCTCTTCTTGGTGTTCTGATTCAGATTTTGAACGGCGTTTCAGATATTCCTGGTTGGCTTTTGACTGTTCATCGTTCATACCTGTCAGCTGGGTGATGATATCCATCAATCCGCTGTCCACGGCTTCTTCCGAGTCAATACCAAATTGAGCAAGCACCTCTAAGAGCTTGTCGCGATTTTCGCCATATGCAGTGAGTTCACCCGCATAACGCTTATCACCACTGGCGATCATCTCTTCGTGATAGGCCATCTCACGCTGAAGGGCATCCTGATCGCGTGTCTTGCCTTCCATCGCCATCTTCTGCGCGAATTCCTGGCGAGTCGTCAGCTCTTTGGTATGCTCTTCAAAAACGAGTTTGAAACGTTCCTGAACCGCATCCATATCGAACTTACGAATTTTGCTGTGATATTCACCTACTTTTGACTGGATATTAACCAGATTATTGCTGAACTTCTTCTGGATCTCCTCGATTTTCTTTTGTGTATCAGCAATCTTATTCCCAGGCTTGATGATACTGTCGTATTCGCCGCCGGTATATTCAGGTTCGTCTTGCGGACCAGCCTTGTAGTGGCCGGTTGAAACCACTAACGGCACCGACTGTGGCGAACGTTCAACATAAGTTTGTTGAGGGGTGGGCGCAGATGCCACTGGCATCCCACCAACCCAATCAACATTGGCCTGATTGGATGTTGCAGCCATACGAGAACTGTCCGGTAGGAACATTTCTGTGCCACGCTCGCCGACTACAGATGCTTGTCCGACAGGAGGCCGGCCACCGGCTGCAAATCCTAGCCCGCTGAATATACCATCGAACGTTGAGCCAATACTGCTGAAAAGATTGCCAACAAATCCACCAATACCTTCAACCGCTGTACCCACCAAACTACCGAAGTTGGCAACATTGGTTTCAACAACAGTTTGCAATCCTGCGAGATTGCCATCTAGAAGTTGGCCGATGAAGTTTTGGGCATCACTGACGAAATTTGAAAAGGCGCCAATCGGGTCGTCAATGAGCTGTTGTACACCTGGGACAATTTCTTCTTGAACGAAATTAATGGCAGAGGTTGTGAGTTCCTGAGCACTGGTGAGCATTCCTCCTGTCATCTCATCGACACTTTTGATGGCTTGATCGGCCAGATCACGCGCCTGCGAAAGCGCACCACCTGTCAGATCATCAACACCCATCAGGAAACGATCGCCCATCCCACGCACTTCGCCGAGAATGTTTTGATACAGCTCAATTGCCATGCCGGGCACTTGACGCGCTGTGTTGATGGCATTGGAGAGCATATCGTGCAGACCCTTCAAACCCTCACCCATCAGCCCTGATCCAACCGATTGCAGTTGGCTGGCATATCCTAATGTGGCTTGCAGACCGCCGATCAGTCGCCCGAATAGATCTAAACCGCCAGAAGTACCTTCTGCGTAAGCCCCACCAAATCCTGCTTGCAGAAGACTTTTGGTAATTCCGGCCGGAATGATCTCGCCAGCCTCACGTGGGATGAAAAGTTCAGGACCTTCCTCACCGACAAGCGATGCTTTACCAACGGGTGGTGTACCACCCTTTGCGTAATAGCCACCAAAAAAAGCACCAATTTGATTGCCAAGATCACTGATCATGTAGTTCATTGCTGTACCGACACCATCAATGCCAACGATCGAGCCAGCAATATCCCCAAGCCCTTGCGATACATCACCTGCTAATTGGCCAAGAGAACCAATTGGATTGGAAAGCGTATCACCCGCCGTTTCCAATAACTGACCAATGACCCCTCCAGGTTTAGAGGCTTCAGCAACAGCCACAGCTGCCTCCTGAGCAGATGTTTTAATGACACTGATCATCTCATTGGTCATTAGCTGCATTTCGGCGACCATATTGGCATGGAAGATGGCCTGCATGTCTTCGATTTCAGCGTTGGTATTGCGTTGCAGTTCAGCCATGTTGGTGCCATGGTCACTTTGAGCGCCTTCGATCAATGCATTGGCGGTCTCAATAGACTCGAGCGCTTTGGCTTCGGCTTCTTCTCGAGTCATCCCCATGGCTTCATAGTAATCAGCCAGTTGATCGAGCGCGACGTTTTGTTGGTCCTGGAGCTGCTGCTGTTCGGCCTCGAAAGCCGCTTTGTTTTCAGCCTCTTGCATCTCCCGATCTTCTTTGGCATATCGCTCTTGCAGTTCCAGACGTGCTTGTTCGCGTTCCTCCTGAAATTTGAGTTGGTTCCAGGCTTCTGCCTCAGACCTGGCATATCCTGTAATCTGCGCATCTAAACGTGTGTCAATATCTGCTTGCAGGGCGGCGATTGACTCTTGGTGTTCAGTAAGTCGTGCAGCTTGATCTTCCTGATAAGCGGTTGCCATCTCAAGCCGACGTTCGGCATTGGCTAATTTCAAATCAGCTAGGGATTGTTGGTGATTGGCCGCATTTTCAGCTTGGGTATCGGCAAATTCCTTTTTCATTTCGGCAATGCCGCGTTGATGGTCTTCCTCAGACCGTGCGAATTCTTTGTCGGCCTCTTCCTTAGCTTGCAAGAAACCAAGGGCGTCGTTAGACATTTCAAGATCACGCAGCTGCGAGTAAAGATCTTGTGTACGTCTCACCCGTTCGCGTTGGTAATCATCTTCTGTTTTAAAGAGGGACTCGAGATGCTGATCAAGTGATTCCAGCTGGCTCTCATTGAAATCCTCGGTTTGTTCGATGATTTGTTCGTTTTCTTCTTCATCGACCTCGCTTAAAGATTTCACCAGTTCATCATAAGCATCTTTGCGGGCTTCATTGTAATCCGCGTCCTGCTTGAGAATGGTGTCGAACATCTCCTTTTCCAAATCGGAGATGGCGGTCATGTGCTCTTTGTAAGCCAGCAGACGCTCTAGTGCCCAATCTTCTTCAGCAAACAGGCGGTCCATTGACTCGCCTTCAGCCTTACGTAGCTGATCGCGATACATCTGTGCTTGTTCACGCTCAATATCTTCGTAGTATTTGAGCGTCGATGCATGCATTTGCTGCTGAATATCAATAATCGACTTATAGGCTTCTGTTGCCTCTTCTGTTACCC
>JACCDR010999604.1_pt1 | contig 30444 bp, 40 predicted proteins | sample 7446431 | NCBI WGS metagenome assembly JACCDR01 (sample SAMN15323443, study PRJNA562643) | freshwater metagenome | isolation source: river surface water | place: USA:Blue River Watershed | collected 2017-08-17
AGTGTCTGTGGAATAATGCCGAATCCGCCGACGTTCGTTGCATTGTTGCCGGCGTTTAGTTCCGCAGCCGTCACACCGATGGCGCCTAAGCGACCGCCACCGAAGGTCTGTTTCCGAAGGTCGAGAAGGTCACGAGTCGAACCAGTGTTCTTGGCGATCTCGAATAACTGAGCCTCCATACCTTTGGCCAAATCCACGAATGCGGCCTGCATCCTGGCTGCGTATTCAGCGATGGCGACCATTGTGTTGATAAGGCCTCCGCCTTTGCCTTCGGTCGACTTTGCTGCACTTGCAGCTGCACTCGCAGCTGGACCAATACCAGATGTTTGTGGCAATGCAGGAAGTGGTGCGCCTTTGGTGTTTCCTGTTGCTTCGACTTGAGGCATTGCAGGTGTTTTAAACATCTTGTCCATGATGGCAAACGCACCAATAGAAAGACCAGCCGCCGCAATGATGGCTGCGATTGAACCAGCAGCAGCCGCTGGATTCGCAGCTGCTTTTGCCACAATCTCAGCGACAGTCAATGCACGAAGCGCTGTCACGGTCGTGTAAATCGCTTTGACAAACATTCCGAACTTCGTCGACAGATCAACAATGAACGCAGCTAGTCCGATACCGATTAGGACTTTGAACATTGCATTCGCAGCGGTCCCAGCCGTGGTCATCTGTTGAATGAGTTTTGTAACCGATTCGAGTGCGGATGTAACCGTCGGACCGAATGCCATAAGCATCGAGGCCATAACATTCCCGACTGCTACCTGTAGCTGATTGTATGTGTCTGCTACGTTATCGACCGCTGTCTGAAGTCCTGCGGATGCCTTAGGCATGGCATTGAATGCGTCAGCGATACGCTTCGCCGCATCTGCACCACTGATGCCCATCTTGCGAATCTGTTCGGCTGATTGCGTACCAAACGCCGCTTCCATTGCTTTGCCAAACGATGGCAATGCTTCGCGAAGTTGGTTCAGTTCCTCCTGGTTGACCTGAGTGCCATTCGCGAGCTGTGACATCGCGGTGATGACACGCTCGACTGTATCGGCAGAAGCACCAACAGATGCCACTGCGTTCGCCACACCAGCGAGTGCTTTTTCTGCTGTGTTGGCATCAAACTTCGCGGATCTCAGACGAATGAAACCTTTGACCGTCTGCTCGAGGTTGATACCAGGAAGGAGCGCAATCTTCCGAAGTCTGTCCATCTCGGCTGTAAGTTCGGACGTAGAACCGACGGTGGTCGCCAGCGCTCTCTGTAGGCTGTCGTAATTTACAGCTGCATCAAGCGCGGATTTTGCGAAGCCAGCGACAGCTGCTCCTGCGAGTAATCCTTTGAACTGATTCGCGAGATTGCCGGCAGACTGCTGTGTTTGCGTCAAACCATCAGCCGCTTGCTTTGCTTCGCTCTTGATGTTCTTCAGTGCCTGGACTGCATCCCCAGCGCCACTCACCTTGAAGATAATGTCGAATATGCCTAGTGCCATCAGATGGTCCTCTTTGCCAGGACCGACATCACGGCCTTGACTATCTCAACGATTTGATTTTCCCAGACCTCTCCGGCCCATGCGACTTCGGCGAACTCCTCGAGTGTCAGGTCAGTCTCACGGGGATGGCGCTTCAGATGTCTCACACTGTTGTATAAGATCTTCTGCGCCACCCCGCCTAGTCGTTTGGGACTTCGTCTACAGCCTGCTCGATGTCAATCGGGAATGCCTTCGCGAACTCTCCGACCACATAGAGGTAAATGTCGGAGCGGTCACGAGCGAGTTGTGCAAACCTTCGCGCTGGATTGATTTCGCCATCACCTGGCTGGACCACATAACAACGCGCCATGATCATGAGAATCTGGAGCATCTGAGCGGGAAACTCGGGGAACGCAATCTTCAACATCTTCTCGACTTCAGGTCGCGGGAAAAGGTCCGCTGCCTTTGGCTCACGGAATGTGATTGTTCCTGGTGCGCCGATGAAGCGCTCGATGTCGACTACGTGATTAGGCCGACCTTCAAGCTTTGGAATGTTGTCGAAGATTGAACTCATTATGATCCTGACAGACCAGTGATTCCGCTTACACCGAGTTTGATGGTCGCGGTCTCGGTCTGTGTCTCCTCTGGCGTTAGACTTAGTCCTGCCTCGGTAACCATGCCGAAGTACTTGAGTACAGCGCCTGCAACCGAACCAGCACCATCTAAGTCTACATCAATCTCACAGCCGAAACCTAGTTTTGATTGGAACAGCGGTCCGAGGACACTGTCAACATAAAGTTCAAGGTTAACAGTTCCAGCCTGTGTAGTCGCGAGAGACGCCTCGTAGACGGCGCACAATGCCGTGGCGTTGACCATATTCTGTGTGACAGTTGCCGAGAAGGACTTTGCCAAACAAACCACGGATGTTGCGGTTGTGGTTGGAAGTGCAGTCGTGTCACCAGTCAATGCAGCTGCAGTGAAAGTGACGGTAAGTGTTACATCTTTGGCGAGAAGCGGACGGGACATGTGGTTATACCTCTGGAGTTATTGTGGCAACGAATACAAGACTGATGCCATTATCAACGCGACCATCCTGGCTGACGTCCACGCTTGAGTTGACTGATGTGCGATTCAAAAAGAATACAGGCGTCGTGCTGTTTACACTTTGCTTGTTAAGTAGTGTATCGATTCTGTCGACGATGCCCTTGATACGCGCCATCGAGACTGCACCGCTTTGAGTATCCCAGCACCACACCTGGTGAACGGAACTCGTAACGATACGACCGCCACACATTGACTGCGTGTCTTCCTGACCCCCGTCAGTGTGACGAACGACGATGTATGGAACCTGTGGCTGTCGCAGACTGATTGGGTCCTTTTCTGGAGCCATATACAGGTAGATGCCCTGCTGGTAGTTCGGTGCGCGATTGTCGACCGCTAACAGGTCTTGAAGCGTAGAGTCAGCTGTGAGCGTGTCATAGATCCACTCATCCACGACCAGTGATTCAACCATTGAAGTACTTCCTCACTACACCTTGAAACACGGTCCATGCCTTTGTGGATGCTGGTATCGCAAACGGACGATTCTTCTTGAACTCGAGTATCTTGCCATAAGGCGCCGAGATACTGATGATGTATTCGTAGTCGTTGACTTTGCCGATGGTGATGGATGTCCGCAGGAATCCAGTTCGCACAGCTGGTGCTTGTCCTGGCGCGGATGCTTGATACGTTGTGTTTGTGCCTGGCATCCTGTATCTGCGACCAGACTTTGGACCAGTCATCAGTGCAATCATTCCTGTGTACGATGCACTCACCGCATTCTGGAGAAATACAGCCAGCATGCGAAAACGTTGCTCCGCATCGTCAAACCCGGAGAGGTCAACCTTAACGGTCACGGAGCCAGAACCTCGATGAGCAGTGGACCGAAGCGTCGCACGGTAGTCGAGACTGTGAGCGACAATGTCAGACGCACGACAGCTGCTGTTGGATAAGCAGCGGGGTTCAGAACTGTCACAATGCCCTGTGTGGCCATAGACTTCGTGAGCGTGACACTTCCTCCACCGAACGAATATGCGATGCCTGTGGCGGCGTTCGTGAATGTCGCTCCGAGAGTGCCTGTCGTGATGTCGACTGGAGATCCATTGTCATCGACCAGACGCACCACGTACGTGTGCCAGTCACCCGTCCAGGCTGCGAGCTGCACAACCTGTTCCGGGTCTTCGGTGATGTTGATAATGTTCACACTCATACTGGCCTCACATAGAGTTTCAATGGACCAAATACCTGCGTGTCTGTCGCGCCGGTTGTCCTGGTCACAGTTACAGTGTACGTGCCAGACGTGTTCGTGACCGTAGTCGTGAGACCAAATGACAGGCGTCCATTGTCCGCATACGTGGCTGTTCCGCTATATGTCGCGACCAGTGTCCCCGCTGAGCTGTAAACCTTCGCAGTGACCGTCGCGCCAGTGATGTCGATGCCTGTGCCATTCGCATCCGTGACCTGTACATCGATGCTCGTGGCGGTTCCAACATTGACATCAAGTGGCTGATCCGCACCGAGACCATCAGCCAGGAGTTGATAAGGTCCGATGTGTACACTTGTCGCAGCTGACACTGGCGTCAACAGATCAGCGGAGATGTAGTCGGTTCCGTTGTGAAGGAGAGCGCCCTTGAGTTCGGTGGCGGCATCCGTGTCGTTTGCAATCGCGTGAACGTCCGCATCCACTCGGCTGATGCCACCAGACTGATGCAATGTGACCAGACCTTCCTTCGACGGAGCATCTGCACGAAGCAAGTTATATCCAAACGTTCCATGTATCTGATGATCGTCTGTTAAAGCATCAAGCACAGCAGCTGCTGTTTGTGCTGATGTCAACCATGCAGTAGAAGGATTGAATCCAGTCAGCTGATATTCAAGCGATACTGGAGCCATACCAGATGCACCCTTGAGCATCACGACAGCGTGGTCTACACCTGTGGCAAATACAGCGTTAGGAATATCAAACCGATAGATGCCCGGCAGGTTTGTTGCGTCTACCTCAACCCATCCACCAGATGACCATGCACCGGTCACCGTCTGCGTTGCTAGTGTGATTGCTGTTGCGCTCCCCCCCGGTCTGACATAGTAAGCAGTCAATCCAGCGGCGTTATAGGCAATGCCGGTTTTACCGCCACCTGTCGTGCTTGCGCTATCCTGGACAAACACGTACTCGGAGCGGTTGGATGTGGCTTGCGCCTGTACGAATAACTTAGCCACGAATACCCCCTGTCATCCCGGGATGTGTCATTACGCCACCCATAGGATTGATGTTGCCTAGAATCAGTTGATGCTCGTAGTTCTCAGTAGTCGTGATTGTCCACGCGCCGGTTACAGGTGTTGTTCTACGCGCCCTTGCAAACTGCCACGTTGTGTCTGCTAACCAGTCCGTAACTGCATCTACCGATATTAACGACCCCCATTGATTAGATGAAGGACATACCGTCCCCCAGTAATATGTCTGTCCAGCAATTAGGTTCACTGCTGTGTCCCAGTATGTGTCGTAAATTGCCCGACCTACAGAATTGTCAAATTTTGGAGTCGCTGATGCAATTACATTATTTGAAGAATCATAAAGTCGGACTGTTTGTTGTGCTATAGCGTTGTTTTTATTCCGTATACCCAAACATTCATAAGATGAGTACTGACCAGATGGAACAACAAATCTTGCACCCATCTCAACATTTGCAGCAGAGTCATCCGACAAAGGCATAATTACACCGTAATAACCTTGTGTTGATGTTCTGTAACCGAAGACATAATCTCCTACGCCTACATTATTTGAAGCTGCTTGCCTGCCTGTTGTCGGGAAGAATCTAGCCCCAGCGGTATAGGACCCAGTTTGATATCCACATACAAATTCATTCGCACCAGAAGAGAATGTGCCGCTTTGAGCCTGTGCAACAATTGCATAAAACGTATTCTTAGTTAGCGTGTACGGTACGGTTAGTGTTATCCATTTAGATGCCATTGAAGTTGTGTATGTCGATACTGAGATATCTTCATATGCTAACCATGTACCTGTAGGAAGGCTATTCATAGCTGCGCCAGTTACCTCTTGTATGCCAACCCGCAAAGTACCTGCCGCACTAGATCCACGTGCGCCAGGAATGCGTATAGAAATAACCGTATGGTTGTCGGTTGCCTTAAATGTATTAAAAGCATAGTGACCAACTGACCAGAAAAACGCTACACCAATCGTAGGTGCGAGCTGTTTATATGAGAATGCTGGCCCTTCATAACTAGGCATAAGTAGTCACCACATTCGCCGCATTGTCTGTGTCAAGCACTGCGGTACGTCCAACGATGTTATCCTGCATCCAAAGCATCAAAAGCAACATCTGGAGTTGATTGTCGGCACCTGTAGCAGCCTGCATCACAGCATCCTGCAACTGCTTGACAGATGCATAATAAACGCCCGTGTCGGAAAACACGCACATCACACCGCCATCGTTGTCAATGTTTACGGCAGTGAGTGTTTTTGTTTGTGTCATTTACCCACCTTCAAAGCGTTCATATCCGTCCCCTTGAACGGCATCGTGAGGAACGCCAGCACAGAACTCACCGCAGCGGAGACACCAGCCGCAACCGCCTTCGAGCCGTACAGTGCCATCACTGCGCCCAGCTCGCTGATGTCTTGCGCTTCAGATGTACGAATGCCATCACCGAAAACACTGGTGAATGCAGCTACAAACGCCACAACAACAACGACGACCAACCGTTTGATGCTTATGCTGTTCATCTTTGTAGTGATCCTTCTATCATCGCGACACGGCTCTCGAGTTTACCGAGGCGTTCCTCAATGCGTCGAACTTCCTGCGCCTGACCAGTGAGTACGCTGTTTACGTTTTTCAGCTCAACGTTCAGGACATTGATGCTGACCTGTAGTTTCGTATAGGTTCCGATGACGGCCCCTAATACCAGGACTAATTGTCCGACCAATGCTACAACGACCTCGACTGTCATACCTTGACTCCACTGTACATCTTATGACTTATCATGGTGCGATGATGTCGATGCGTACCACCACGCACTGGGTATACGTGCGGTTACGTGCGAATACGTGCGCTATCCGTTGGAGCGATACCGAAGGCCTATGGTCTGGCTCACTGCATTGCTATGACCATAGTCACTGCCGATGACTTCATAGTATGGCGCCAGGTTCTGCGGATTGCCGGATGTGTAGATTCTGTCATCCGACTTGACTTCGAGGTCTGGCGAACACGTCAGCGTCCAGGAGCCACCGATCTCAATCATGCCACCGACGACAGCCTCGGAATCACCTGTGTTTGTGATTGTGGCGCGAATCTCGGCGACCTGTATCCAGTGCTGGCCGATGCCACCGATGCCATCTGATTGATTGACTGCTCGCCAGATCTGCACACGGTCAGCGTACGCATAGTTCGTGATGGCGTTTTTCAATGCCGTTGCATATTGCGCTGGAATCATACGAACACCATCGGACTGTTGCGCTTAGCCTGGTCAAGACAATGCTCGCGAAGCGCCGCCATTTTTGCGTCTACCTGACCATCCTTGACATCGATGAGGTGCGTGATGCTTGCCGCTTTGCGAATCCATCCCATACGTGCAGCTGCTCTCACGTCATAACGCTCCACGTTTGCCGGCCCGATGTCCTGCCATTGCAGGTCACCTGAGCCATCATTGATGGTGTAGCCGGAGTTTGTGACCCACTGCGGGAACTGTGGCTCAGTCGTGTCGGAAGTGCCGGCGATGATGCACTTGTACAGGCGTCCGGTTGCTACCGTTGGAATGATGATGTCGCCATACACATAGGCCGTCGATGCAGTCCAGACAGACCATCGAGCTGTAGTGTCAATGAGGTTTTGCAACGCTGTGCTGTCGAGTAATGGATACTGATCTGATGCAACACGCCATGCGAGTTGTTCGAGTGCTTGTGTCCTAGTGAGTGGCATGTGTACTTCCTAAAAGAAAAAGAGGAACGGGATACCCCGCTCCCCTTTGTGGACGAGAGTCCTACAGACTAGCTAGCAGCAGCCTGGAGAACGATGAGCGAACCAGGAACCTGATCGGCAACGGTTGCGGTGACGTTTCCGACATCGAAGGCGTTGAACGCATAGCGCTCCGTAGCCTTGAACGTGAGAGCATCCTCGACAAACTTCACCTGATCGGAAACTTCCACGCTGACGCCACGGCGGTCGCCGAAAGCCACACCCTTGGAGAGGTCTCCGAGGACTGCGAGCGTACGGTTTGCAGCTGGCGCGCTTGGCATGTTCTGAACGAACGAGATCGGAATACCGAACAACGTTGGCTCAGGACCATAAGCATTCTGGATGTCCATGATGCTGTTTCCACCGAGTGCGATGAGTTTGTCCGCACAACCGTTGTAGAACACGCTCTTATGCATGTACCATCGTGGCTGTGTTGCGTATTGTGGCAACTTCGCGACCATGCTCTGCCAGTTTGCGAGGGTGAAGCTCGAGAGTGCAGAAGCTGTACCGACTGGTCCAACGACCATCGAGGCAATGCTGGAATAAGTTCCAGAGAGTGCCTTGATGCGTGGCATGATTCCAGTGATGGAACCATACGTGGATGTACCGTCACCCTGGAATGCAGCTGCATCCTCAGCCTGTGCGAGACCGTATGCAAAGTCCTGTGCCAAAGCAGCACCGAAATCAATGACGGTGTCTTCGTTCAGTTCCTTGGACACGATGGTCAGGATGGCGAGTTTCTTCGCCAGCAATTGAACCTGTGTAAAGGCGATGTCAGACGCAGTGATTGCGGTGGCTTCGTTCGGGTAATACGTGGTTGTCGAAGTGCTGGCGTTTGGAACGTTCAGCGTGTCAGACGTCATCGGGTAGATGCGGCTGTAGCGACGTGCAACACCGTATTCGTTGCGGAGCCAGATCAGGCTGGACGAAACAATTTCAGGAACGGTGTATCCACCAGCGCCGTTGTCACCTTCGGTCTGCGACTTGATGCCGTTCTCAGCACACCACTTTGCAGCCTTTGCATTTCCGAGGACCGTACCACGAATCCACTGGCCGAATGCGTAGGCCTTGAAGTTTGCTTCGTCACGAGTTCCAGGAAATGGATTCTTCGTTACTCCGCCAGACTTCCATGGCTCAGACTTTGGTGCTTCGGATGCGACTGGAGTAGGCACATTGCCGAACTCCTTGAGCATTTCGATGCGCTCAGAGAGAGACTTTGCATTTGCATGGAGGCGATTGGCTTCGGCCATATCTCCACCGTTGATGAGGACTTCCTTAGCAGCTGCGATTGTAGATTGTCGCTGTGCTTCGAGTTGTTCGATTGTCATTGACTTAACTCCAAGATCATGAGCTCACGAAGGAGTGCAGACTTTGCATCCTCGATATCGCTCGAGTATTCGACGATGGAAACATCTTCCGCCGGCGCTTCATCCCGAAGCTCAGCCCAGATGGTTTTGGCGAATCTTGTCGATTCAGCCCTGGAGAGATGTACTGCATCCCGCAGACGTCGCTCCACTTCTCGAATGGATGTCGGTCGCTCGAGCTTTGCCTTCATAGACATTGCTTCAGCTGCCGGATCCTTTAGGTTTGCTGTCAGTTCTTTGGCCTTCGATGCAAACGCATCGATGATTGCATCGACGTGTCCTCGACCGAGTCCTGCATCGAATGCGGCCATCATGCCTGCACACAGTCGGTCATAGAGTGCCTCAACGCCTTCATGAACCATCTCCTGATCCAGTTCACCGTAGACGCTCTCTACGAATGTTGCGACATCCTCTCCAGGCGTGACAGGGATAATCACTTCTTCTTCTTCCATACCATCATCCTCCATCTCGCCATACATGTCCTTGAGACTCTTGACCATGTTCATCGGCTCAGCCGGTGTTGGTGTGAGCGATGCCTCACCGATTGGCCAGCGTGTGATTTCGTAGCGGCCATCCGCACTCTTGCGACGCTCGACCATGTGACCTGTCGCGCCGGAAGAATAGCCAAGTTTGCCAGACTTTGCGAGGTCGGCAATCATCTTCTGGTATTCATCAGCCATCTGAATCTGAGCTTCGTACCATAGACCTTTGTCATCCATAGTGATGTAGCCACTACCAATGGTCGACTTCCCGATTGTCTTGTCCTGACCGTGATGATAGTAGAGGTTCATCGGTACGCGATCGCCAGACTTCATCGGTCGACCGAAGTCAGTGCTAGACGTGAAGTAGTCACCCTCGAGGTCGGCGCCACCGAAGCGCACCAAGTAACCACGCACACGACCTTTGTCATCTGCTTTGATTGCATCACCGAAGGATACCAAAGTCTGCATCATAACTCCTTGACCGGCACGACCACTGCCTGTGGTCCCCACTCTGCGTTCGGTACTACTTTACCGAATGCGCTGAGAGGTGTACCTGTCTCCCACAAACGATATCGCGAAGGTCCTAAGACCTGCCGACGTTCCGCCTCACTCAGCATACGGAACTGCTCATCTTTGGTCGGAAGTTCTTCCGGCTCATCGAAACTTCCTGGTGGAAGTCCTGCGAGTTCAGCATACGTCGGAGTGATTGGGACGATCGTACATCTACAGTTTGGATGCGAAGGAACTATATCCGCAACAGGGTTCGGGTCTCCATGGAGACTCCAACAAACTGGACAAACATTGACGTCCCCCGCTGAGATGCGACGCCAGCCACGAACGATGGACAGATTCGCCTCGAATGTCTGTCGCTGTGCTTCTCGGTTTGCTCGAATCATCTCTGTTCGTGCGATGGTAGCAGCTCGTGATGGTGCGAGCGTTTCGTACGTCCGCGCCATACGTCGTGCGACCTGTAGCGGATTGAGACCTTGTGCAATACCGATGGTGACATGGTCTGCCGAGAATGGACCGATGGCATCAAACAACAGACCAAGCGGTGAACCATCAGCCGCGAAGCCGACCACGTTCGTGATGGCCTCAACTGGTAATCGGTTCCACATCAGATCAGCAGTGAGTGAGACCGAATCAGGAATACCGGCGACCGCTCGCACAAGATCCTCCTGAATGTCCAGCGACAGCTGTATTGCGCGTCGTTGTCCGCCTGTCGCGATGTCGGTCGCTTGTGGCGCCCAGCGCGTGACCTGCTCAGCCATCTGAGTGTTGAGTGCCTCGAGGCGGAGCATGTACTCGCTGAGGCCACTGATGTCCTCACCTGCCGCCTGTGCTTCCTCGATGGCGGTTGTCACCGCTTCGAGACGCTGAAGGTTGTCAGCCTGGAGAACGCCATATGTTCGGCGCATCTCCGCGAGTGCGACATTCTCACGATATCGGAGTTTATTCCGATACGACTCATTGACTTGATAGATGTCAGGCATCGGCGTCTGTCAGCTCGTAACCATAGTACGGATGATAACTTTTCCCGTTCTCCTTCGGCGCCATGCGCTTGAGAATCTCTTTACGCGCAGCTGTAGCCCAGCGATATCCAGCATCGCCACCCCATGCAGCCCATGCCACACGACCAGCGGATGGATAACCTTCCTCGCCTGGTCGGAATCCTTCGGCCTGCTTGTCTACTTCGTGACGTCGGAAAAACGAATACATGCGAAGGACAGTCGACTCACTGAGTTTCTCTCCGCTGATGATCTGGTTTGCTCTCGCCCATGCGACAGCGGTTCCACCATCACGACCAGCATCACGCCACTCGATGGCGCGTTGTGCTTCCTCCTTCATCTCCTTTGAAGGAATAAACTTCAGTCCTGGCTCATTCGTCATTTCTTCTTGCGTGTATGCTTTGGCCACAGTCTGGACAGGTGCAGGAACTAGAACTTCCTGACCATCCTTCGAGACTGGTACAGCAGTCGGATGATAATAACCTTCGTCGTCATCCGAAGGAGCGACACCTGCGACACGCTTCGCGGTTGCGAGGTCCACGATGCCAGCCTTATACAGTCTCTCAGCGCGTTCAGCGTCCTCGTTCAGGTCAGCCTGAAGCGCCGGCACATTTGTCACATCGAACTCGAGATAATCACCAGGCTGAGTTTCTTCGTAGTCTGGAAGGAGTGCGATGGTCAAAGCTTCGGCCATCTGACGCATGAGTGGAATCATGCCGTCAGTCCATGCCGAACGTGTAGCCTGCTCGAGGTTGCTGTACGTGGCTCTCTCGAGACCGCTACCGAGTTGAAGGACCAGAGGATTGAGACCGATGGCAGCACAGACACGCTCCTCCGGTTTGCGTCGAATCTCATCGAACGCCATCTCGGATGGTTTGTGGCTGACCTTCTCGACCTTGAATGGCCCAGTCATCACTAAGACCGAACCAGCGGAATCACCAGTGAAGTCCTGTTGAAGCTTCGCCTTCGTCTGACGTGCATCGTCTTCGCTTAGGTCTTCGACACCGCCCTTGTAGTCTGGTCCAACCATCATCGATGGCATGCCACCGTGACGCACCATGCCGAATGCAGCTGATGCAGCGACGTTGTCTGTCGCAATCTCGCGAAGGACAGATGTCACAGGAGAGCGACCGAATCGCGAATCCTGTGGATCTCGACCGTATCGGATATGAATCATGTCCTCGAGCGCGACGTTATAGGACGTGCCATCGACCGTGTACTGGTAATACAGTAACGGATTAACCTTATTGCCAACAGGACGCACCATGTCAGCCGCAAGGTATTGCAGACCAACGACACGACCAGACACGCGGACTTTGCGGAAGTAAGCATTTCCGAGGAGTTGATAGTCGGGAATAATCCACGACCACACCAATGAAGGCGGGACATTCGGCGTCGGTTGTGAGAGCAGCTGTATGACCGGATGGTCTGAGACATTCTCGACCTGTCCATCAGGCATCGGACGCCGAACGACAGGAACACCCTGCGACCAGTTGCGGATGTACCAGTCCATGCCAATGGCCACGATGCTGTTGAGCATCAAATCGCCGGCCTGATTCCTCCAGTTATAGTTTGAACCTGGGAGGTTGCGTGTCAGCAGGGACCAGAAATCACCGTTACCTGTGCCAGTGAAGTAGGACGTCTGTCGCTGAATCAGCGGAGGCGGAAGCAGTGCAGATGGCGAGGCCGTTGCTTTTCCGAGAAAGCGGTCAAAGAGTCCCATAATCCTATTGTGTTCCTATCATCGATTACAATGCACCCCATCCACCGCCACGACCAACCAGCTCGTCGTACCCATCAGTCAAAGCATCGACGATATCGTCATTCTTCCCCAGGGGAAACACGCGAAGCTCATCGAGCAGTTGCTTGTTCCATGAAGCTGTGACCATGTACACATTCCCACCAGCGACCTGACTCGCGAACGGTTCCGCTCGCGTATCCTTCGCGCCAGTCACTGGCTTAATGCTGACCGAACTGCCATGCAGGAGCCGAAGCATGTGCATCGCTTGACTCTTGCCAGCCTGCCCGGGGTCCTGTGGCAATCTTACTCTCACAGATCTGCCATCAAGTGCAGCTGTCTGCTGTATGAGTTTATCCCGCTGGTCAGTGTCATATTGCCCTCGAACAAGGTCGAGAATCCAGATACGACCATCAGTATCACGGCCCATCTTTACGCCGACGGTGTAGTCTCCACTCCCCGCTGTGGCTGCGAGGTCCCAGGCGCGAGACATCTTCGCGATGTTCGGTGTCGCCTGCTCGATGGTGATGCGTTCAGTCTTGAAGAAACTTCCCTCGCGAGGTGTCGGATGTTGCTGGTACAAAGCACTCCAGCCATAGTCACCACTATTCGCGACCATGACCTCCTTGATGCGTCCGAGTTCCTTCACGTCGTAGCGTTCTGGCCACAAAGCTTCTCCAGGCATTCGACCGATCTGGTCAGACTCTTCCGCGATGGCTGGCAAGTTCAGGACTGTCCATCGATGAGGTTCCGATGAGATTGCGCGAGCGGTGATGTCATCGTGATGCCACCTGGTCGAGACAATGATGAGAGCGCCCTTCGGCTCCAATCTCGTGTAAAGATCATCCGTGTACCAGTCCCACGCTTTATCCCTAAACAACGCACTTTCGGCATCCTCTCGACTCCTGATCGGGTCATCGATGATGATGCGCCGGAAGCCCACACCAGTCGGAGGAGAGCCAACACCACGCGCCATAAAGGTTCCACCTTCAGGCAGTGACCACTCGTCCTGTGCGGCATTGTCCTTCGAGAGCTTTGTCCTGGACGAAACAATCTGTCGTGACTTCCGACTGAAGCGTCTCGCTATGCGTTCGTTGTAAGCCGTGACCAGAACGTTCGCACCCGGTTCCCGCTCGATGCAATAGGCGCCATAACGAACTGTGACTGTCTCGGTCTTCCCGTGGCGTGGTGGCATGTGAATCGCGAGTCGGTCAATCTCGCCACGTTCGACTGCGTCCAGGTGCGAAGCGATGGCAATGAGATGACGCGCAGTGTAGGACCATCCAGCCGGGAGTGTGTCTCGCAAGTAATCGAGATAACAGGTCGACGTTTGTGCGCTAGTCTTCGTTTGTGCCTTCGGCGGCTGCGGAGAGAAGTTGAACCGAGAAAGTTGCAATCTTCTCGTAGAGAGCTGCAATCTGCGCGGCGCTTTGTCCATTGATGTATCTCTCGCTTTGTGTCGTCCTGGCGATGACCTGCAATGCTTTGAGGTTGTCCTCGAGGACGGATGCCAGCAGATCATCGAGTGATACTGTTGGACCTTTTGCAGGTTTTGCAGTTTGTGACATGTCACTAACTTGTGGCTGATTGGTGACATCTGTCGACATACGACCACGAATCTTGTAGACCGTGGATCTCGGTAAACCATAAAGACGAGAGACAACCAACGGAGTCTGACCTGCTAAAAGTGCAGCTTCTACTCGCGAGATTGTCTCTTCATCATGTGCTATTGGACGTGCCATGTGTCTATTCTGGCGCATCCTGACGCACTTTGCGCCTGTAGTGCATTTGTCCGTGGCACATGTAGCACAGCACCTGGACATCTTCCATCAGCTCACCGCCGAGTCTGATGTACGTCACATGATGCACATCGAGCTTGTAGCCATCGTCCTGTCGACGGCCACACTGCTCACACGTCCTACAGCTGCGCTCGAGTGCTTTGGTGCGAATGTCCTGCCATCGCTGTGAGCGCATGTACTTGCGACGATAGTCGCGCCACGTCTCGTCGATGACCTGACTCGATGCCCCGATTGCTTTGAGTAGGCTGTAGGTGTTTGCCCATGGCTTCGCCATGATGCTCCTTACGATTTTGTCTGTGTCCATGTAATCTCATCCTTGACCGGGTGAAACTCACCATGCATCCAGTCATCCGCGAACATCGACTCAGGGTCAAGTGTGAGACCTTGTAAGGTCTTCGACTCACCACCCGTATGCATCACGAATGCCTCGAAAATGTCGGCATACCGAATGTATAACTCATGGTCCCACGATGCGCGAGTGATTGGCTTGCCATGCATCAATGGTTCGATTACTTCTGAGAACTTCATTCGATTTCCGTCCAATCTCGCGCCAGGACATCAGTTCCTGTCAATGTTGCGAATCCCTTCGAGATCCATTGTCCACTTCCTGTCAGCTCATAACGCATCAGCGCACCTTCGACGAGTCGAAGTTTCCAGCGAGCGCCATCACGTTGCACAGCTGTACCAGCGCGAATGGAATCCATGATGACGTCAAACGTCTTACGTGTATAACCTGTGTTCACACCTTTTCCGCAGATCAGGAAATAATCGACTCGAAGTGATGGCTCAGTCGATAGCCACTTGTTGAAGCGTCGTGAATCGATGCCGTGTTCTTCGATGGCATCACGACGATTTATTCCTTGCACGACCATGTCTGCGACTTTGGCCACGATCTCTCTCTTTTCACTGAGCGTATGCACAATGTCTCGTGGTGTTGACTCGCCACCATGACCTGCTTCATTGAGCCATCTGGATATGATTGCGCGTGGCGCTCCGATGAGTGCAGCTGATTTGCTAATGCTGTGTCCTTCAGCCATCAGTGACAATACCTTTGCAAGCATCTCTGCTTTTTGTTCTGGTTTGTACATTCGTTCTCCCTACAAAGTAAAAACACCAGGCACACCCCATGCGTATGAGTGTGCCTGGCTGTCAGCGAGTGTCGGCAACCGGGAGACTTGGTTACTCGCTGGCATCCTCACCGAAGGGGTCTTCGATGTCATCAGTCTTGATGGTTGGCTGTGCAATCTTGGTCAGCTTTTTCTTGGCTGTCACAGGAGAGACGGAGACGATGGCATTCGTCATGTAGCCACGCGTGTTGAGCTTCGCGTCGACTGCAACCATCCACTCCTTCGACATGAGCGTGTCAATGTCAAGTGCGTGAAACTCGGCCTGTGTGAGACGACGTCCGAGCATGCCATCGAGCAGGATGGTGAGTGCTTGCTTGTCGTTGCCGTATCCCTGGCGCGTGAATTTAACAAAGCGGAAGGCGTTGCCGTTGGTGTCGCCATATTCAGTGGTCTCGAACGTGAAGCGGAAGTTCGGAACCATCACATTCGGATCATCATAGGATGGTCGGTCGATGCTCTCGACATTTGCGAGACGGCAGACATAAGCGCCTGCGGCAGCTGCTTCAAACTGCGCGGAGCCATCGTTGAACGTGGCGGAAGAAAAGAAACCCATACTCTCATACTCCTTTGGCCATAGGCCACTCAGTTGATGTTGGTGATGGTCTCAATGTACCAATCCAAAGGTTATTACCACCACCAACGTGTCAACGATACCAAACATCAAACCATCCTGTCAAGAAGAAGTTGATGCTGTTCCGTGGGCCAGCGTAAGCGCCCGGCCCGCAGGAACAGTTTCAACTTATACACCCTTAGCCAGCATCATTCAAACATGCTGGCAGGGGGGATTCCAAAGGGGGGATTTATTTAGTTGATTATTCAGTTGTTCCCGTTTTCTAATACTTAAGGGCGGAACAGGTCGGGAACAGGTCGCGGGAACAACTGAATCGCCTATAAAAGTCCTGTCGGACGATATAGTTTTGCGTTCCTCGGACCCTTATCAAAAGCCACGATTCGGCTGGCTTCAAGGTCCGCAAGTGTAGCTGCAACGACTGATTTTCGACTTCCACAAAGTTCGACCAGACGTGTCTGTGAAATGCCTGGTTCAGCACTGATCAATTCAATGAGCTTCGCCCGAATCTCTTGTGTGATGACTTCACTTCGTGCGCCGGCATCGAGCGTCCTGACCTTCGTCAAACCATCCTCATCGCGTATCTCGAACGTGACATCGATGGCATCCTCATCGCTGATTAGACGGCCCTTAGTCACGTACATGCGGTACAGGCCGTTCGCTTGCTTCTCGACCGAATATGCCATGTCAGCAGCTGCGACAATCTCGGCTGCACCTCGCATGCCTTCGTGCTTGACTGTTGAGTCCGTGCCACCTTTGCGGTTGTGGTGAGCGATCAGGACAGTGATTCCGACGTCCAGGAGTTTCTTGAACGCGTCGTAGAGTTTACGCATCTGGCTGTTGTCATTTTCGTCCATTCCGTGGATGCGGACCAGCGAGTCAATCATCACGAGACCTACACCTGTGGCCTGACAATGCTTGACAACTCGTTCGACGTCGAGCGTATTGTCGAACCTGATGCCGACTCGGTTAAGATAGCCCATTCCCTCAGCCGAGCGCATTCCGAGCTTCCTGAGCCTTTGTAGGACCTTCTGGACGCCCATCTCCTCGTCGATGTACAGCACTCGTGTCTGTGGAATCTCGAACTCATTGAGCCATGAGCCACCAAAGCAACATGCGCGAATGAGATCGCAGATGACCCACGTCTTGCCACTCCCTGGTGGAGATGAAAGATAGTGCAGACCACCAGTAGACAACACATTCGGAATCAGCCAGGACTGTTCGCCGAGTTTTGCTTCCTCGGTTTCCATCCGTGTCCAGTCCCACACTTCCCACGATGCCACTGTCTGTCCGCCCGGCAGGTCATCCGGCACTGAACCTGCTGCCCATTGACTCCAGAAACGTCCAACGGTCTCGAGGATGACTTCGCGCTCGAGTGGCGGGTCACAGTAAGTGTCGCTCCACCACACCGCTTGAAGCTGTGCGACATCGATGCTGTAGCGCTTCGCCCTAAAGAATCCGAGGAGCGTTACCAGTGCATTATTTCGGCCACCGAATGCTCCTCCTGATGCAGGATGCGGTTGCCACAGTTTGTCCCAATGGTGTTCACCATGCGCGATGATGCGAGCATGAGTTTCCATGTCTCCGGCCACCATGAGCCGGAGATCGTCTAACGAAAGTTCATCCATAAGTAATCCTCTAGACTGACAAATCCTGCGTGTCCAGCGCAGTGACTACGAGTTTACGACACTCATCAGCGTGTGCGACCATCCCCATGGTCCTCATCTGCTCGATGCCAACAATCGCGTGGTTGAAACAATACAGCAGGTATCGACCATGCTTGTATTGTCCGATGTCCCAGTTTCCACGCTCGCGTGTCGGAAGGTCTCCCGCTTTGGCTGATATCAAAAGTCGAGACCACTCATCACCCCATGGATGCGCGGATGTCGCCTCATTGACGATTCTGGAGGCTTCTGGTGGGTACTTTGCGAGTTCAACCAACCGTGGCAGTTCTCGGTTTTTCCAGTTTAGAGTTCCAGGAACTCGTAATATTCGACTCGGGTTTTTGCACTTGATGTCTGCGGATGGACTGAGCGAGAGCATCCATCGCTCGAGTAACTGCACGAACTCGCGTTGCTCTGTTGGCTTAGTCCCAATGCCAGCCACTTTGAGTCTTCGGTAGCAGTGGAGACCCTTCCCCGAGCGTACCGCGACTGTGACCTTATCAAGTGTTGCAGTCTGATCCAGACCAGTAAGGTCATCGATGTCACACCAAAGTACGCCAGCAGTATGGACGTCATTGTCTCTTCCTCCTTTACGCCAGCGTGGAAGTACGCCGACGTACACATCATCTCCAGCGTCACTCCACTGGATACACGCCTCGCCGATGCCGGTCCAGTCTGCTTCCGTCCTTGGAAGTTCCCAGAAGCGCATCTGCACTTTTCCCTGATTCATCGTTCGAATCTCGACGAAGCCGTCAGAGTACGGCTCAAAAAGCCATGACAAAAATGTCACAGCCTGTGAAACACGATTCATTATTTCCCCTTACAATCCTGCATGTCCAAGCAGGTTCCGACACATTACCGCACAAAGTCTATTCAGCCAATCGACGTGATTTCCGCATACAGCCTCGATTTCTCTCGAGGCAATGCTTTGAAGTATTTACTCCGAGCAGGCACAAAGGAGAGCGAAGATAAAACCGACGATCTCCTCAAAGCAATCTGGTACCTGGTGTATGAACTTCACGGTGTCGAGCTGGCAGATGAAATCAATGACTCACTCAGTGCTGCCACGCATGCCACTCGAGATGCCTAGATATTCGCATGTGGCTTCGACTGCTTCATGCCAGGAATAGCACACGGCCCACGAATACGACTCACCGACAGCTGCGCGAAACGCATTTTGTCCTACAGTCAGTTTGTTCGTTCCAGCCTTCATTTCAATCCACAGGCCACAATGCTGTCCCATCTGGACGGGGACGAAGATGTCCCATACGCCAGATCTGACACCTTCAGCCTTCAAACGACCGGCAGTCGCCTTTGTGCGGTATCCACCGTTTGGCACGGCGAAGATGACATCGAGACGCTGGTCACGGCCACCCATCATGTGACACCAACGGAAGAAAGCAATTTGATGTTCTGACTCTGTCATAGTTCCATCCTCTCAAAAATCTGCGCCAGGATATCGGCGCCGGCATTGACGCGCAGTTTCGCGATTGCACGCACTTGTATCTGTCTGATGCGCTCGCGACTGTACCCGATCAGGAGACCCACGTCCTCGAGTGAGCGACCATCACAGAGGCCGTCAAAGCCAAACCTTAGTCGAAGACATGCGACCTCACGGTCTGTGAGTACGGCCATCATGCTTCGCAGCTGTGCATACAGTTCTTCCTTGTCAAGCGTGTCCTGGACAGGTTTGTCAGTTGAAGGAATAAAGTCGTACTTGCTTTGCCCATAGGCATTGATCTCATCAAAGCTCGACACAATCTTCGTGTCGTGTCTGAGGATTTCCGCCAGGTATTCGACATCGAGCGAGTCGATTTGCTTGTGGAGGTATTTAGGGTATGTGTGCTTGACTTCGCGAACGTACGCGAGAAGTTCCGCCGGAGTCGGTGGCTGGCCATGCTTGAGCGTGTACTCATGGCGTGACACTCGAATGTGAGACAGCTTCGCGATGGCATGAGACGGTAGACGAATGTCGCGACCACGACTCTCGACACCGCGACCGATTGCCTGGCGAATCCAGTTCGTGGCGTAGGTGCTGAAGCGGTGACCGAGTGACCAGTCATAGCGCTGGACTGCATGATGCAGGCCGAGCATGCCGTCGGTCATCATGTCCTCGTGTTCGCATCCACGGCCCCTAAACTTCTTGGCGATGGCGCTGACCATTCGCACATTGTGTTCAATCAGTTCAGCGGTCGCTTTGTCTTTGTCCTTTGGTGTTCCTGCCTGCACCATGCGACCGAGGAAGAACTCCTCCTCCTTCGTGAGGAGTCCATCCGTGCTGGCGCGTCTGCTTATGCGGTATTGAGACCACGTCTTGATGGTGTCAGTCACGAGCTTGCATCGCCTGATGTGCGCGGTGATCTGCACTGTTTGGCGTGTTCCAGTCGGATGCCATCATGCATGCGGTCCATACAGCCAGGACAACGACAACGAAGCCGCCGATGGTTTGAATCCGTGCAGTTGCACGTCGACGTTTTTCACGGAGCAGCTCGCGCTGTGAACAGATGGCGCAAATACGGAAGCCACGGCCATAAGGAACCGCGTTCGGTCGATGGCATTCGGTGCAGGTGAGTTTGATGTTTGTGTCCATAGGTTTATCCTTCTATCTATTCGGGAAGTGGTTGTCCTGCACGTTTGCAGTACATCCATTGTGCTACTTCGAGTTCTGTGCGACCAACAGCCTCAGCGAGGCGCTTGATGGTCGAGTGTCTGACAGCATATGCACCGGAGAGCATCCGGCACACTGCTGATCGGTTGATGCCGAGTCGCTGTGCGATCTCGACTTGTGTGATTCCATACATGCCGACAATATCCCACAGTTGACACATTATGTCAACACTGTTATGATGTCGATGTGGTTGGACACCACGAAGGGATAACAAATGGACGAACGGATTGAACTGAAGTGGAAGTGTGGTCACACTGCCACATTTACATTTGGCTACAGCCATCACGAACTCAAAGCGAAAATGCGCCTGATGGCCTCAACGCTGCACATCTGCGATATATGCCAGGCGAAACTTATTGCAGACAGTGAATGGAGTCATGTGCAGCTGATGCTTGAGCCGAAACAGGTGACCTTGACTGGTAGTGAAAAGCAGATCGCATGGGCGAGGTCTATTCGCACCGCAAAGTACGAAGCACTGGCGCTTGTCCTGGACTGTCTGCGTGAAGCGCACAGGACGCGACAGGACGAATGGAAAGCCATCGCACAGGCCATCAAGCCAGTGGTCGCAGATGTGTCTGTATGGCGTTCATACACACAAGCTGGTGACATCATCGACCGGCGAAACATCAACTTCATTAGCGCGTTTAGGAATGCGCTTGCGCGGGTAGGGTTACATCTGGGAGGACTAGTATGACAATGTCGGAGACAATCGGTGCAATCGCACCGGCGCTTGTGAAGGCACAGGCGGAAATAAAGCCAATCGTCAAGGATTCCACGAATCCAGCGTTTCGCTCGAAGTACACATCGCTCGATGCCATCATGGAGGTCGTGAGACCAGTGATGGCGAAACATGGTCTGTTCGTCGTGCAGTCGGTGCTGGACACCATCGATGGCGAGCATTCGACCAGTATCACTGTCGAGAGTCGTGTCATCCACAGCTCAGGTGAATGGATTGCTGGTGTTGTGCAGGTTCCTGTGATGCAACAGACATCGCACGGATTCGGGTCAGCACTCTCGTATGGTCGACGGTATAGCCTCAGTGCGCTCCTCTCGCTCGCATCTGACGAGGATGATGATGGCAATGGAGCGATAGGCCAACAGCCACAAGCACGGCCACAAATCAAGCCAGGACCGCCACAGACCACGACGCTTCGCAAGCTTGCACCACAGGCTAAACCGATACCTGGTTATCACAACGGTAGTCACTTCGTTATCGGTGAAGAGGATCCGAACGCATGACATTCCCGACTGTTCTCTTTACTCACTTTTTAGCAGACTTTGTTTATCAATCTCGTGAGATTGCAACGACGAAGTCGAGTAATAACATCTCGTTACTCAAGCACGTCGGCATTTATGCCGGCGTGTTTGGAATCGCGACAGCTGTAGATATTGGATTTGCATTCTTTGGATGGCCTGACAAGTACAAAGCCAGTATCGGCAAACAGATTGCCTTCATTATCTTCAATGTCGTGATGCACTTTGTGACTGATTACTTTACGAGCCGTGCAAGCACAAAAGCATATAAGACCGGCGATCTACATCGATTCTGGTGCGTCATTGGATTCGACCAGATGATTCACACCACAACACTTTACTGGTCATGGAAGGCAATGACACTATGAGACCTTATATTGACGATTGGCAATATCCTCTAAGTAATGACAGTGTTACTGTAGATATAGAAGACACTCTCCTCGATGCGCTTAAGCGTGTCGGGGAGGAGATGTTCTACGATGCTTATAATGTTCAAGATTATAAATGCACGAGCATGACATCATTTGAAGATAGTTACAATGACATTGACTATCAAGCGTTGCACATCACGTTTAAGAGTGGTTACTGTCTGACAGCTCAAATACACCCTTCTGAGATTCTAGTTGCTGGATGGGGAAGTCAAGCTGACAGAGTGACGCACTTGTTTAGACTCAAAGATACATCACAGATCTCATGGATTGATGGTTGGATAACGACATCTAGTTTGCTCCAAGTGCATGAGGATGCGTTTGCTGTCGTGCAACACATCAAGCAGCTACACGAAGAGAATGGACGACCATCATCTCCACGACAATATACAGGCCAACAAATCATCAAGATGATGGAATCCGGATTGATATCGTCTGCTTATCGATGGCTGGAGCCAAACATCCGCATCAATTACGCATACCAGGACGAGTTCAAAAAGCGAGTCGTTCTGCCATCGTGGACATGGAATGCTCGGAAGCACATTGAATCGATGACGCAATGGGAACGCACGAATCACATTGAAACCGAACTTGCACGGCCTGACTGGGCAATAGGAAGGTATGGACTTAACTGATGAAATTTGAACTGGCATTTGAAGCCCTACGCCATGGCTACTGCATCACTGTGCAGGAAAACAAAGCTCTTTGGTACAGATACGATCAACAGATGCAGGCTATACGTGCATATGTGAATAGCCTGTTTATGTCATATAAGCTTGACTTCCCTACTGACCGCATCATGACTAAGGGCTGGCAGGTTGGTGTTTACATCGAAGGCAACTCACCACTATGGCTTGACATCCCAGATGCCTATGACATCGAGCAGATTATGCAGTATGCCGAAATCGCACTGGAAGAACGCGAGCAACGATTGGCAGGCACTCTATGACGTCCAGAGGATACAAATCTCAGCGTATTGATATTGTGACCTATCAAGAACGTTCCCAAATAGAATCGACGAACTATCATTCTCACATCGATACAGTTGATCTAAAGTCAAAGCAAATGGTTATTGACTATCGAGTTCGCGTCTATCGCGACATGATTTCTAAAGCAACAGGTAGCGATTTAGGTCCTCAACATCACCGATGCATTTGGAAGAACACCACAAGAATAAGGACGGACCCGACAGAGTGGCAGTCAATGATGGATAAAGTTTTAGACCATCTAAGTAAGGTGAACATAATATGACGAAGCTTGTATGGATAACACCAGATGCCGAGAAGGTCATCGGGTATTGCGCTCGAGTCTCAAACCCGGGAAACCAGGACAATCCTGACGTCACGAGGTTGCTTCGGTATTGTGTTGGTCATGGACACTGGTCAATCTTCGAGATGGCTAGTATGTGCGTCGAGATCAAAACCACGAGAGCGATTGCAGCTCAGATTCTCAGGCACCGCAGTTTCTCGTTCCAGGAGTTCTCGCAACGATACGCGACCGTGGTCGAGGACATCGATGTTCCGGAGATGCGCCTTGCTGGCTCATACAATCGCCAATCAAGCCTGCCACTACCTGCGATGGAGGAACTGACCAAAGAACAGTAGGATGCGCTGTATTTGGTCGGGTCATCAATCGAGTTCGCGACAGATGTTTATCGAGATCTAGTCAAGAACGGCATGGCTGCGGAGACTGCTCGCATGGTCCTACCGCTATGTACTCCGACCACGATGTACATGAGCGGGACCATCCGCTCGTGGATCCATTATGTGCAGTTGAGGACACGCCAGGACACGCAACTCGAGCATCGTGACATCGCGCAAAGCATCCAGAACATCATGCTGGAACATCTGCCAATAACGATGGAAGCACTCGGTTAACACCATACTGGTGTGGAGGTATTTTTTATATGGCACGTAAACCAACAGCAGACAAAGACATCACACGCGTAGAGGAAAAACCAGAAGGACTTTTGTGGCTCCTCAAGGCCAGTGAGCATGAGATTCTGGAGCGCTTGAATGCCGAGGATGCAGTCATCTTCGTTCATCCTGCGCTCGATGGCATCGTGAGTTTTCGCATCGAGGAGAATCCACACCACGAACAAAAAGTGGTGCATGTCTGGCGGTAAATGTATAAAGGATTTGCCAGTCCTCCCAGGCTGGTGAATACCGAACAACCAACCAAACAGAAACCATCTGTCGCATGGCCCCGGATTACCGGACGAAGCCCATGTACACAGATGGTTTTTGGTTTATAAGGATGGTCAGGGATTTGAACCCTGGATGCGATGTCGCATACATTCTTAGCAGGAATGCGCTTTAAACCACTCAGCCAACCATCCAGCGGTACATCGTATCAACTGTTTCCATTTTGGAAAGTGTTCAGAAGTTCACGAAGCCGAAGCCACCGAACTTCCCGAGCTCGCGCCAGTTTCGTTTCTTCAGATACAGGCCATCACCGTCACGCTCGACGGAGAGTTCATCCGAAGGTTCTGGGCTGGTGTTGCCTTCGACGGTGTAGACGCCCCACTCCTCGACTTTTGTGACAATGCCGATGTGTGCGATACGCGAGAGTGCATGGAAGTAGAACAGCGCCACATCACCACGCCGTGGACGCTTCGTGGTTGTGCTATCGATGATGTGCTGGACCGGCAGCCATAGTCCTTCACTCTTATGCCAGCGTGACCAGTCTGGACAATATCCAGATCGAGGATAAGTTTCATCATAAGTGATGCCGAGCTGTGTGGCTGCTTGCTTGTGCCTGAAGCGCACATGTGCAGCGCACCACGGTGAGCCAGGAGGAATCACAGGTTTGCAGGATGCCTGATATGCCTCGACTGCTTTACCCCTATTCTCACCGACTTCCTGGACGCCGATGTTCGCGACAGCCAGATCAGTTGATAGCAGTGCGATTCGTCTTGATGGTGCTGTGTCACTCATGGTGTATACTCCCTCCGTCCAAATAGGTTCATCCTAATCCTCACACCTCCGGTTCCCCTTCACCGGAGGTGTTTTATTTTCAGTAGTAAAGCAATCCTTTACAACTCACAAGGAATCCTTGTTACATGACCAACTTGTAAGAAATCCTTACAAGTTCAGGAGAATGTCTCCGCATCGTCCGAGGATGACACGATTGTGATGCCATTCGTCGTGTGTGTGTATATGATGTAGACCACTCCGAGGCGCCAATAGCAGGCGATTTCATCATCCGACACATTGCCTGTCACGACGGTAGAAGCAGCTGTAATAACGTTACCCATCGGGTCACGCTTTACTCGGTCGATGTTGCTCGACGATGTACGGAAAAAGATGTATTCCATTCCGTTTGGCGACACGCAGACAGTTCCATGTGTGCCGGTTCCAATTGTAGTTGCCACGCTGACTGTGTTCCCTTCGTCCTCGGTTGTGTACCGCTTGATGGTCCCGCCTGTGTCGTCCACGATGATGATGAGCGCCATCGAACCGCTGTTCTTCTGATATGCCAGCGACAGACATTCAGCGTTCGTGATCGGCGTCGTGACCTCATCCCAGTTGGTACCGTTGTGCGCCCTGGCGTGATACAGCTTCACGCCACCACTTGCTGTGATGACACCGTATGTTGCCTGTTGCGCTGGTGACACGTCGGCAGCTGTGCAGTTTCCTTGAAGGTTTTCCTCGCGGAACACAGCTCGTTGTCGCTTTGCGCTGTACATCGGATTGACACCGACACTCGATGCACCGATGAGGATTGAATGATTCGCCTTGCCGAGTCCGAACGGTGAGCCAGTCTGGTAATTTCCGAGCGCATCGAAGCTGGAATCGGTGCCTCGTGAGGATGAGTCACTCGAGAGTTGAAGCGTTACCGTTCCACTTGTCGCCGGGTCTCCTGATGTGTCAAGGACAATACCGTGTGCTGGCCCTCGAAGGATAGCGCCGAATGGCAAATACAAAGCACTATCTGTTCCACCATTGACATCGAACGGGTCATACAGATCGGGAATGAAATCACCATTGATGGAATCGAACAGTGTCTGTGCTGTGATGGTACCTGTCGCAATCTCAAAGCCATACGCGAAATCGGTTCCTGATGACGCGTTCGGCGTTGCGAGGATTCCTCCACCATACAGCCATGTACTGATACCAGTGCCACCATTCAGGAAACAGTCTCTCAGTGGAGGCTGTGAGACGCTACAGGTACCACTGCCCGGGTACGCCACACTGTTCGTGGCAGTCCAGCCAGGATGTCGAACGATGCTCGCATCAGACGCATTGACCTGACCTGCGAGGTCGCTGATCGAGAGCGGTGTGACACTGTATGTCGTGACGCCAGTCGCGCCACCTACGGTCTTTTGCCACCAATAGTCGCTCTCTTCTTCGTGCCTTCCATCGTTTCCTTGTTGCCAGAACCGTCGCGAATAGTAATAAGTTGTCGTGTCGACTTCAGCCACGATGGCAGGCGTGATGCGTTCGTGTTCGTAACCGAGACCACTCGGCACATAGTGAGAGTTCGTGAAGCCGTTGGTAGTGTCCTGCTTGAGTGTTGTTGTGCCGAGGTCAATCGCCCCTGTAGCGATGCGAACTCTCTGACATGACGTAACACCCCAATATGCCGAATCGACGCTCTCTGAGCCAGCGTAGGACGTGCTGGCGGTATTCTTGCGCGGGTATGGATTGTCCTTACCATCGGTGAGCGGAAGCGCTGAGACCGACCATGCATCAGGACTGCACAGGTCGATGGTCACTGTCTGATACGACGTAGTCGCAGCTGTGACGTTCCATGTCTTCGTGTTGCCATGAAAGTCAGTGATGACGAATGTTCCAGCGACTGATGTCCCGCTTTGCGCCTTGATCTGGATGTCCAGATATCGATATCCAGACATCCCCTCGTATGGTGCGAATAGTCGGTCGTTACCTGTTCCTGCAATGCTTCGTGTTGTGGCATACGCGAGTGACCAGCCATTGAAGCGGAAGCCACGGAACATGCACCTGGTCTCGCTTGATGCTTCACCGACAGCTGTGAGTGACGCACTTGTGATAGCACATGAGATGCTGGCCGGAACATCATCAAGCGCCGTTGTCAGCGTGTTCGACCCATAGTCTGGATCTGTTAGCACAGTCGTCGTCGAATAGTCTACAAACGTGTCGGAACCTGACATGGAGCCTGTTCCGGTTATTGTCCTGGACGAACCGTCGAATCCAGTGACCACGACACTCAGTGAATCTGGGTACGATGTCGACCATGCTCGCGTTCGACCAATGACAGCCACATTACGGTCCAAGCAGCTCGACGTGCTGATGGTTGCGCTGGCCGTTGCAACAATGCCGAATGCGTCTGTTGTTCCAAGAACACTGAGACTCCATTCGGTGGCGCTTTGTGCGTGGAAGGTGTGAGCATGCGCGATGTCATGCACTGCAACCGTGTTCACCTTCACCAGGCTGACAGCGAAGTCATGGCGAACATCACCACTCGAGAATCCATTCGCCGACAGGATGGCTGTGTAGTCTGCTGTGCGCCTTGATGTGGCGGCGGCTGACACGCTGACACTGCCACCATTCGCGGTGATACTACACGCAGCTGTGGCGCCACTCGTGGTCATCTCATACCAGCGGTACGCGGTCTGCGGTGGAAAGACAGTCGGTGCAACAGATGAGCTATATGCATTCTCCGTCACAGCCCACAGTTTGTCGGTCGACACAGATGCGGTGAACGTTCCAGAAACTGTGACGCTGACATCCTTGTAGTTTGTAGCGCCTGTCTCGGTTCCAGATGCCAGCACGACGTATCCCGTGTTGGTGCTTCCATGGCCGTTGTTTACTGCAAGGTTCGCACGAAGCTCCCATGTCCACGTCGCACCAGGTGATGGAGCATTGACTGTCGAGACAATCGCGAGTGAACCAAGGAATCCTAAATGTCCGCCGAAGGTAAAGTTCGTAAAGTGCGTGTCGTAGTCAGGTTCGAGCGGTTGCAGTGCGAACGGATTCCAAACGCGCTCCGTGACGTTCTGAGTGTGCGACATCGTAAGAGTCGATGTTCGTGTGCCATCGATGTACGCCACTATCCGCCACCGTCATTCAAGTACTGGCCACGGTACACGGCCCGCCGGAACTGCCTCACACCATCCTCGACAACGAACTCGATAGTCGGGATTGCAATGATGCGGTAGACACCTTTGATGGTCACTCCGTCAGGCTGCATGATGGTCACCACATCACGCACCCATAGAGGTCGATTCGTCGCTGAGAGTATGAGGAAGTCACTTTCCCACTCGATAAGGATGCGACCAGTCATCAAGCGCTCTTTAAGAGAGAACATCGCCTGCTGTGCCACTAAACCAGATGTAATGCTCGGGTCACTCAGGATGTAAGGTACTGGTCTGCCTCTCCAGTTGTATGGCCTGTCTGCTGGAGCCGTGTCGGCTGTTTGACTAGCAGTGTCAAACTCATACGCGTAAATCAAATCACCCGTTCGCGGGTCCTGACCAATAACAGTAATTTGATTACACTCTGGAGATTCGTAATGCGCGGTCATCTTCCTGACCACACGCTTGTTTTGAAGCGCAGCGACAACGCCACCAGCAGCTGCTGCTGCGACGCTTTGATACAACGTCATTACACTGGTCGTTGTTAGGTCGTTAGGATTTGACCATTGAAACTTATACCCTGACCCGGTTGGACTCCAGCCAGTGACGAATGTCGCGGCGTAGTCAGTCTTTAGACGCTGGAGCATTGAAGCGATGGTGTCACCACGTTGTGGAACGAAGTTGCTGTATCCACGAGCGATGTCTGGACTCCTCGAGATCTCGATGCCGACTGCATCGTTGTACTCGAGGTATGTGGCCGGAGGATATCCAGCCATGGACATCATGTCACCGATGGCATCCTCTCCTGTGTAGCCGTCGTAAAGGATTCCGTCCTGGAAGTAATACAGCTCAAAGTCTCGCGAGCGGTCTTGTCCTTCAAACTGCAAAGTCGAGAAGTGAAGCGATGTGTCGCCCTGCTCATACTGAATCTGTGGAGGAGCGAGCGTTCCACGGAAAATATCCGTGTATGTCGGTGTCGGTGTGGCGCTGTCCGATATAGCCACACGAATCGGTCGGTCACCAGTAATCTGTGGCTGGTCGACTCCAGCATCGAGAAGTTTCTGACGCCTCGCCGACATCTTGAGCGTTGTCTTCGATGTCTCATCGACCGACAGTGTCAAGTTGTCAATGTATTGCGTGATGTCGACTGGACCATCATATGTGGCTGTCGGGTCTGGTGTGCTACTCGCAAGAGCAGCTGCAACGCCAAATGTCTGCGTGTACGGACTCGGTGTCGTCACCGTCAGTTTTACGCGTAGCGTGTCGATGACACCATCTGGCGTATACGGTGAGCCACCGGCATCAACGACCGCCAGTGCAGTCGTGACGGTTCCTGCCGAGGTCCCGACCACATCACCCCAGATTTGCGCGTCAAAGGTTGCACCAACTGGAGGAGCATATCGAAGCTGAATCGGTTTGCTGTAAAAGATTCCAGTGGTCTCGTACGCCACTGGTGCAATCTGAACAGTCGGTCTGCCATAGGGAACCCGCTATGCGAAACTTCCAGATGGCACGATTGTGTTTCCTGGTGTGTCGTTTAGGTCCTCGAAGGTGTGCGAGAAGTTCGCACCGAATGTCGATGTCACCAGAAGTTCACGACGCTTAAATGGAATCATCAACAGGCTGACCTGACGCTGACCCACAGCACTCGATGTCGTTACACTTCGACCAGGATTCTTGTTCGTATCGCTTTGATCGTAGACGCCCTTCTGGATGCCATTCTTGTAAACGATACAGGAGCCATCACCACGGAACACTAGCTCGATTGTCGATGCAGATCCATAGCCCCACTGCACTCGCAGGAATGGTAATGCGCTTTTATCAACCCAGTTCGGGACATAGGCGCTGATATACCAGCCTTGATTTGCGACATAGGACGAAGTCGTTCTAACCCATTCCGTGTTTGCTGTGCCGAGTGTCGTGGCGGTGAGGTAATAATCACCAGCCGCGTTTATCTCCATCTGCTTCCATACACTGCCTGTAGTGAGCGTGTACGAGCTTCGAGGGATGCGAGCATACAGTCCGCTGTAGTTGCTGGACCATCCTTCAGTGACTGGAAGTGGAGCAGGCATGACGGTATTTGTTACGGAGTCAAACCAGCCAGTACTGTAAGCGCGGTCCCAGGAAGTTCCGTCAGCACCGACACAGACGCGTCCTAGGTCAGGACGTGGCTCAGGACAGTCGACCTCGACCAGCAGTGGCCAGTTTGTCGCCATTAGATTCTTCTCATTTCCGTCACGAGTGTTTGTCGTCCCTGTTGAATCATCATCTTTCGCATTGCTCTCTCGAGGTCAGTCGATGCAGGGATAAGTGTCTGTGGAATAATGCCG
>JACCDR011826981.1_pt1 | contig 30444 bp, 30 predicted proteins | sample 7446431 | NCBI WGS metagenome assembly JACCDR01 (sample SAMN15323443, study PRJNA562643) | freshwater metagenome | isolation source: river surface water | place: USA:Blue River Watershed | collected 2017-08-17
CTCGGCGACGCGGATCAGCCCATCATCGGCCAGCTCAAGCTCTGGTGCATGCAGCAGATCGTCGCGGCAGACGAGGGCAATCTTTATCCTGACGATGACTCGATGCGAGATGGCTATGTCAACGCGATGAACGACGTCTTGCGCCTCACCCTACCCGAGTCCGAGTACAAGAAGCTTTGTGAAGGCAACAAGACATGACCGCTGCACGCACAAAGCCACACATCCTCCGTAACAAGCATAGACACGCACCCTATCTGTGGCGCTGTGTCATTGGTCGCTACAACGGATACGCAGACACTCTTGTCAAGGCATATGCTGCTTGCGTAGCAAGCCTCGCAAGAAGCAAGTACTGGGAATCTGACGTCAAGCAGAACCCGGCGCTGCTCAACATCTACCAAACAGCCAAAGATAAAGGACTCGTGTGACCGACCCTACCACCTCCGACGGCATTGACCTTGCCGGCCCCAAGATTCTCCTCGAAGGCCCCTCTGGCAGCGGAAAGACCTTCGCCCTCGGCACCCTTGTTGATTGGGCCGCGCGCCAGTCACCTCCGCGGGACGTGTTCGTGATCTTCACCGAGAACGGCCTCGAAACCCTCCTCGGCTATTGGCGTGACCGCGGTCAGTCCGTCCCCGCCAACCTCCACTGGCACGTTGTCCGCACTCCCGCTATCCCTCTCGCCGCCCTGCTCGAAGGTGCCAAGAAGGTTGGCATGCTCTCGTACGAAGCGCTGACCAAGGGCACCGACCCGGACCGCTCGGCCAACAACCCCTGGGAGAAGTTCCTCAAGGTCCTCGTCGACTTCCCCGATGACCGCACGGGCAAGAAGTTCGGCAACATCGGCACCTGGGGGGCGGACCGCATCCTGATCAACGACTCGCTGAGCGAGACCGCGAACGCCTGCCTCCGCATGGTGATCGGCAACAAGCCGACGACCTCGCAACCCGACTACGGCGTGGCGCAGAACAACCTGCTCAACTGGCTCCGCTACATGACGCAGGCCTTCGCCGGAACTTTTGTGATAACGGCGCACGTCCAGCGCCAGACCAACGAGGTCACCGGCGTCACCCAGCTCATGACGAAGGCCATCGGCAAGGCCCTGGCTGACGACATCCCGACGCTGTTCTCCGAGACCATCTTCACGGTGAGAGAGGGCACCCAGTGGTACTGGGACACCGCCGCAGCGAACGTGGACACGAAGACCCGCTACCTGCCGATCGCCTCGAAGATCAAACCCGACTTCGCCCAGATCATGGACAAGTGGCTGGAGCGGTCCAAGGTCTGACAGAACACGCGCGCATAATCCCGCAATTTTACGCGCCCCGAATTGACAGCCTCCGGCGGCCAGCTGCCAAGAACCTCCCTCCGGCCGAGCCATCAACCAAAGTGAGCCATCTCATGCAAATGCAATTCGACCCCAACGCCTTCCTCGACCTCCCCATCGAAGCCGCCTTCGAACGTCGTCAGCCGTTCCCCGCCAAGGACTACATCGCCGTCATCAAAGACGTCACGGTGCGGCAGTGGCAGTCCAAGGACAAGTACGACGATCAGGGCAACCTGAAGTCGGGCATTGCCTACGACGTCGTCCACTCCCTGCAGATCCCCGAGGACCTGCGCACGCAGCTGAACTACGACAAGGACAGCTTCGACATCAAGGACTCCATCATGGTGGACTTGAATGCGCAGGGCGGTCTGGACACGGCCCCGGGCAAGAACGGTGCGATGCGTCGCTACCGCGAAGCCCTGGATATGAACAAGGCCGGCGAGGTCTTCCGCCCGCGCTCGATGGCTGGGCGCATGCTGCTCGTCCGTGTCGGGCACGAGGAGTACCAGGGCAACATCCAAGAGCGCGTGACCGGCGTGGCGAAGCTGCCGTAACCAACCCTTCGGCCCCGCTTCGGCGGGGTCTTTTTTCTTTCAATTAGGAGCCAAAGATGTACTACATCGTTGCCGAAGACGGGGAAATCTATAAGACCTCCGATCGGGCGGAAGCCCTCAATGCCAGCGACGACGGGATAAGCGTCGTCATTGATGCCGCACTCGGTGTCGCCCTGATCGACCGCGAGGCCGTGATAATCGTAGAGTGGGTACCGCTGGAAGACGAGGGAAAAATCAAAGGTATTGGCGACGACGAGGGCGAAGACGGCGATGAATAACTACATCGCCCTTTCCGCCATCAAGATCGCGCCGAACCGTCAGCGCCGCGAGTTCCTCCCCGCCGAGCTGCAGGAACTCCGCGAATCCATCGAGACAACCGGGCTGCTGCAGGCCCCCGTGCTGCGGGTCGAGGGCGACGACTACGTGCTCGTGGCGGGCGAGCGCCGACTGCGGGCGATCACCGACCTGTATGAGCTTGGCGGCACCCTCCGCTACGCGGGCACGCCGGTCCCTGCAGGCCTCGTCCCCTTCGTCTCCCTCGGCTCCCTCTCCCACCTTGAGGCGTGGGAGGCAGAGCTCGAGGAGAACATCCGCCGGGTAGACCTGACGTGGCAAGAGCGCGCCCTCGCAACGACCTCCCTGCTCGAGCTGCGGCGCGCCCAAGCGGAAGACAAGGAGTCGCCCCCTCCTACGGTCTACGACATCGCCCGTGAGGTCCGCGACAAGCCCGGCGTGCCGAACTCGGAGCTGGGCGACGCCTACACCGCCACCCGCAACGAGCTGATCGTCTCGAAGTTCCTCGACGACAAGGAGGTCGCCGCCGCACCCTCTCTCAAGGAAGCCTTCAAGATCCTCAAGAAGCGAGAAGAGCGCACGCAGAACGCCGCGCTCACGGAGCAGCTCGGCCGCACGTTCAGTTCCGCCAAGCACCTTCTCCTGTGCGAAGACTCCCTGGTCTGGATGCAAGGCGCTGAGCCCGACCAGTACGGCATCATCCTGACCGACCCGCCCTACGGCATGAACGCCCACGAGTTCGGGGATAGCGGGATGGCTGCCGCGGGCTCTCACTTCTACGAGGACTCTTATGAAACCTGGCTCAAAATCATGCAGGTGTTCTGTCGTGAGACGTATCGGATTGCGGCACCTTCCGCTCACGCCTACGTGTTTTGTGACATTGACCGCTTTCCCGAACTGCGGACTCGGATGTCCGAAGCGGGATGGAAGGTCTTCCGCACTCCCCTCATCTGGCACAACCCCGACGGCTACCGCGCTCCCTGGCCGGATAAAGGCCCCCAGCGAGCCTACGAGCTGATCCTCTTCGCCACGAAGGGTGAGCGCACCGTGAGCCAGATGAAGCGCGACGTGCTGGAGTACAAGCGCGACACCCAGGTCGGCCACCCGGCACAGAAGCCAGTCGCCTTGCTCATCGACCTGCTGCGGCGCAGTGCCAAGCCTGGCGACCGGGTGCTCGACCCCTTTATGGGCAGCGGCTCAACTATCATGGCCTGCGACGAGCTGAAGCTCCCCTGCACCGGAATCGAGATGGACGAAGCCGCCTTCGGCATCGCCGCGAAGCGCCTCAAGAGTGAGGCAGACACAACCAAGGAGCTTTTCGATGCGCCATTCTGACCTTGCTGTTATCCTCGACACTGAGACGACTGGCCTTCCCTCCGAAGACGGCACGCCGCCCGAGGTAGTTGAGCTAGCCTACCGCGACCTGGACTCCCGCGAGTTGTTCCTCCGCCGCTACAAGCCGAACAACCCGATGCAGTGGGGTGCCATCGCAGTCCATCACATCCTGCCCCTCGAGCTCCTCGAGTGCGAGCCCTCCGGCCAGGCCCTCCTCGATGCTCCGCTGCGCCACTCCTACTGGATCGGTCACAACATCGACTATGACTGGAATGCCCTCGGCAGCCCGCCCGCCGTCCGCCGGATCTGCACGCTTGCGCTCTCCCGCTCCATCTGGCCGCAGCTCGACACGCACTCCCAGACGGCTATGGTCTACTTCCTCCAGGGTGCGAACGCCGGCACTCGTGACTGGCTGCGGGGCGCCCACTCCGCCGAGCGCGACATCGACTCGTGCGAGCTGGTCTTCAATGCCATCTGCGATCAGCTCAAGCCCGCCGACTTACACGCGCTGTGGGAACTGAGTGAAGAGGCGCGCATCCCCAAGGTTATGACGTTCGGCAAGTTCAAAGGAGAGCCCATCTCCAAGGTCGATCGCGGGTACGCTTCGTGGTATCTGAAGCAGACCAACACCGACCCCTACGTCATCGCCGCCTTCCGCCGGGCGGGGCTCATTCGATAGGAGACTCCATGACCTACGCCGCAAGCGGAGACGGCCCTTCGAACGCCAAGATCATGTTGATCGGCGAGGCTTGGGGGCACGAAGAAGAGCGTACGCAACTCCCCTTCCAGGGGGCTAGTGGCCAAGAGCTGAACCGCATCCTCCACGAAGTCGGGATTATGCGGTCGGAGTGCTACACGACTAACGTCGTGAACGCCCGTCCGCTGAACAACAACATCGATCTCTGGCTGCCGACGAAGAAGAAAGACATCCAGCCGAACATGGTGAAGATGCGCGATGCCTACGTCGATCCTGTGGTGCGGGACGGCATCGTCAAGATGATGCAAGAGATCGCCCTCGTCCAGCCCAACGTGATCGTCGCGCTCGGGAAGACGGCACTGTGGGCCCTGACCGGCCGGGACGGGATTACAAAGTGGCGCGGCAGCCAACTCAACCTGGAGGTCCCGCACGTTTGGTGGCCTGAGGGCGCCACTCCGCGGGCGATCAAGGTCATCCCGACACTCCACCCTGCCCTGGTCCTACGCGACTACGGCTCCCGCCCGCAAGTCGTGAATGACATGCGCCGAGTAGCGCGGGAACGCCACACTCCCGTCTACGAGAACATCCCCAAGTGGCGCTTCCAGGTCCCCGACTCCTTCGAAGCGTGTATGGGCGTCCTCGATGCCCTTCACCGCGGTCTCGAAGACGGATCGGTCGAGTGGCTCGACTTCGACATCGAAACCGCAGCCGGCCACATTGACTGCATCGGCATCTCTTGGACGCTCGAAGACGCCATCATCATCCCCTTCATGTCGCGGGAGGACAAGACGGGGTATTGGTCCCTCGAGAGCGAGGCGGCGATCGTCCACAAGCTCTATCTCATCCTCACCCACCCTCGCGCGAAGGTGCGCTGGCAGAACGGCCTGTACGATGCGCAGTACACGTACCGCCACTGGCACTTCGTGCCGAACGGCGCGCAAGACACGATGATCGCCCACCACAGCGTCTTCTGCGGCCTCCCCAAGTCCCTCGCGTTCCAAGCCTCCTTGTACTGCAACCACTACGTCTACTGGAAAGACGACGGCAAGGTCGTGGATTTGAAGGTGCCCGAGCGCCAGCGCTGGGTGTACAACGGCACCGACTGCGTGCGCACCCGCGAGGTTGGCGAGACGCTCACCCAGACTATCGAGACGATGGGGCTGGCCTCGGTCGATGCGTTCCAGCAAAAGTTCTTCTGGCCCGTTCTCCAGTGCATGCAGCGAGGTGTCCGGATAGACGAGAAGTTCCGCAAGGAACTCGACGAGGAACTCGAAGCGGAGATGGAGAAGCGCGAGAAGTACTTCGCTCACGTTCTCGGCCATCCGCTGAACCCTGGCTCATCCGTCCAGATGACGCAGCTGTTCTACAACGACCTCAAGCAGCGGCCGATCTACACGAAGGCGAAGAAGGGTATCCCTGGCCACCTGACCTGCGACGATGCGGCCCTCCGGGAGATCGGCCTGCGTGAACCGCTCCTCCGCCCGCTGCTCCGCGCCATAGCCGAGTACCGGAGCATTGGAGTCTTCCTCAAGACATTCGTCCGTGCCCGGCTCGACCAAGACAAGCGGATGCGAACGAGCTACAACATCTGCGGGACAGAGACATTTCGTTTCTCGTCCTCCACCAACGCGTTTGGCTCCGGCGGAAACCTCCAGAACATCCCGAAGGGAGGGGAAGACGACGACTCCGACCTCGTGCTGCCCAACGTCCGCAAGATGTACGTGCCGGACGGCGGCTACGAGATGTTCGACAAGGACCTCTCGAAGGCGGACCTCCGCATCGTGACTTGGGAGTCGGATGAGCCTGAGATGAAGGCTATGCTGAAGGAAGGAAAGGATCCCTATGTGGAGATTGCGCGGGAGTTCTACAAAGACCCAACGATCAAGAAGAATAAGGAGGATGGCTCAGAGAATCCGAAGTACCGTACCTTCAAATCCTTCGCTCACGGAACGCACTATCTGGGCACGCCTTTTGGGCTGGCACAGCGACTTGGGCTTACAGTACATGACGCTGAGAGAGCACAGCGTTGGTACCTCGGGCGGATGCGTCGAATTGCCGAGTGGCAGCGTGAATTTTGCGCAGCTCTGAAATCCCGCCGGTACGCCGAGAACATCTTCGGCTACCGCCGTTACTACTTCGACCGCATTGACGACGCAACCTGTCGGGAGGCCATTGCCTGGGTGCCCCAGTCCACCGTTGCCCTCTACATCAACCGGATCTGGATGAACGTCTACGAGCGCTACCCGCACATCTGGATCTTGCTTCAGGTACACGACTCGCTCGTAGGGCAATTCCCGCAGCACCGGCGGGCGGAGTGCCTTGCCCAACTCGATGAGGCCTCGCAGATTGTGCTGCCCTACGACGATCCGCTAATTATCCCGAGCGGCACGAAGACGTCGACTATCTCTTGGGGGCACTGTTAATGAGACGTATTCAAGCTGTTGGCCTGCAGCAAGGGCGTCTTCGCTGCTTAGAAGAACGCGGCAAAAAAGTCCTTTGCGGCTGTGCTTGTGGGGCTGAACTCGAAGTTTGGCGCGGAAATTTCCTCGCCGGCTATACGCAGTCCTGCGGCTGCTTACAAAAGGAGAGAACCACCGCAGCTAACAAGACTCACGGCATGGCAGACACCCCTATGTACAATGCCTGGCGTACAATGCGTGCTCGTTGCAGTAACCCGACGCACGAGAACTACCAACACTATGGCGGTCGCGGAGTTCGAGTTTGCTCCCGCTGGGAGTCCTTCGAGAATTTCCTAGCCGACATGGGGGAACGACCAGAAGGACTAGAGCTTGACCGCATCAACAATAACGGACACTACGAGCCGGGAAATTGCCGCTGGGTAACCCACGCCGAAAACGTGAGGAACAGATGACTGAGCGCCTTGTCGGTGACTGGATACCTGCGTATCTTGACTATACGTCAGGGACAGAAGCCCCTCGCTTGATGCACTTTTGGTGCGCCGTCTCCTGTATAGCTGCTTGTCTCCGCCGAAAAGTGTGGATAGACATGAAGCGTTTCCAGTGGCATCCAAATTTTTATATCGTCTTCGTCGCTCCCCCTGGTATCATCTCCAAGACCACGACGATGGACATGGGAATGGACCTGGTTAAGAACGTCCCGGGCGTGAAGTTTGGTCCCGACGTCGTGACCTGGCAAGCCCTCGTAACCTCCTTCGCGGGCGCGCAAGAGGACTTCCAACTCGGCGAGGACTTCGTCCCGATGTCTCCGCTCACGCTGGCGTCAGGCGAACTCGGCAACCTGATCAACCCGCAAGACCGCGATATGATTAACCTCTTCATCGCCTTGTGGGACGGGCGGAAGAGCTTTGAGAAGATCACGAAAGGGTCAGGCACCGACATTATCTCCGCCCCATGGATCAACATGATAGGGTGCACTACCCCCCACTGGATTGCGGACAACATGCCCGCAGCGACGGTCGGGGGCGGTTTCACTTCCCGCTGCGTCTTCGTCTACGCGGAGAAGAAAGAGAACTTCATCGCTCTCCCGGACGAGCACACCCGTCCGGACCACGAGGAGCGAGCCCGCTTGCTGACCGCCGACCTGGAGACGATTTCAACGAGCCTCGTCGGCCCGTTTACCTTGCCGGAGGAAACCCGCGCCTGGATCAGGGCGTGGTACAAGACCTTGTGGTCAACTCACAATCAGCGGATTGACGACGTTCAGCTCGACGGGTACCTCGCCCGCAAGCAGACCCACATGATGAAGCTCGCCCTCGTCTTGAGTGTATCGCGGGGGAATAGCCAGGTGATTGCACTCGAGGACGTCGTGCTGGCAGACAAGATGCTCGAGGCTACGGAGCATGACCTGGACAAGGTCTTTTCCCGAATCGGCCGGAGCGAGGAGAGCCTGCAAGCCGAGCGTTTCATCCAATTCATCAAGCGGTACGGCAAGGTATCCTACACCAAAGCCTACCAACACATTCATTCCTACTTCCCGGACTTCCGCGATTTCGAAGGTGTGCTCGCCGGCGCAATGCGCTCGGGGCAAATCAAGATGTCTTTCGAAGGCAATGGGACGACGCCGGAGTTTGCAGTTCTCATTTATACGGGGGCACAATGAGCGAATTATACGAGGGTGAATCTCACCCAGTCACCATGCTCACAGACGTCGGCATCTGCGTCGCCGTCATCTCGGTGCTCGTGGCGAAGCTCGGTGGGAGGGTAGACCTCACCCAAGAAGATCTCGACGGCGTGTGGCGTAAGATCTTGTACGAGGCTTATGGCCCTGCGGCGGGCGTCATGACTTTCGGCCTTGCGGACCCGCCCAAGCTTGCGTCATGACACGCCCGACAGTCGAGAGTATGGTGACGAAGGACCTCGGGTACTGCTGCCTCTGGTTCTTCTTCTCCCGCTTCCGCAAGACCGGCCTTGTAGCGGCGAGGCTAGGAGTCAGCCCCCAAGCAATCCGCCAGAACAAGGCGTCTTGTGGGGGCTGCAAAGGTCGGGGGAGGTGCATGGACCGCAAGATTACTCTCGCGCTCACCCCGCGAAAGGCCACTCGATGAGCAACATCATTCCGCTATTTGGCAACGTCGAACCGCAAGAGCAGCACGGCCAAGGCGAGGCTTTCTGCCTTGCGTGCAACCATACCTGGCAGGCTGTCGCCCCTACCGGCATCGAGTCATTCGAGTGCCCCTCTTGCCATCGCTGGACCGGGCACTGGAAGTTCGAGTTCTACCCGCGAGAAGATCAGCCGGTCCGCGAGTGTGTTTGCGGCAACCAGCTGTTCTACCTCACACCTGACGGCCATCTCTGCGCTAACTGTGGTATCTACCAGTCTTACGACTGATCAACGAAGCTTGGCGGGTAGTACTGCGTCTCCCCTACCGGCTTCTCGACAACGCCCTTCACGAAGTCCTGCGGGTGCCGCGGCTCGTAGTCCGCCTTGCATACCCAGAACCCCTTCCAGTTCTTCTGCAGTTCATCTGCCTTAAACTTGCGCGCACACATTGCGCACTGCATGTTGTGGGTGCCGAGCTTCAGGTAGTCGGCGGGTCCGCTTCCAGGTTGGGCCATCTCGTTCTCCTTCAGTTTTCTTGCAGCAGCCGTTGCCGGCGTTCGAGGGCACGACGTTCAAGCTCGCGTCTCTCACTCGGGGTGCGTTCCTCTTCTCGCTTGCGCTTCTTCTCCGCTAGCTTCTTTGCGGCGTTTGCTTTCTCCGCACCGTCCATAAACCGATCGTAAGCAAGGCGACCGACAATCGGAATGTAGCGGACGGCCTCCGGGTCAGCCGTGATGATGTTCAAGATCGGGTCGACTGGCGGCAGCGTTGCGGCGAGAATTGCCTCCTTGCCTTTCCCTTGCCTTGCCTTGTCGATCACGTACTCGGAAAGGCCGAGGTTCTTCAGCGCGTTGAGCGGAATCATCTTCCAGTCTGTCTCAGTGTCCCGACCGAGTAGAGACTTGACTACCCAGTCCATCGTTGCGCCAGCAGCTCCTGCCATCAGCGCGTAGCGCATCAGGAAGCCAACACCTTCCTTACGGTTTCCGCGAGCAATCTCATCGACCCCACGCTTCTTGACCAAGTTAATCTGCTTGATCATGAACGACTTGAGGGCAAAGCCAAACCGCAGGTTCGGGTGGTCGAGGTAGAATTGAGGCATTTCAATCTTCGTGACGGGTTGCGCATCGCTCAGTTCGCGGAAGGCCAACTCCACCGTCAGCTTCGACTTCGCCCCGGCGCGAAGATCCGCTAGCAGCTGCGGCATGTCCGAGGTAAAGTACGAGTCGTATTGCCGCTTGATTCGAGCCTCGCCCGCCTTCGTCCGCGCCAGCCGAGTGTACTTCTCAAATGCAGCGTTAAGAGCAACATCTTTCATCACCCGGTCAAACGCAGTAAAGCCAGAGAATTTGAAGGTCTTCTCTAATGCCTTCGCCATCGACAGCTGGACTGTACGCTCGGTGAACGGGACTTTCACTTTGACCGGCTCGCGAGTTCCGTAGACGAACTCCTCCATAATCTGGTTTGCCATCCCGACGTCAGCCGCACTGATCTTCTGCCGCTTCCCGAGCTTCGCTGCGACCGCTGCCGCAAGAGGGACGACGCCGTGCTGCGCAGCGATCGTGCCGATGTCCGCCAAGTTCATCATGCCCGAGAACACGTTACCGAGTAGCGCAATGTTCGTAAGCTGCCCGAGGGTCTGCAGCGGACGAGCGGGTGCGGAGTAGGCGGTGCCGAATCTCGTGCGCAAGATCTCGGTGAGTCGGGTGAAGTTCTCTGGCGTGAGGTTCCCTGCGTCAATCTCCCTCGCCACCACATTCCCGATCGAGGCGGTCAGGTCGAGCTTCCCGGTCGTCGGATCCTTCACCGCATCGCGGCCGAAGAACCTCGCCTTCTCTGTCGCCCGCACGACAGAGCCAATGTACAGCGGCAGTGCCTGCAACGGCTCCACGTAGAACGGCTCGAGGTCAACGGAGACATTGTCGATCGTTCGGCGCTTAAAGAAGCTTGCCTTCCCTTGCCCAGACTGGCCGCGGAGGTTCTTCTCGATAAAGCGATTGATGATGGCGGCGCGATCTGCCTCGTCGAGTGGGTGTCCTGCACGCTTGGTCGCTTCGTCCAACGCCCGCTGAAGAGGGACGGCGTACTCCTTCCCGATCGCGTTGAGCAATCCCGGCAGGTCCTTGACGATCCGAGGGAAGTAGTCAGGACGCAGCTCCTTGAGCAGGCCGACGGATTGCAGCTCGGTGCCGAATGCCTTGAGCTGAGCCTGGACTTTGTTCCATTCCTTAAGCAGGCCCGGCGTTGCAGCCTTCCCGACAGCGGCCAGGATGCCGGTTGTACTCCCATTCATCAGGGCAACGTTGAGTTCCTTCTGCACGCTTGCGGGAAGTTGCGAGGCGATCTCGAGGAACGGCGCGACAACTCGACCGGCGTCGTGAATGCCTTTGAGTTCCGCCCGGGCGTGCTCCGTGAGGCGGCGCAGCAGCGGAGCGGTGACTGCGGAGTCGGTAGAGAGGTTGCCGACGAGTTGCTGAATGCCGGCGGTCGTCTGCTTGACCATCGTCCCGATCGCAGGGACGCGAGACTTCGCCAAGAGGCCAAGGCCTGTCAGCGCACCCGCCATCGCAGCGTGCTTGACTTTGTCCTTGTCGTTGGAGAGCCAAGCTGCCAGCGCTGCGGTCCCGCCAACCGCCGCGGCACCCTTGAGCAGCGCCGGATCAACGCCGCCGATCTGCGTGCGGGCACCGCCACCCGGCAGGACTTTCTGCTGCTCACCCAGCGGGACCTCGAGCCACGTGTGGCCGGCGGAGTCAGTGATCGGCTGGGCGCCGAGTTGGCGGAGAAACTTCTCGACGTCGCGGGAGTAACGGTCGTAGATGCCTTGGTGCTCCGAACGAAGATTACGTCCCGGAGCCATGCCCTCAAGGATTGACTTCTCGTGCTCAATAAGCTGCTCAATGCGAGAAAGGGCTACGTCTGGACGTAGGCCACTACCCCCAAGCTCTCCGCGCATTGCAGCCGCACGTTCAGCTTCTAGGTCGCGAAGTCTTTGCTCTGTAGCCGCTCGACCGTCCGGCCACCCCTCCACCTTCGCAACCGTGTCTGCCGTGGCGAAGCGTACACTCGACTCGAGGTTGCGGGCAGCGTCGGCGAGTTCCTCGCGGATCAAGCGCTTGTGCCAGTCCTTGAGCATGGGGGCGACTGGCGCTCTCGCCTCGGCACTTGCAGCTTCCGTCAGCTTCGCCTGCACCTCTGCTTGTTCTACGCGGAAATCGTTCTCCTGACCGTCGAGCTCACGCAGTTGTTCGCGGTAATAGCGACCCTCCTCGCGCCACTCATTTGATGTTGCGTCTAGGCCTTTCTTCTGCAGCTCACTTAGCTTCTCCCCCAGCTTAGCGTGCTCGGCATGCCGCTTCGCCTCAAGACCCTGGATTTCCTTCTTCAGCCGCTCCGCGCGAAGAGTAAGTTGTTGGCGCGCTTCCGGTGCAAGTTTAGACAGAGCCTTCTGCGCCAGGTCGCTCTGCAACTCCACTACGTGGCGGACGCCGTCCTCTACGAAAGACCGGGTGTGGGCAAAGTAGTTCGCGTCGTCAAAGTGGTTGTTCGAGCCGAGCTCGAGGGGGGAGCGGTAGATGCGGGTGATTGTCTCTTCCGGAGCTGTCTGAGCGTTAATGGTATCGTACCAAGATCGCAGTGATTGACCGGGCCTTAACTCGTCGATAATGTCGCCGTCGGGTCCGTAAACTGTGTTACCGCGAGCCTCTAGCTCCTCAAAAGGCGGCAAGTTCTCTGCGCCAAGTCCCTCATCAAGCTTGCGATCAATGCGCTCTAGCCCGTAGTCGGCAAAGTTGCCAACTCTCTCCGGCGTCAGCTCAAAGTCCTGCGCCGCCACTCGCAGCCCAACCATCAGCTGCTTCGCCGTGATCGTCTCACCAGGAGCCTGCGCCAACGCCGCAGTCATCAGATCCCGCTCGTGCTTCGTCACGCCCTCGCGTTTAAGCAGTTGCTCAACCGCCGTCTTCTTGAACTTGAAGGCCCCGGGCGATGCATCAGCCAGCTTCTCGAGCGTGCTCGTCGTGTAGGCAGAGGACTCGAGCATCGCCCCGAGGGGTGTGGCGTCCGGGCGAGCCACAAGCTCCCGCATCGACTCACCAACTCCGCCGCGGCGGAGCAGCACGCCAGCACCAATCGCCATCGCAGCCTCCTCGGCAGAGGGCTCATAGGCCATCGCGAGGCCCAAGCCAGTCGCACCGACTGCCGCAGCGGTGATGACCTTGGGGTCAGTGATCTTCGTACTGTTCTTGACGGCGAGCCGCTCCTCCATCGTCATGTCGAAGAGGCGGTTCTCCTTGACCTTGAGGAGGCCGGAGTCGAGGGGTGTTGCTGCGACGGGAGCGAGGCGACCTTCCGTCTGGATCGGAGTGTCGGCAACGACACCGCGTTTCAGCGCTGCAGTAGTGTCGGCGGTGTGGAAAGGCTGGTTCCCGCCATAGGTTGTGGGAGTTTCCTTGCCCTCGAGTGAGAGGTCGACCGCATCGCGCGAGCCTGTACGCTCGCCGGAGGGCGGGAAGCGATCCCGCACCGCAGCTTCTTGCGCGGCCAACTCTTCCCGGTAGGCGGCTTGTCTGTCGATCAGCCCTGCCTGTTCCCCTGCTTCCGGCGTAGAGAATGCGACCTTCGCGTCCTTCCTCGCCTGCTCGCGCGTCCGCCCGCCAGCGGCTGGCTCCTCTGGCTTCAGCAGCCTTGCCTTCGCGGCATCTGCTACCGGAGTAGTCGAACGGGCAGCCAGCCCCTCTGCCTCGCGGGCCCGCGCCAGCTGCTCCTCCGCGTCGAACCTTTCGAGCGCGCGATCCCAAGTACTCTGCTTGCTCCTAGCAATCCGCTCATCTAGTCCTTTGAGACCGAAGTTCGTGAAGGGTACTTTAACTCCGCCTTTTACTAGGGTGCTTGTACCCTTCACTCCCATTGCAGCCATGAAGCCGTTCACGCCAGCAAGGTAGTCCTCCTTCGAGATCGCCCCGCCGGAGTCATGCTCGACGATCGTTGCCGCATTCTCCAGCCACCCGCCAATCTTGTCCATTGCCTGCATTGGGACGGAGCGGGACTTCGGGTCGAGCAAGCCGGAGGCGACAAGGTTGTCAAAGATCGGGCGGCCGAACTTCTCGCCCATTGCTTGGGAGAATTGGGCGCCAGCTTTCGCGCCCTCCCGGTAGCCACGGCCGTCGACCAAGGAACTGGCGCGCTGCGTGACCTCACCGAGGGTGCCGAGAAGCATAGCCGGGAAGCCGCCGACAACGATGTCGCCTACGTCAGCGGCAGTCTCGAGAGCGCCTTTCCCCCGGACAAGCTTGCCGAGGGTGGAAGGATCTTGCTCGGCTTTCGGGGGAGCGGCGTAAGGAGAACCCGTTGGAATCTCCCCAGCTTTCGCTGCGGGCGCGACAGGCGCGGCCGTCGGCTTCCCCTTCTTGAGCAGCGAATTGAACGGATCGGAGTCCTCTTCAGAAGTCTCTGACGCGGGGGCTTGCTTGGCCAGCAAAGCGGCGAACGGATCGCTCATATCACTTCCCCTTTCCAGGCTTCGGCACAGACTTCGAGATGGGGATGAAGGTTCCGCCCTTGTACTGGCGAATCTCCCCGGTGTCGGCGCGGTAGTAGTTGCCTTCCTTCAGCGCAGTCACGTCGCTCGGCAGCGGCATGGGCATCGACACGCTACCTTCCTTGTTGTCGTACTTAGACTTGCCCTTTGTAAACGGAACCTCCACGCCAGCAATCTTCCTAGGCGCACCGACAGTCAGTGTTCCGCGATCCTTCTCGTCCTTGATAACTTTCGCGATGGCCTCTGAAGGAGAGACGCTAGGATTGCGAGTCGTCAGGATCTTCGCCTGCTCGGCTAAGTCAAGCAAGGAATCTTCGTCGTCTTTGTCGAATTCGATGTCTTGAGCTACAAGCTCCTCGCGGAACTTCCGGACTTCTGCGCCGCTTGGGAGTGGTACAGTCTTCTCGACCCCACCCGCCTTCGCCCCATTAGCGGCCCGCTCTTCGTAAGCCTTCGTCCGGCGCTCGGTCAGGCCGGCAAGGTACTCGCGGGTGGCCTGCGCCGCCTTCCGCGCCGTATCGGCAGAGCTGGCGTTGAACGAAGCAATCTCAAGACGCTTCTTATCTACCGCGACTTTGGAGCCGGCGAGGAACTGACCGATCGCGGCGGGGTTGTAGTTGCGCAGCGTTTCTGGCACCGGCTCGTCGGCAGTCAGGCTGTTGCCTTGAAGCAGCAGCAATGCACGAGCGTGACTCGCCGGGTCCTTCACGCCGGAGAACACCTCACGCATAAAGTCGAGCTTCTTGATCTGCGTGTTCGCCAGTCGCAACTTCTCCGCCGCTTCCGACGCCTTGGTCTGCGCCTCTTTCTGCTTGAGGTCGGCGGCAAGCTTGATCAGCTTCTCGCCTTTCGCCAGATCGCCCGCTGCCATAACATCGCGGCCGACGCTCGCCAGGTCGTCGATGCCTTGCCCCTCGCTCTCGGCCTGCGGCATAGGGTTGCCGTCGCCATCGAACTCGACAGGCGCGGGCTTGCGTCGCCTCCCCATCGAGCTGGCAATCGCCGCAGCGACGCGATCCTCGCGGCTTTCCTTCGCCTCAATCGCCCCCGCTTGCGCGCGGTTGAGGTCGGCGAGAGTGCCTTGGTGCGTTGCCTGGCCTTCGAGAAGCTTCGCCCGGAGAGGGTTGAGCTCCCGGTCAGCCACCTCGTTCTGCGTGCGTTCCCGCAGCAAGGCGGTGTTGGCCGCCATCTGCTGAAGTTCGGCTTGGTCGCGCTGCCAAAGGCGCGTGCCACCTATGAACAAACCGTCGCTCATCGCGGACCTCCTTGCATGTAGGGGGCAAGACCGTAGCCGATGTTGGAGAGGGACTGGCCGGTCAGGTTGGCTGCGTTGAAGTGCGTGTTGCCGGGGGCGATGCCAGCGCCAGCCAGCTGCGCGAGGCGCCCTGCTTCTTGCTGATAGGCGTCCCCACTATACCGCATGAGCGCACCCGCCATGTTGCCGCTGCCGAGGTAGCCCTTCGCAGCCATCTGCCGCTTGATCGTGTCCTGCCCTGCGAGGAAGCCGGGCGTGTTCTTCAGCAACCCGGGATTGGCCTCGAGAGCGAGAAGCTTGTCGGCATAGCCCTTGCGGTACGGGCCGAACGGGTCGGACTTCTCGGCTGCATCGCCCGCCAGCTTCATGCCGTAGAGACCAGAGAGGACGTTGAACAGATTGGCCAAGTCGCCGGTGCCGAAGGGGTTCGTACCGCCGCCTCCGCTGTTAGTCAGGGGTAGGGGGTTGCCGTTGACATCGACGCTTGGCTTACCGATGTTCGCTGGGTCGATCGAGGCGTTAACGGGAGAACCACCCGAGCCTTGAGTTGAATTGGGCGTTGGGTAGTTACGACCTTCGTTCGAATAGTCAGCAACTTGCGTTGCAGCTGCCCCCGCCGCAGTACCTGGAACGGCAAGCTCGGCCGCGGTTAACTCGGCACCGATCGGAGCGCTGACGTCGAGGGGAGCCTGCCCAAGCCTCTGCCCGACAACTTCGATTTGCTGGACGCCTTCCGCGCCCGAAGGTGTGGGCGTCTGCGCCAAGTCCTGCAGCTGCGTTGTAACGTCAGGGGACTGCGGGGTGACACCCGAGCTCAGTGCCGCCGCACCTTCCAGCGTACCTCCCGCGTTGACGAATGCTTGGTCCCAGCCGCCAACGCCAGAGGCAACGCCCTCCCCAAGGAACGCACCGTTGCCGACGCCGCTTGCTGCACTGCCAGCCGCACCGACGATACCGCCGACCGCAGGCGCGACCATCGCCATTGCTTGGAGCATCTCCCGCCAGCTGTTGTCGTACTTGTAGTCTCCGAGGAAGGCGCCGGATGCATCGAAACTTCGGCCCATTCCGTTGCCGAGGTTTTCTTCGAACCTCCAAGGGCCGAGGGTGTTACGGTCGGTCGTCTGGTTGGCGCCCTCCCCCATCATACCGTAGTCGGCTTGGGCGGAAAAGCGCCGTCCTGTTGCGGGGTCGGTGTAGAAGCGAGCCTGCCCGTAGCCACCACCGGCGTCAGGGTTGATCTCAGCGCTGAGAATGCGTTGGATGAGGTCGGCGTTGAGCGGCTCTGCGGCGGGCGCCCCGGCAGCCAGGGCTTCATCGTAGAGTGACATTGGTTCTCCTGGAGTGAGGAAGTGACTTGGCTGGGTTAGACGTAAGGTGGAGTCGGCGGCGTGAAGTCGTCGTTAGTTGGGTAATCGGTAGCGTCGATCTTAAACTGCAACTCGTCGACATACACTCCGGCTGGGAGTGCGGCACCACCACCAACTACGGCGCCGATAGCAAAATTGTTTGTTGTTGTGTCTGGAGTGCGAGTGACACTGGCGGCTTGGGTTACTCCGTCAAGAGCGCAGAAGATCTGCCCGCCGACAGTATGCCGCCAGACCGTGACTTGCACTAAGGTGTCCCGCGGGATAGCCGCGTCTGTTATTGCTTCGAAGAAGTACGAGCCGACCTTAGAGCCAAAGTTAAGCCGCCCGTTCGGCCCGTACAGGTTTACAAACCACGAACCATCCGAAGCCCCCCATTTGCCGCAGACGATGTTGTCCGTGGCCAGCGTTGCTGCCGTCGCGACGTACAGGTGGAATCGGAGCTGGAATACACGGTCGTCAATGTCGAAGGCACCGTCGTCCACCACCGTAAGATAGCCTGCACCGTTCCCAACCATACCTTCGGAGCCGCCTCCGGGATGCGAGCTGCTGAGAGCCGGGCTGCCGAACTCAGAGACTGTGCGCGCAGCGACGGAGGAATCGGTAAAGTCACCTTCGAAGCGGAGGTACAGCTCGCCAGTTGCAGGGACGGGAGCGACGATTGTCGTGTCTTCAAGAACAAACCGCACGGCCAGCAAGTACGCCGGGATGTCCATTGTGTCTTCCGTGAAGGTCCCTCTTCGAGTGATGCGCAAGCTGACCAGGCTGCCTTCCTCATTCCCGTAGCTGGCGATGGGGATAGAAGAAAGGCGAGCGATGTAGAGGTTGCCGGGAGTCCCGCCGACATCGGTGACTAGGACGCCTGGGAGGAAGTCGAGAACAAGGGACTCATCGTCGAAGGTTGCATTTGAGGTAATCTCCCACGCGACGTCCCACGCCGTCCCGCTTCCGCCATGTCCCCAGTAGATCCAGATGCCGAACGTCTTGCCTGCCCACGAGAAGGGAAGCATCTCGTGGAAGTCGGCGGAGGTGTCGAGGTTTGGCTGGAAGGGGAGGGCGACAAGGTTGGGCTTCGCGGGATCGAACTCGATAGCGAGGAGTGGATCGCAGCCACCAGTGATGGTGGGCAGCATCTGGGGAGCGAACACCGCAACGTCAGCTTTGAGGAGGCGCTGCAGCTCACCTACAGGGTCGTCAAGGTCGTCTTCGATCACAGTCACGCGGGTGGTGATTGTGTCGATTGTCTTGGTCAGGTTGAGCGCCCAGTCATACCACGAGTTCGTAACGAACTGCGTGCCGTCCGGCTGCAGCTCAGTGAACGGCGTATGCTTGAGGGGCGGACGAGTGTTGCGCGTAGCCATCAGAGCGTTCCAGGAAGGAGGTCCATCTCGACTGCAATGAGGCGGCAAGCAGTCGGGGACTCGTGGCGGAAGTGGAAGGTTCGCTTGGTGAACGTACCGCAGTCGTAAATAGCAGGGCGCTCATGGGAGAGGTCGAACTCCCGGTAGTCCGTCCACCCCTCATCGCGTTGATCGCTGTCGTTGACTCGGAGCTTGAGGATGCTGCCATCTTCTTGATCCGCAACAACGTACATGCGCTCGAGGTACTTCGCAACTCGCATGTTGGCGTCGAAGAGCGGGGGGTAGATGTCCATCGTGATAGCAGTTGTGCCGTCCAACACTGCCTCAGCAGTCATGAGGTAGATCTTGCCGTTCGACTCGTGCTGCAGGCGGACGCCTTCGGTCAGCTCATACACACTGGCGTCAACGAAAGGAAAGTACGTCTCGCCGAGAGCGTTCCAGTAAGACCAGAACTTCGAGGCCAGATCGTAGACCAGCGACACGCCCTCATCCGGGTCGGTGAGGACGTAGAAGGAGTGGCCGGCAATGGAGAAGGCAATCGCGTACTTCGGGTCGATGCGGGCGAGAAGGCGTCGAATGGCGGGAGTCGCAATCTCCTCTGCCTTGAGGTTCGCCATCATGTAGACGGAGCGAAGATTCGACTCGGTCGAGGAGCACCACAGAAGGGTGCCGTCAATTTCGCAGACGGTCCGATCGCGCCAGACACCGACGGCAAGCTTCAACCCCTCAAGGCGCTCAAGCGGAGAGCCGGGAGAGAGACCGACATCGCGAAAGAATTCCGTTGTCTTGCCCATGAAGGCGACGAGATAGGAAAGGTTCTTCGCAATACGTACAGCACCGTCGACATCTGCGTAAGCGTAGATCACGTTGAGAGGGTCCCACGCACGAGGGTCGAGAGGATCGCTGCCGACAATTTGGCGCTTGAAAGTGAAGAGGTAGGAAGAGGTGTTAAGGTCTTCAACCCCCGCGGCAAGTTGTACGGGCGTGCCCAGGCCTGTACGCTTTGGGGGTCCGCTTAGCGTAAAGGTAAGTGCGGAAAGGCCGGGGGTAGAGACAGCGGGCGCAATAGCGGGGAGGCTGAGGGTCAGCTCCGTAGAGGAGTCGATGCTGTCAATCAGCGTCCCGTCAGCGATACCACTGCCGGAGACTTCAGAGTACTTGAGTAGGCCGGCGGTTGTGCCAGCAGCTTTTGTTGCAGTCGTACTGCCAAGGGCAATGGTGTACGAGTCTGGGCCAACAGTAGAGTCGCCAGCGTAAGGCAGCGTCTCCAGCCCATCCGTGCTGTTGTAAGTCCAGATGTTGTAGCGATCGTGAAAGAGAACGGTTGTCTCGGTCTCCCCAGTCTGAACGCGGTTGAAGTAGAAGAAGCGGGTTGGGGGGGTAGCCGTGCTGGCAGAGTAGCTTCCGATCGTCGCGAGCTCGGTATCGTCTTGATATACCTTACCCTGCCACCCACCTTCGACAGCTGTGTAGAAGAAGGAGTAGTCTTCAAACAGCCCTGCGCCATAGCCGCCGTTGTCGTACAACTCGGTAAGGCCGGGCCGCTTCACAACGCGGAGCGTCTCGTCCGATCCGAACTCGACGTAGCCGTTGATCAGCCTCGAGTCCTTATCGTTGTCAGCCAAGCGCTGGTTGAGTACCCCAACCAGTGGGAGGCGCAGCGGGAGTGAAACTTCTTTCGGGGGATCGCGCGTATAATTCGCCAATTTTGCGCTCCTATCGGGAGAACCTGCTGGGCGTCCCCAGCATCATGTCAGGGGCAATGCGAGTCGGGGCGTCTTCGACATCCCAATCCTCGAGCAGCTCACGGTACATCATGGCCTTGCGCTCGCAGCGCTCCATGATGAGCTGGGGTTGGCCGGAGCACAGCTCGTCGGCGAGGCCCCAGCGAAGGGCTTGGAACCACTCGACGGGGAAGGCAACGTCACCATCGACTTCTGTCCAGGCGGTTGCAGGGCCTTGGGCAAGGAGGTCGACAGTGCCGGTTGCCGCAGTGGCGTCGGGAGGAGACCACAGCTTGACGACAAGGTTCGTTGCCTGCTTATCGACGAAGTACGAGTTCACGGCGCCGCTCGTCACGAGGTCGCCGAGGTTGTAGTACTCCGTCCAGGAAAGGGGGGTGAGTGGGCGGCGCTTGTCGTCGGACGAAACGTACCAGCCGGAGATGATGCGGGTTGCCTTCGTCGTTGCGGGGCTGGCATCCGGGCCGAGGGTGTACGAGGCTTGGTCCTCAACAAGCGTCAGCGTGCGGATTTCGTTCAGCCAGAGCTTCAGGCCCTGCGTCTGCCAAGTGTTGATGATGTCGTTGAGCCGCATCAGGGCGTCGTCCACTGCTTCGCTCGGCGGCGTGCTGCCGTACTGTAGGCGCCCGCAGTCCCGGAGCGCCTGTCGGATCAGCCTGTCGGGCGTGTAGAGGTCGGCGGGCGCAGTCATCAGAAGCTCACTTTCGTCATCTCGAGGAGGAGGGTGTAGGCAAGCGTACCGGAGGCGTAGCCTGCCGTCGTCAGGTAGATGTCGCCGGTGACACCAGCCCCTGCGTTGTTCTGCAGCCCACCAAAGGCGCAGCCCTCGAGTTCTCCTTGCCCGGAGAGGGCGGCAAAGCGGATGTCGGTGTCGGCATCCCAGTCGAGAATGACGACGAGGCCGTCGGAGATGGAGTATTGCAGCTTGTCGATCCGAACCTTAGTCGGAGCGGGGGTGAGGGCAGAGACGTCAACCTTGATAACGCGCGCTTCGTTCGAGGTGTCCAGCAAGCCGGTGAAGAGCATCACCAGCTTGCGGTCACCGTCGAGGAGCGTTTGGCTCGTGACGGTGTTGGCCATGGCTACTCCTTAGCGCTCTTCAGCGCAGAAGATGTAGTCGATCGACATCGTCTTGGCGACGGCTTCCCCGTTCTTCAGGCCGAACGAAATGGTCATCTCGGTGTCGGGAAGGTATGTTGCCAGGGTCGTCGTCAGATCGACAGTCGCCACGCACACGTCGTCCTTGTACACCTTGATGTAACGGGCGCCGTCGAAGGAGAAGCCGAGAGTCATCCAGGTCGCTGCGGCGGCGGCGGTCGCAACAGCGGAACTGGTCAGCTGCCCGGTCGTCGTGTCTTTCTGGACGTAGAAGTTGATGCTCGTCGAGCCATCCTCCTTCATGAAGAACACGCCATCAGTCACGCCATCGCCGGAGGCAGCACTGAAGGGGTCGGTGTCCGTGACCATCAGGCCCATGTACCACTCGACCTGCGTGTCGTCGGAGACCTTGAAGCGAGCCTTGAACGCAGCACGCTTGCCGGAGGTCAATAGGAAGGACTCGCCGATCTTCTGGAAGAAGTCGGAGTCATTGTCGGCGGCGTCGTTGGTCACGAGCAGAACGCCGTTGCGCTCATCGCTGATGGCTTCGGTTGCAGAGCCAGCGCCGGCTTCGACAGTCGAGATGGTGTACCGAGCGGCAGATGACGTGTCGGTCACCCACATGTCGAAGTCGTCGAAGAAGGTGTGCCACTGCGTCGGGTCGGGGAGACCGTACATGCCGAGCGTGGTGGTCTTGTCGGCGGTGGTAACGCCGAAGGGAAAGCGGACGGGAGTGCCCATGATGAAATTCCTTGCGTTCGGGGAGGGAACGCCCTCGGAGGCTAGGCCGAGGGCGCAAGGTCAGCGAGACTTACGGCCGGTAGGAGCCGTAGATGCCGCGCGGGTCAGTAGCGCCGACGGAGAAGCGCATGTACGACAGGGCCTGCGCGTTGCGCGTGGCGAAGTCGTTGTCCTGCTGCAAGTCCGGCTGGTGCCGCCAGAACATCGTCATGCCTTGCGGGCAGTTCGTGCGCACGAACCAAGAGGAGGGCAAGGTGAAGTAGTGGTTCACCTTGATCCCCTTGGGGAACGCATTCGTTGCCTTCAGGACGTTGATGTTGTTGTTGGCAGTGTCGGATTGCAGCACCGACTTCAGGATGCGGTTCGCGTTGAACCACTCGTTGGTCGACACGTGCAGCGACTCGGGCATCAGCGAGATCTTGAGGCCGCGATCGTTCTCGGCGTTCATGATCTGGATGCAAATGTCCTCCAGGGCCTGCTCCGACAGGTCGGCGGAAGGGGTCAGCGCGTTGGAGTACGTGCCGCCCGTAGCCTTGACGTGAGACGCCGAGATCAGCGCCACGCCGTCGCCGGTCGTGAAGTAGGTCAAGGAGAACGCGTTGTTGTACAGGAACGCGCACACCGTCTCTACCGTCTGGTGCATGGAGAAGGCATTGGCCGACGCCCGGCGATTCGAGACCTCGGAGTACAGGTTGTCCTGCAACTCTTCGTAGGTCACGATGTAGCCGAGAGAGTAGGCGATGTGCGTGTAGCGAGAGACGATCCCCTGCACTTCGCTGTCGAAGGAACCGGAGTTGCCTTCGGTCTTGACGGGCGCGAGGCCGAAGCCGGTGACCTGCACATCCTCCTCGTACGCCCGTTCGGACGTCTCGGTGTCGTACAGATCGGTGTACTCCTTCGCGTGCTCGTTGTAGACCTGACCCCAGATCGCGTGGACCCCGGGCCAGAGCAGCTTCGGGTGATTGCCGGTGTTGATGACGCCTGCTGGCATGTTCGTTTCTCCTTAGACGCCGGTCGAGCCGCCGCGGTACTTGTGGTTGTTGATCAGCACATTCCAGACGGCGTAGGCACCGAACGCATTGTTCGGGTTGCGCTGGGACAGGCCGAGCAGCTTGACGTCGAGCGTCACAGTGGTCGTCTCGGTGGTATTGTCGAGCACCCACGAGGACAGGTAGCCACTGTTGGCGGCCGCAACGAGGTTGGCGTTGAGGCTGACGGCAGCCGCATCGAGCGCCGTGCCGGTGCCGATTTCCTGGACCTCGAAGATGATGTTCGGATCGTCCGCGACGAGGACGTAGTACGCCTTCGTCTTGGTCGCCGGAATCACCGTCGTGTTCAGGTTGGTCGGATCGACCGACGGGCCGCCGTAAGTCAGGCCACCCATGCCGACGATCGGGCCGATCATGCCGCTGCCAGGGGTGGCAAGTACGACCGAGGCGATGCCGCGGGCGTCGGCGCTGCCGGCCAAGGTGACGGGGTCACCGATGGCGTAGGCGTTCGAGTCCGACGAGGGGATGTAGTAACGGCGCACTTGGCCGTTCCACTTGGCGCCGCTCAGGTACTCGACCGGAGACAGCCCGAATGGAGCGTTGGGGTTAGGCATTATTTAGCCCTCCGAGGTGTGAAAAGATTGCGGTTCTCGCCACGTGAGTAGCGATTCGAGTTGTCGGCGCCGGCAGCGGGGAGACCGCGATCACCTCGCATCTGGGCGGCGATGCCTTCGTGTTTCTCGGCGACAGCCCGCTCGTCCTCTTCCCACAACTCACGCCGGATCTTCATCAGGTAGAGTCGCGGGTTCTGGGCGCCTTCGGAGCCGTCGCCAGTGGCCACGCTGACGCGTGTACCCATGTCTGTGTTGCCATCAACGTCGTAGCTGTTGGCCAAGCCGTGGTTGTTCAGCTCGACTTCGCCGCGTTCGACGAACTCGTAGCCGGCTTGCAAGGCCTGGTTAATCCGGCCGGGCGCACTGCGAAACCAGTAGCACACGTAGCCGGGGATTTCTGGGACCGACAACTTGAGTGTCGGGAGGGCCATCGGGATGCGCTTGCGCGTCACCTTCTCAGGCTCATTAGCTGGGTTCGAGGCGGCCATGTCTGCGGCCTTGCCGGCGAACGGGGAGGGGTTATTGATCTGGTTCATGCTTGCTCTCCTTCGAAGTACTTGCGGGTGTATTCAGCGCGCCAGGCGTCGAGATCCTTGTAGGCCCTTCCGGGGCCGACGAGCTTCTTGGCGTACTGATCACAGGCATCTCGGGCTTCGGGCGGCAGATCCGAGAACTTACGGGAAGCCGGGCTGCCAGGCGGGGTTGCCCCTCCGCCAGAGCGGCCGGAACCGACCTTCGAAGTACGCTCGGCGGGCGAGAGGTATTCTTCCATCTCTTCCGTGATCCGATCGTAGAAAGCGCGGCCGACAAGCTTGTTGTTGGCGGGGTCAGCGCGGAGTTCGCCCGCGATAGCCATCGCAAGGGCGTGCTTGCGCTTGTCGGTCTTGAACCAGGAGTTGTCGGCTTCCCAGGCAATGAAGTCGGGATCGACAACGGGGGCGGTCTTGGCTGCAGGTGCGGGCGCCGGGGCAGCAGCGGGAGCAGCTGCAACAGCGGCGTCGAGGCGGTTGACTTCGGTCTGGAGGGTGACCTCCTTCTCGACATCGCCATCCTCGCGAGCTTGCTTGATTTCCGCGATGAGGTCCTTGCGGGCCTTGGCGACCTGACGGGCGGTGTCCTCGTCATGGAACTTCTTGAGCTCCTTGATGGACTCCTGCGAGGCCTCGAGGAGTGCTCGGGTCTCGGTCAGGACGTTGGCCTGCTCGCTCACCTGGTCCTGCAAGCGCTTGTTGTTGGCGCGCAGGATGGGGAGGAAGTGCTCGCCGCGCGAGACGAAAGTCTCGGCATCGACCCACTTGGAAGGGTCGCCGCGGAACTCCTCGAGAGGGCGCCAGCCCATTTCACGGGCGGCGACTTCGGGGGAGGTGGGAGTGGTGGCTCCAGGCATGGCTTATTCCTCGTGGTTGATGCGAGCGAAGATGTCGCGGTCGTTGACGATGCGATAAAGCTTGCCGTCGGCCGGGCCGGTAAGGGCGTAGCCAGACATGCGAGCGATCAAGACGCGGTCGCCGACTTGCGCGCGAGCGGGTTCGTCGGGCCAGCAAGCCGGTCCGATTTCAACGACAGTTGCGCGCTGCTCCACGAGGGTCTCGCCCTTGCGGACGCTCTCTGGAATGATGATCGTAGTGTTGCGACGCTCGGGCTCGTAGTACTCAACGAGTACCGCGCGACCGAGAGGGCTGACGCCACTGGTGTTCTTCACTTGGCTGTTCATAGTGTGTCTTCGGAGAAGAGTTGCTCTGGTTCAAGGTTGAGGAGTTGCTCGAGAACTTCGCACTGGCCGATTGCATTGGCGTTCAGCAGGGCGCCTTTCTCGACTGACTCCGAGGTGAATGCGCCGCTAGACCATTGCACCTTCAGTGCCTCCTGCTGGTTCTGCAGGAAGTGCCGGAGGCGCACCGTCACCGGGTGGGCTAGCCACTCGTTGAATAGCGTCGCGGGGGAGTTGCTTTCGTTCTGGCTCACTGATTAGCTCCATTGCGCGGAGGTAGTGGTCTACCTGACCGCGAACGTGTTCGTCCCTCTGTTTCATTGCAGCGAGGGACATCTGCATGCGTACGATGTCTTTGTTGTCGGCTTCGCCTTCCGCGCGAGCCAGGAGCAGGACGATCTCGGCCTGGATCTTGGACATTTCGGCTTGGTTGAGGCGACGGTCCTCCATGAGAGTTGCGATGAATTCTTGTTGCGAAGCCTGGAGCTTGAGCTGCGCGACTTGGGCGTTGATCTCGGCGACTTGGACGCGAGGGTCCTTCGGCGGCGGAGCGTTGGGATCGACGCCCTTGTAGTAGCGCTTCCAGTCATCGACCTTGAGAGACTTGAGGTAGTTCTCTTCGACGGCGGCAGGGTCGTAGCCAGGGACCTGGGTGGCGCGCATGGCGACGGCGGAAGCGCGGGCGAAGCGTTCTCCATCGCTAGAGATGTTCGGGTCGGCTGCAGGGCAGATGCGGGCTGGGTCGCCGAGGAAGAGGTGGCGGTAGCGGGCGGATGCATGGAGGCCGTGGAGGAGATAGAGCTTCTTGAACTCCTCCTTGGCGGCGCGCCAGGTCCGCTTGAAGATTGCAGAGTACACCTTCATGCCCTGCTCGACCATCGAGCGAGAGGTCTCGGCAGGAGTGTTCTGGCCGGGAGACTCACCGACCATCGTCTCGCTTGCGCCGGAGATACGATTCGTGTAGTCGATCAGAAGTCCGAGGAGCTGAAAGAGGACAGCGGAGGGTTCCCGGACGGGAAGTTGGTAGATGGACTTAGCCAAGTCCTCGCCGGTTGAGTCCACTCGCTTCCATTCGAAGGGAGCGAAAGTATACACACCGCCGCGAATCTTGGCGCCGCGACCGAGAAATCCGCCGGCCGTAAGGGCCATCGTACCGGCGTCGTTGAGCTGGTTGATCGAGGTATTGACAGACTCGTTGAGAGGGCCGAGCAGGCGGCCAAAGCCAAGATCATACACAGAGCCATCAGGCGACGGAATGAAGCCATATTTGGTGAAGTACTCGGTTGCGCGGATAGAAACGATCTGGCCGCGGGCGTTGATGGTAACCTGGGTGGGCATATCCCAGCGAGCTACGATGCGAAAGACCTTGTGTGAGCCGGCTTCGATGGTGACGATGTAGGGCTCTTCGTAGCCATCGTTGTCGAGGTCAAGCCAGCAGTGCTGCTCGAGGACGGTGAAGGGAGTGAAGTCACTGCGCTGGGGCTTCTTGAGGCCTTGGCGGTGCTCGGCAGTCTCGTCTTCGGGCTGGATGACGGAGTCGTCAGTGCCCCCTTCGGAGAACCAGGCATCGGTTTCGCAGTCGCGGTAGATAGGCTTTTCAGCCCGCATGCCTTCGATCAGGTCGTTGCGGCTGAGCGGGAAGATGTGGGTCTTCCGCCGGCAGGTTTCGACGGACTCAGCGTAGTAATCGAGGACGAGGTCCTGGGCGTAGACGACTTGCGACGTGTTGTAGCCGAGGACGGGAGAGCGGAACGTCTTCTTGAAAGTACAGCCGACGATCGAGTAGTTGAGCAGCAGGCGATCCTGGCCCTCTTCCCAGGACTGGTCGACTTCGAGGACCTGATGCGACATGTACTTGCCGACGGCCTCAGCAGTCACGAGCTCTTCGGGGGCGGGGTCTAGTCCAGCGACGCGGCACTTCACGATTTCCGGGCCTTGGACAAGGGCCGGGTAGGCGCGAGCGTGGAACTGGAGAGCGGCGATCGTGACGAGGGGGAAGTTGACGTTCGAGCAGTTCGGCCACGGGAACGTTTTAGTCTTGGAGATCTGCATCGCCAGATCCATGCCGGCGGCGTTCATCTTGCGCCACTCAGTGCGGGACCGCTCGTCGGCGATGTAGCCGGCGTAGACGTGCTCGCCGATCCGGGTCAGGTCGACGTCGGAGAAGTGCGAGGTAAGGTCGGGGGCCTTACAGGTCTCGTCGTCGATGGTGAGGTGTTTCTCGAGGGTCAGCATTGGGTGGCCTTACGTGACGGGGCTACTGTGATGTTTGCGTGCGTGAGGCCTTCCTCGGGTGCGTGCGGGCAGGCTCCAGTATAGGTGCCACCGAGGGCCGCCGCCGTCCCGGCGTCTGGCCCCGCTGACCAGGGAATGCGTCCCGCCGGCGTCGTCGCCCGCCGGCCCTGCCGGCGGTCTGCCTCCGCCGCCGGTACAAGTCCGAGGTGCGCGGGAAGCCGGGCCGATGTGCGCGCGTACAATTCGTGCATTATGCGCTCCTAATATCCAGTCACTGCCGACCGCCCGCCAGTCCGGCGGGGGTCCTGGCGACGCATCTCGACCTCATCCTCAGGCTCGAAGTCGTCGTCCTCGAGGTCCGGGAGGGAGTCGATCCCCTTCACGAGAATGGCGGTGGAGTCGAACTGGTCGTCGAGGGTCGCCTCGGCTTGGCCGGTGAAGCGAAGGTTCTCGGCCTCGTAGCCGGGGTACCAAGAGGCTTCCTTGTCAAATCGCATAGCGCCTGCACGCATCCGCTTCTGATAGTTGCGGCCACGAGTCGCCTTGTCCCGAATGGGCAGGATCGGGAAGCAGTTCAGCCACTGATCGCGCAGCTTCATCTCACGGTAGAGTGCGGGAGCGACCGACTTCCAGATCACGCCGTCTTCCACAAAGAACACCTCGGGGTCGTAGCGCTCTTGCAGGACGAAGAGTTCGTCCATCCACTCCTGGGTGTCCCACCGCCCCACTCGCTGGTCGACGATGCAGGTGTCGTTCGCGGCAGTCGTCCCGCCGACTGTAAAGGAAGTGCGGTTCGCCGTGTCCGCCTTCGACACCGCAAAGTCGCACCCCACGCGGAAGCGCTTCGGCGCTGTGTGGTGTTCGGGCGTCATCGGAAGGAAGTCATCCTTGCGGAGGTACGCTTCCGAGTTGTCGTGCGGATCGTTCAAGTACTCTTGCGAGTAACCCGCCGCATCGCCTTCCTCCACGAAGGAGTCGCGAATTGCGGTGAGGCGCTGGATGGAGAACTGCTCGGGCCAGAGGATGTCGGAGAAGTCGTCGAACGCCCGGTGCGCGCGGTAGAGGCGCGTCGTCCAGGTCTTCGACTTCATCAGCCGGGCGAGCAGGCTGTCTTCATGCAGGATCGTGCCGTGGACTCGGACCTTCCCGCCCTTTCGCAGGCAAGGCACGAGCGCACGGTAGAACCAGCGGGAAAACTTCTTCCGCCGATCGCGGTTCTCGACCTGCTCGTCTTCCTCCAGGTCGTCGCAGAGGATGAGGCCCGGCCGCTTTCCGCGCCACTTGATGCCCCGCATCTTCTGGCCGGAGCCTTTCGCAATGAAGCGGCATTCGTGGCCGTCCTTGAAGCGCACGACGATGTCGGTCTTCGCATCGACGACGAGCCCCTCGATCTGGAAGTCCCGATGGATCTCCTCGTTGTCCCGAAGTTCCATCGCGATGTCACCCAAGTGCTGGATTGCGAGTTCCTCCGTGGCGGAGGCAATGACGATATAGTCCTCCACCCGGAAGAGTGCTGTCGCCAGGCCGAAGTCGTGGGTCAGCGCCGTGCTCTTCGCGTGGCCCCGCGGGGCTCCCGCCGCCGCAAACGTCCCGGCAGTGCAGTACATCTGCCAGCACTCCCGGTGGAATTGCGGGGTAGGTGCTGGGTCGTCGTACATCGGCGACAGGTACACCCCGGCGAAGGCCTCAATGAGGTCCGCAGTCAGGGTGACGGGCGTGGTCATGGCTTAGCGGGCGGCCGGCAGGGGACCGGCGAGTTGGGCGCACATTGCCTTGACGTAGCGAGGAGTGACCTCACTCGAGATGCCAATGGGGCCGTACATCGAGGCGAGAAACGCGCGGTCGTGCGTCAGGGAACACACGGGGACGTTCTCGAGCTTGGCCTCGAGGGAGGCACAGCCGGAGAGGGCGAGGGCAAGGAAGGCAAAAGCAAGGCGATTCATAGCTTCCTCAGGTGAATTGCGCGTACACGCGCAGCTTGACGGTTTCGCCGCGCCACGTTCCGCTGGCGGTGACGACGTAGGCCTGCAGGGACCACACGCCATCCTCATCCAGATTTCCGCTTTGCGTCGTGTAGCTCAAGCGGCTCGTGCCAACGAGTGTGGCGGGCCAAAAGCTGGTTGTGCCGCTGGGCTTCGTGTAGTAGATGCGGAGGGTTGACGCCGAGCTGATGTCTTCCCCCGTATCCAGCTCAATGACGGTGCCAATGTCGCCTTCGTAGACTTTTCCCATTCGGCCTCCTAGTGGCGGACTTGGCTGCGCAGCGAAAGCTGCTGAGTGATGCGGCTCGGAGAAGCGAAAGCTTGTGTGATCCGACTACGCAGTCGAACTTGCCCCAGGATCGCCACGATGCCGGCGGAGTAGGTAAGTGTGGCGACCTGCCCTGTCAGGGTATACGAGCCGAAGCCTGCCGCGAGCACGTAGGTGCGACGGAACCCGGTATCCTGGCCAGTCAGCGTGTAGGAGCCCTGGCCCGCCAACATGATCTTGCCGGAGGACAGCGTTGTGTCTTGGCCCGTCAGCGCGTAGCTTCCTTGCGCCGCTACGAGGGTGCGGGCGAGGCGCAACGCCGCATCTTGCCCGGTCAGCGTGTAGCTGCCGGAGTTGGCAGTCAGCGTGTAGGCGCCGACGGGGGTGTAGGTCAGCGTCGCGTCCTGCCCGGTCAGAGAGTAAGAACCCTGTTCTGCAAGCAGCTGGCGGGCAGCCAACAGGGCTGCCGCTTGGCCGGAAAGCGTATAGCTTCCCTGCTCCGCGACCAGGTTGACGCTCTTCGTCAGCGTCGCATCTTGACCGGTGAGGGCGTAGCTTCCTTGCGCCGCAGCAACCGTACGAGAGGCAAGCAGGCCCGCGGCTTGGCCGGTCAGGGTGTAGGAACCCGAGTCGGCTGTGAGGGTGTAACCGCCACCGCCCCCAGCCGCATTGATTGGCACGCCAATGGCTCGCCAGTCGGTCGAGTAGCTGGATGTCCAGGCAACAGTGCCGGTCGTCGTTCGCGTTCCGCCGGCCACGCGGTGCCCTGAACTTGACACCCGCGCGTCAGACCGCAGCGTTGTCCCAGAGCCGGCGGTAA
>JACCDR012152494.1_pt1 | contig 30439 bp, 30 predicted proteins | sample 7446431 | NCBI WGS metagenome assembly JACCDR01 (sample SAMN15323443, study PRJNA562643) | freshwater metagenome | isolation source: river surface water | place: USA:Blue River Watershed | collected 2017-08-17
AAGGTAACCACCATACCATAGAAGTAAGATCACTATCACTAAAATGACCGCAACAAGCATGTATATCGACGGTCACATACTCTCCCCGAGGGGCTTATTAATGTGCGATGAGGGTCACTTAAGTCTCATTACCAGTGCACTTACATAACTGATCACATCCGCCACACATGGCCTCACTTCGTGATATACAAGTCTCACTTCGCGACATACAAGCCTCACGCGGGGTCTTATGAAGGAATACAAGCAATATTATCACTATGATTACTATGGCTATAACCACCACAAGCAGTGTATATTCATCACTCATTACACGTAACGTATCTATTATAACTTACCTATCATTAATCATGCGCGCTACAATTGAATTCAATGCAACCACAAACATACTTTCAATGACTACCGCATACACTCCTAAACACACATACTCCACAGCCAAAGCATGGATAGCGCATCAATATAATGGCAAGATGGATGTGCCATGTACACTCAGTGATATTATTGCTGATGAATGTAATACTATAGATGTACTCACGATGTTCCTCGCCATTGAAGTTGATAGCGTTAGTGAGTGGCGGCATGCCGCGGGAAGGGCCCTTATCAATGCGCGTTTGACCACTCGGTTGGCTGCCGTATACCTATTTGATGCACAAGTAGATGAGTTAACGGACCCGCGCAGTGCTCAAGCCAAGCAATTAGTTGCGATACAGAATTACTATGCCGCAATAGATGTGCGGCTCCTCAATAAACTGCCGATATATAGACCATTCAGCACGCTACCAGGTGATATCTTGAGGGTGATACTCAGGGAAATACTCATAAATAATATGCGTGCAATCTGCACACTGAGCGTGATTAATAAGCACATATACATTGAGGCCGCAGCGATATGGAAGGATGCTCTCCACGAGTACTTGCGCTATCGCCCAGGGGCGCTCAGTTCCTCCGATGTGCTTCAACGCCTGCAGGCAACATCTGTCAGACCATCGACTACTCTCTATGGTATCACACTTGTTTCTCGCCAAGGTGTGCTTATGGGGCGATCAATACCACTGTTACATATAAGCATTTACGGTCCACGAGTTAACGTTGCAGTGAAGAGCTATAACATTGTATTCGAGGTCCGTGACGGTAAGTACGTACCAATCAAATACTTCAAAATAGATTGGGAGGCCATCATACAGACCAACTGGGGGCGCCTTATACAAACCTCTCTGCGGCCGCGCCAAGAGATGCGTAAGTCAATACATCAACTCATAACCACGGCACTCATGCGTATAGTACCCGAACTAGTGGATCAGTTCTCACTTTTTTGATTATTCTGATGTATGTTCGCCCCTTTCCCACTCTATCTTCACTGTATTCTTGTATTTATCCCAGTTAAAGACCGCAACAGTAGCCCGCGAAGGATCATGAAACAGGTGCTGCCTGAACTCAAACATCAATTGATCGGGTACCGCATTGGCCGTGAAGTACTCCGGCGGGACACCATTAAGCCTCGCCCATACATAAAACAATGCATACATACCGCACTCAGACTTGCTTTTCTGGTGTCGTATTGTTGTTACGCGTATCACTGATACACCCCCGACCTCTGGCTGTATTGCGCGGACTTGCGATATGGAATTATCTACTGCCGTGGCCACTCTTCGAGGTTTACGTATATGTTTACTCTCCGACCCCATCGCTCCTCCTGTCGCAGCTCCTGCTGCTGCCCCTTGCAGGTTTTCCATCATAACCTTTGTTTTCTCTAACCAGTTTATCCACTCTGGTGCGGGAGCATTACCACTACTGTTGAAGAACTCCACGGTCCATCGAGAACCGCGAGCATCAGCAAACAGTGCCATCCAATGCTTACCATCTCCCTGATAGACGTCTGTATTGATTATACAACCGCAACATTTATAGTGCTTACCATCGACAGCCCCAGTGTATAAATCATTGAAACCGATTGTAGCAAGAGTATCGGGCCTGTTAATTACATGACCCTTATTGTACGAGTATGATGCGTAGTTGCGCATATTGAAGTTGAATGCATAGAATAATGGGAAACGCAGCTGCCATTGCTTCATGGTGTCGTCTATATGTATATTATTCAACAACTGCGAGTCGGTTGGCCCAGACACCTTGAAGTAAGCGTATAGTTGATCACTCGCGAGTTGGGCCCCTATCTGTGTTGTGAGCTTGCCCAAGACACATCTTTCAGTATCGCACCCAAGCTTTTCTTTGGCTGCCGCAATGATACCCTCTGCGTTGCCACTACCCCTATCACCGATTGCATTCCCTACAGCATCGATTCCCTTGCTATCCATGCATGGCTCCCCCGCTGCCTTCTCGAGATACAGTGCACACTCAGACACCTGTGAGGGAATCAATCTCGCAATGATATCGTCTTTTTTATCCACTGTGGCCTCTGTTACGGGTGTTCTGTCAGATGCCCCACCAGTCTTCACGTTGCCAGGTATTGTTTTTATGACCTTTTTAACTGCCATATACGCCTTAATGTATGGATATATAGTATAATCCTATAATATAAAGGCTGTGGTACATTAACATACCCTCATATGTCAGCGCAAAGAGTATGCCCTGTAGTTGAAGCGATCAACGCTATACGCGGTGGAGGTATATATAAGGACGATATGGAGGACGACCCATCGGCCATAGTGCGGGTCGGCGGGGTCGAGTACGTGATGAATGACATCAGTTACTACATCTCTTCGCGCAAGATAGAGCTCGCGAGATTTGAGTTATCAAGGCCTACACTTCAGGCTTGTAAGGCGAAATATAAAAAAACATTCGCACCACTCACAGGTCTCACATACTCAGCGCTGCGTGTTCACATCATTGATCGTGCTATTGATAGACCGTTCGCATACGAGGCATTCATCAACATCGTGGATCTCATTGGAAAGATAGAAGAGCTTATCATTGATGTGGTGGCTACACTAGCGCGCAAGGGTAAACCCATTAATATATCGCTACCCGATATGCTCTTCTTGCCACATATAGACCGCATCATTGTCTATGATCCAGCTGCTATGGAGCACACTATGAATAAGATTATTGAGTACATCAATAAGCTCGATGTTGGGTCGATCACAGATGCACCGAAGCTCACCCAACGGATCCCCAACGTTGCGCGGTTTATCCCCCCAGCGGCAGTCGATGATATGGCTCATAGCACAGTAGTATCCCCCGATACGTCCACATTATCCACACCCGAAGACTACATTGCTGCTATGAAGACCATATCGGAGGCCGAAACACATGTGGCCGAGTACGTTAGTGGAATAGAGAAATATCATTGTGTTGTTGTCGGACACATGCAGCAAGTCTATGATAGATGTGCATTACTGGTAGACTCTTTAACGGGTTCGCGTGGTAAACTAGAGGTGTTGCGCTCGTAACCAAATGCACCACTGATGTGGTAAAGAAGGGTCTTCACATGTGTCTCACCGGCATCATTGGTAACAGTAACAGTATCACGATGTATATCGGCCCCAATACATGCCCAAGTGATACATTTTTGCATTACTTGTATGGTTAGTGAGGGTACCTTCTCACCTCTTGCAAACAGTATTACTTGCGTAGATGCCCCTTTCAGTAGTGCATTATGTAGCGGAATACCACCGAAGAAATCTAGATTTGTCTCTATCGGGCCCTCAATAGAGTCCCTAATACCATCCACATCACTCCCATCCCTATCACCGTCACCATCCCTATCACCGTCACCATCACCATCCACCTTATTATCTCCATTACCCTTACCACCCCTACAATCTTGAGGTCTTACTACTGCCAGTATCCTATCGTTAACGACCAGTACAGCCTTGTCGATAGGTGCTCCCTTGGTTGAAAACATCATGGAGTCGTCACCATTGATAGGGAAGCTATACTTGACGATACTCTGTTCTTTCTTGAGCTTGAGCATGTATATATACTATACGCATATGTATGTATAAATAGCGTGTAATGCTCCCACCATTAGTGGCCGCGGTAGTCTTTAATCTCAGTGTATATCTTCACGCAGCAGGCATAACCGGTGTCTTTCTTGTCCAAGTGCGTCATAAATGATATTTTTCTCGTCTTATCGGCAGATATATATACATCGTCCCCTATATTACTGCTTGAGAATGGCCTTATGTAATCAATGTTGACGCTCACCGAGAATACATCGTCATCCGCTATGGTGCTCTTCAATTCTATTTTATCGGGATCATTATACGCGCTTGTAAAGTTGACCCTTTGAGCCTTATCGAAGGTCAATTGTACAGGTCCATTGCCTGCCTTTTGAATGATAAGGAACTGGCTGAACTTGCGTATATTATTAATTTTATTCTTAAGGTGCTTGGAAGTGACTTTGAATTTCACTGGGTAGTCTGTATCATCATCAATGCCTACCTGCGCGGACTCATCAGTCTGCTTGAACACAACGTCAATATCATAGCTTTCATCACTGCTATACTCGATGTCTCTGATATTAATGTACATCACGGACCTGTAATCTTCTCTAAGAATAAAAGTGATCTTAGAGTGGTTCTTATTGATCACCCCCAGTATACGCTCGAGGTCTCCATGAGTAACGTATATACGTACAGGCATCTTGCAGTAGTATAAATTCATGCATCGACCATCAATAGTAGTACATATATTTGACTTACCAAGGTGGTCTCTGCACTGTATTGTAAGTCCCACGTGAGTAAAACTTAACTCTATTTCGCCGGCATCGAACTGTTTATATAGCTGCAATAGCTTCTTGAAGAGACTGGGATTGCTATATACTAGCTCCATTATATCGCCCTTATCGGCGGGTTCATGTACTATGCCACATACCTCTATGGGGGTAGTAAGGACCTTTTTTCTAGGCCTTCCGGGCTTCTTTTTTTCTACTGTAGGGCCCTCTCGAGGTGTACTATCGGCCTCACTTGGTGCGACACAGTGTTCACTTGGTGGTCCAACATGTTGATCTTTACGATTGTTTTTGACTTCCATATTCATAAATATTGTATCTTCCCTGCTCCAATATGTATTCTTGATGGGTGTTTTTATGATACTGCCATGCGCCCACATCTACACCAATACATCCTCGCGATCAATATAAAACTCCTTAAGCGACACGTCATATCCGGTCCATGTCCCTGCCTGTTCGAGTTCATCAATGGCTGCCTGCGTGGTGGTTCTAAATAGATCCATTAGCACACGCTTGAGCTCACTGAGTGTGTTTTCTTTGAATATTCTATCTGTCAGAACTACGCGATCCCACTGACGCTCGAGTTTCTTCGTAAAATCATAAATAATTCCATCAAACCGCGATATATAAGTGATGAGATACTCGGCCGAGGTCTTGCCGGCTACACCGGCGGCAGCAGTCAATACATCCATAATTACCTCACCGCATACATTCTTGTCAACAGCCGCGGCCTTTACAGCTGCAGGAGTAAGTAATGTTCCACCCTTAAGTTTCGCCTCGAAGTCATTGCACAGACGGTCTAACACGGTGATGCGCATTGGCTCAGATGATGAAGGGGATGTCTTCATGTCCTCATAATCATTCAATATCATACTAGCGCGAGGGTTATGACTGTGCGCCAATATCTTCTCTGATTGTATGTTATTGTATTGTTGTGGCCGTGTTGTTACCCCGCGAAGTAGGCCGGTCATCATATTAGCTGGTATGCGTTTCACGCCATTGAGCCCCATAACTCGCCATGTTGCCCCATCAATAGACTCGAGTACGACCCAATGTGATGGCTCAGGCACTATACTATAGCGCTTCACGATGTCGGCTGGGGCTCCCTTAGGTAGTAATACAGCAGTAGAAAATCTATCAATTACTTTCTTTGTAAGACCCGATACAGGGTTAGTTTTCATGTCATTGGAAACTATATAATCAACATCTATGAGCCCCGACATGTCGAACTCAACGGGCGAACTAGTGGCCTTGTTGATCATGAGAATACCAACATTCAAGGCCTTACATAGCCTTTCCATGTCAAAAGCAACACCACCACTACCATGTGATTCATTATCATATTCAACACCGAGACTCTTAAAGACCTCATGCATTGGGGCTGATCGACCACATGGCCGCATGTTATACCGCACAAGTAGCCCTTGTACCCCAACATATTCATGTAAATCGAACCTGCTTGACCCGAGTATATGATCCTTCTGCGACTCTACAATGAGCTCGATGACTCTACGGCGCTCACCCGTAACGAGAGGTATAACATGGGCTATGAGTCTAATCATAAACTTATTTACCACATTTTTATGCTCGACCACGAACGCAAACATATCGCTAACTCTACTATCACTCGTATCTTCGGCCTTATTACTGCGTATAATGCTCACAGGTTCGACCCCATTACTTACAGGTCCAACGATACTATTCGCAAAGATATCGGCAAGTATAGTATCATCATCGGTTATAGAGGCATCTAGGTATTCTTCATACGCACTCAAGGCCGCATTCCTCAAGCGATATGTACCTGTAGTATAGGTAGTAGACATGTTGTAGTTTGCATGTGCAGCATACGACTCATTGCGCAGGGCACTCACAATACTACATGCATGACCATCAATAACTGCTATGTGTTGATATATATCTAGCCATGCATGTAGTGATGGGGCGGGCTGCTCGAGGGCCGCCATTATGATCATGGGATGCTCTCGAAGCATGGATAAACTATGCTCAAGCGCCTTATATCGCCCCGGATCGCCACCTATAATTGCAAGTTTTATCACTTCTATATACTCAGCGGCCTTCACTACCATTAGATTTATGGCCCGCAAGCGCACACTCAGTAAATCACGTGTATTGTTAGCCATTTTACAGCAGTAAACTACTGATCTATATTAGAATTGCTATATATACTAGTATTCAAGCAATATATACAGGTACATTTCTATGACCGACGCCATCGAAGTTAAACCACGATACATTGAGCCTCACTATTCTGCACATGATCATAGTGCGACGCATGCAGCAATTGCAGAAACACCCAAAACAACATCTGATAATGCTCCCACAAGAGGTATATTTGTGAGTATGTATGAGAATAGAGTCATCATACTCATCATTGTTGTAGTCATCACTATAGTGATTATTATTGCATACTTCATGCACAAGGGGAGTGACATCGTGACACCATCCGCAGAGACAGCAAGTAAACCACAAACTCCTAAACCCACTCCCATCCCCGCCCCCATAAATGAACAAACTGTGCCCCCTACGATTGCAACTCCGGCCTCCACACCTCAGACCACACCCCCTAAAGTCACACGTGAGAGCCTTGCTAATATACTAGCTCGCTCTAGACAGGTAGAACATAAAGCCACAACGACGCCGCCTACACAGGCACAATATAATACACGATCGGAGGAGGAAATTATACAACTCATGGAAGCAACACCATATATAACAGAGGCATCGAATACAGTACTTCACGGTGTAGAGAGGCAATATAATACAACGACAACCGAACCCATAAACACTACCCAAAGCAATAAAGATGAGTCCGATACCCTCTCCGATAACACAACAAACATAGATGATGCACAATCATCTACTACAGATGACCTCACTCATAGTACCCGCGAGGCTTCCCCGGGCTCGATTCTTAAGGGGGATACATGTCACATGATATTGGCTACAGGGCGCCGATGTCGCAATCGTGCACAATCACAGGGAGACATGTGTTCCCGACATGCACAGTGAACACATGTATGTATTCGATCAATTATATGTTAGATACAGACCCTAGAGTAGGTATCATACCCACACCCACCACATCACACACATCACACACATGAGCTCCAATAAACGCACACGATTAGTAAAACCTAAGGCACCCCAAGTCGAACAGCCATCCGCCTCAAACAAAACTGCTCCCATCGAGTCAACTCCTGTTAAGGCACCCACTGTGATTGCACCCACGACCACGCCCTCTACAATAGCACCTGCACCAGGTATTGAAGCACCCGTGGTAACGTCGCCGGGCAAGACTGAGAAGCAAAAAGGTACTCGCACACAGACCAACAAGGCTATCGGTGTTAACATATCGGCCGCAAGAGTGCGCCGTCACATTGATTCCCTCGGTCTCAACGCCAAGATCGATGCCATGATTGCCGAACCAAGGGCCATCATAAACGAATATAAAACCGCTGAAGATCAACTCAGTGAACGTAAGATCAAGAAAACTATAGTCACAATAGTTGACGGAAAGGAGGTATCCTCCAGTGTAAAAGTAGATATGACCGCCGAAGACGTAGCCAAGGCCACTGCAATACTCAATAAATATACTAAGGAGGAACGTGATGCCTTCGACTTGAAGGTCAAGGCTCTTTCGTGCGAGCGCACGCGTTTCTCCGATGGATCAGCAATGATATTGGCTATAGTATGCGATGAACTTGTGAAACAGCTCGTAGATCTTGCTATGAAGCAGGTCCTCCTTGATGATAAAAAGATAGTACAGATCTACCATCTTCATAAGCACGGCAAGTCCAAAGACAACCCCGCGCCAGGTATTGAGAGCCTGACCCTATACCCATTGATAGGTTCTCTCCCTCTCTTTATCAAGACTGCCGAGGAATATAAGCTCGAAGAAGATGCCATAGCAATAGCTAAGGAACATAAACAACTCCTTGCACAGGCTGAAAAGGAATTTCGAAAGAAGTATGGTGTAAAACTACACAAAAAGAAAGCAGTCCCCACTGATCAACCTCAAGATCCTGCTACTGCCACTACCCACGATAACCCCGGTGACAAAGCGATAGATGACCTTGTTAATGGTATTATCAACGAAGGATCACATGGCAAGGAGACTGCGCCTCCCAGTGAAATCACTACCGAACCAATCGTCTCACTCCCCGTACCTGAGCAACCCAGCGCAACGGATGACGCCCAGCTCGAAGAGGAGGAGAACGATACAAAAACATCGTTCAAGTACTATATATATCAGACCTGTAAAGACCTTACTAGTAACAATGCCAAATACTCTGAAGTAAGAACATCGCCATCGTTTAGGGAGTATATATCCGAACTATTGATCAATTTCATTCGGCGCATATGCCCACTCATTGCACTCACTGCCAAGTCCATGGGCAACAAAACAGTCAATGATCTAGCAATATATCGCACTATAAAGGGCATTCTAATAGATGGTAATCAGCCGGTAGAGACCATCGAGTACCCCGCCTTGATCACTGATCCGGTGATACTAGGGGCCGAGAAGCTCAAGGTAGCGGATGCAAAAAAGAACAAGATTGAGTACTCATTTGATATCGAGTCTATACCTAAGATACTGTGCCCGAAGACAGCGCGACGCGTGGTTACATACCCCGAGTCCGGATACAGCGAGTTACGCGCGAAGATTAAGCAGAAGATGATCGACTACAATGCTCTTAAGGTCACTCCTAAGCAAGAGGTACCAGCCCAGTAAGGGGCCACTGCACATTACTGCATCGTGCATGGGTGATCATTTTTTTTGATGTATATTATGCGGTCTATACAGACACACAATAGCTACAAGTATCCACAATATAATTGAATTTAAGGGTTGTTATATACACATAGATGAAGAGCACAGTGCATGCTTCGACCAATAAGCGAAAGCGTGATATACAAACCGACACTCCATTGCCAACACGCAGATACATGAAAGCATCCCCTTCGACTGCAAAGATGGTGGCTCAGCAACATATAGAGTATCATAATGAAGCCATAGACACTCCACTCAATACCCATGAGCGTGTAGAGCATCCCAATGAAGCCCCAAAACTCACTATTGCACAGGACTACTCCCGCGCGGATGACCATAGTGAAAACTCAGTTATGAAGAACAGATTATCTAAGCTTTTGGGTCATGAGTATCAACATTTGATTGATAGATTCCACTATGATGGTGCCTCACTGCAGTCGATGACCAAACTATCAATAGGACGACTCATATGTTTCACGCTCAAGACGCACCTCGGAATATCACCAAGGGCACACATTATTGATGCCTTTGCAGGTATAGGTGGCAATACTATTATGTTTGCTAAGGAGTTCCGGCAGGTGAATGCCATAGAGATAGATGAGAATCGTGTGAAGATGTTGCATGATAATGCTCGGCTGTTCAAGGTGGTAGTGAACACCCAAGTACACTGTGGATATTATCAATCATTCATAGGTAAACTTAAGCAGGATGTAGTGTTCTTCGACCCTCCATGGGGCGTGGGTTATAAAAAAATACAAGATATACGTATACGACTACCGAGAGATGATGGAGGTAGTGACTCACTCGAAGACCTGATACTAGCGACCAGCCAATATGCACGGTATATAGTGGTCAAAATACCTATCAACTATGATCATGAATACCTTGCAAGTAAGATAGATTCCGCACTTATATGCGACTGTATGTTGGACTGCAATCACCCATACTCATCGCGAATCCTATTCTTGCGAGTTATACGTGATCGCCATGATATTTACATACCAGCAGATGATGGCAAGGTACATGAACATCATAAGCAAAGCACCGATAGGCGACCCCATCGCAGTCAGCGATAAGCATGAGTGCACGCCCTCGAGCTTGAGCTTTACACGTTTTTTTTGATGCTCATTCACACTAGATGATGGCAATGCTAGGTTTATATATGCTGCATGATTACCTCAGTAAAGATAATCACGAACTGCTCGACGTCATGAGGCGTATTGATGTCATCTAATGTAATCCGCAGTGCTCCTTTGCGCACGAACTCATCTGCTTGCATTGCGTAAAGCACATGTGAAGCCTTGGGCGATGCAGTATTACATGCACTACCTATTGATACTATAACGCCTCGAGCCTCAAGGTCGGCCCTTATCTGACTGTTGCATATCGGGGGCCCACTTTTCTTAACAATAGATAGTAAGATTGTATTCGGCAGGTAATCCTTCGGGGACGTCCCCGATAATACAACGATACCGCTTGTTGTGTTAGCCCCATCGCGCATATAATTTACGTAGGATTGCACACGGAATCGCTCCCCAAGTGCACGCAATATGTATGTTTTCATCATCAGTAGGGCATTGTTCTTCGTCTCTCGATCGCACATGGTGGCCCGTACAGCGATAAATGATGCGCCTATACCAGGCAGATTCTCAGTACCTCCACGCATCCCATCATTCTGGGTGCCATATATATAGGGCACACATTGTTTCTCCGATATAACTAGAGCACCAACGCCAGGAGGCCCGTGTGCTTTATGGAAGGATATGCAGAAGGAATCACAGTGTACACTATCGAGTTGTATAGGATACTTACCAAAGGTCTGGGCGGTATCACAGTGGAAGAGAATACCATTTTTATAAGCAATTTCACTAATTGCACGTATATTATTGAGTGCCCCAGTCTCATTGTTGGCATGCATTACACATATGAGGCATGTGTTAGGGCGTATAGCTGTCTGTACATCTGCGGCAGATATATGGCCTGATGGCGTTGGAGGCACATAGCTCACAGTGATCAGCCCACGAGTAGCATAAGTATTGAGCATTTCAATGATTGATTTATGTTCAATGGCCGATGCTACTACATGCGGTGGTGGCCCCTTCAACTCCCCAACACCCACTGTGTCCCCATTATATATCGTGATGGCGCTGTGTATGGCCATACAATTAGCTTCCGACGCCCCTGATGTAAACACAACACGGTATTTACACCCTCCTGCTGCACGTGCACTGTTGCACAAACGCAGTATATAGTCGCGAAAATCACTGAGCATACGCTTTGATTCTCTTGCAGCCAAGTGCCCAGATGATGGGTTACCCATGTTACACCACTCCACCATAGCACGTTTGACCTCTGGCGGGACGAACGTCGTTGAGTTATTGTCCATATAAATGACCCTATTGTTCTGCACTGAGGCGTTACCCATCCCCTATATATGATCACATACATAGAAAATTAGTCAAAGAGGATGCCCCTCGAAGCATGTGCACATGGTGATCATTCCTATAGTATACAATATGATTCATGTAAGGGTCACCTCTTCAGAGCGCGATGGGTTACTCAATGTAACGATAAGCACAGTTGAGGCGACGACATTCGAGGTCGTATCTGCGACAACACTATACTGCGCGCGTATACTCATAATCGATACTGCCATATTGATAGAAACCACACTGCCGCTCGTATATTTATTCATACCGGCTGCGAGATCATTGGGTACACCACCGAGTGTGCTAAGGATCGTGACTCGAGGGCCAATCATTAACTTTGCGTGTATATCACAGCCCTATGCCGTAGACATACTATATAATTACTACTTATTTGACGAGAATAGCATCATACTTGATGCGGCAAACATATATCCGCGCGACCCTTACCGTGAGGCCGCACCATGCATACACCTACGAGCTGAACAACTATGTACTGCCGATCTTAAGTTGCCTGCACAGCTGTAAACTACCGTCCACCATGCACAAAAAATAAGGCATGAGTTATGCATTCATCATGTATCACCACACCGCTTGCGTATCATTAATCACTCTCAAATGTATACCTTAGGTAATGAATATGTAAGTCGACAGTGCGCCCAATACGTTGTCCACGACCTACTATCTGCGCCTCGATGGTGGAGGTAGGGGCTCTATGGTAGTATATAATATCGGTGATAAACTCTAGGTTAAGACCGGCGACCTCTGTTTGTGAGCTAATAAATAGCACGGTGGTATCATTACGAAACCGTTCAATGGCACTCGCGCCGTCACTCAGCCACACATATGATACCTGATGTGCACTCAATACTGTAGAAATTGCCTCCAATGTCTCATTATAGGATGCAAATACTATCACCTTGCGCGCAATATTATCACCATGTGGTTTATTTACACGCCCCTCTATCACGCCTGGTAGCTGTCGGGTCACAACCTCACCACCCTGTGCATGCCCCGTTGCGATAATATCGAGCACAGCCTGTGTCTTGGGGCATATTACACGAGCTGATACCTTATATTCTGGCTCGCTGATGGTATCATCTTCATCGCCTCTGGCCGATATTAAGGTCTCTATATTGAATTTCTTATCAATGAATATGAGGTCACGCGCTGGATATACATGCCTCATGCAGTTAGCACATCGACCATACCATGCGAATGTACGTGTTTGCTCATCATACCTCCGCCGTACCCTATTGCCCTTGATGCCGCATTCATCGCACACTGTGATTCCGCAGCATTTCACTATAAACACATGAAGGGATTTCAATTCTAGTCTGCATACCTGGCATATACCCTCCTTAATATTACTAATAACACGATTTATAGCACATCCATCCTTCTCATGGGCTGCTGTATACTCGCGATGTAGGGCCGCAAGCATGTCATCCAATGCACGGGAGCGCACAATATTATACCCGCGAGGTAGTGAATACTCATTACATAATGCATGTCGCACATCGTCAAGAGTGGCAATACTTGGCTCATGTTCATGTGTATAATACTGTGCACTCCCATATTCAAGCCCTGCAAGCGACGTATTGAGGTCATCAATAGCATCGAGAACACGCTTATCATGTAAGTGGCGCGCGTATTGATTGTCTAATACACGCTCGAAGATATCGGCTACCGACCTCGAGGCAATACCTAACACATCCGCGGCCGTGGAGATCGCTTCACCGTTAACCATATCTACAATACTACCAATGTCATCGTCCTGTATAGATGACATAAGGCGCGTATAGTTATCGCTCTCGCTCACATACATGTACCTCCACGATGATATCACTGGTATGGATAGACTATCGTCAGTAAACTGCGCGGTGTTACGCACGTTAAATACAGTGAGTAATGTATGGTCATTCAAGGCCCCCGCGATAGGTGTTCGCTGCACGCCTAGAGCCTCAATGATGGACTTATATGTTACAAGCGGGGTGTCTTTTGCGAATACAGGTGTGTATGTCGCAGTGGAACTGATGTATACGCTGAAGAGTGCTGGCACAACAATATGCTTATGATTACTCAGGACAGTATCAAAATCATCGTAAAAGACCCTTGACCAGCACCCAGACTCGGTAATGTTCATCACAACTGCTAATATATGACATATAACTCGGTCCTTTTTATCTTGCCACTCCCACATTACAGTGCAATTCTTCAGCAAGACAACATCATACATGGGTAACCTGCCCGTTATATACAGGTCACGAAAGTGCAATAGAGTGGTACGATCGTGTACAATTATTGCTTGCAAACATGTATGGTTACTAATGGCGGACCTCCATTGTGCAAGAACACTACCCCCAACTACTATAAGATTAGCACGTATGAGTGCTGTTGGGCTTACAAATCGCCGTGTAATCTCATGGTGGAATGGCGCTGCTGCTCGTGCAGTACCCATAATAGTATCATCCAGCAATATTGTATTTATATGCATAGGATATGCAGGGGGTATGGGTCGATACAACATCATGGCCAGTGCTATGAATGTTTTACCACTACCAAGGCGATCGGATAGCACCGCCGCTGAAGATGTTGCATAGATGTTCGTTCCCTGCGTATTGACCTGCCGGAACCCTGTAAAATTATACTTAGAGAGCATTGTCAGTCTCTTATTTTCAATACTGAGCAGAGCGGCCACACTGGTTCGTTGATGTGGATATAATACAATACCATACATACCCGGCGGCGTATCCAGCCCTTCAGATGAGCAATTCAGCTCAGTTATCGTTCGGTATTCATTCATTTGAGGCGGGATATAGTGATTATATACCCCGCGCGAGGGTTTCAACTTTAAAATTGAATCATACTCCTCTGTTGTACACGATGGAAACATACAACAATAATTACGAGGATAAAGGGGTCACGACATACGATAGTGATTGGGGCATGCATAGTAGTGTCAAGTATGTATGCATGTTAGGTCATATCTGTTATGATATCCCTAGACCAATGGGAGTGCCCGCATATATACCCGAAAATACTATGCGTACCCCCCATAAGTGCGATATATGCACCATACAAGCTCACTTGCACGGGCGTGATCAACAGGCTCAGCTTACAACTATGGTTTACACAGACGGAGACGTGAATTTTGAGGCAATATGCATGCATGAACACAGATTTATAGTCAGCAAGACCACAGCAAGATATGGTTGCAGAACATGCAAACTGTTGCAAAACTCACCACATCTCTATGTATACAAGCGATGCCTCAACATGCATGATGGAAGTCCATTACGATTGCACTGCAGGCGTCAAGTACACAACCCCGCATGCGAAGACCCGCAGTGTCGTCAATTATTACGTGGAAAGACCGCCGCAGTACGTAATTCTACTCCAAATTGCAGTAACTACATAACGTGTAATAAGGTCTTCTATGCGACTCCGAAGCAGGTGAAATACAGCAAAACTATACTGCAATGCGTAGATGGGCATATATTACCGTCCCCGCATTGCTGCTGGGTGCTCGCGAAACGATCGTTCGAGGTCTTATTTGACACTACATTTGACGACACACTGTTCGGCACCGGCCTCGAATTCACTGGTCTAAACAGGAGTGTGGGCATAGCATTTACCCACTTGCTCGATAAGAACCCAAGTAAATGTATAGAAGATGCGGCAAAATGGTGTAATGATAACAACGTAAGATTTATAACAGTACCTGCAACAGCGTGTACAGCGTCTGCTATAGATAGATCCATCGTGCATAGCTTGAGCACTCTAGGCCTGCTACATATGCATGAAAATCGTGTATTTGAGTGTCTCCGGACCACAATTAAGGCCATGAAAAGGAGTGGACAGTTATTCCCAGTGCGAAGTTAAAGGCGAGTGGCATTGTTATTTTTTTGACATATAAAGCTATATGCAGACGTATATATCCCATATATAAACACATATACACTCATGCAGATCTTCGTTAAGACACTCACTGGTAAGACTATCACCCTCGAGGTGGAGCCCTCCGAGTCAATAGAGGTCGTTAAACAAAAAATACAGGATAAAGAGGGAATCCCTCCAGAACAACAACGCCTAATCTTCGCGGGCAAACAGCTTGAAGATGGTAAAATATTGAGTGATTATAATGTCCAGAAGGAGAGCACATTACACCTTGTATTACGATTGCGAGGTGGTATGCACATACTATTCTTACTATAAAAAAACATAGAGGAGAGAGCCGCACGGACTATAATTATATACCTTTATGACTCTCTTTATATTAGTTCTCTTGCTGCCAGCTTATCGGCGAGGTCGTTGCCCCTCCATAAGAACCACTCTTGCGACTCCATTTCTTGCGGCTCGGGGCGATGTGATCGACAATGAACGAACTGCACAGGCCATTTTGCTCGCAGATCTACGAGTAGTTGACGCATAGGTAGTATGAGATCAATATTCTTTTTTGATCGCAAAGATATCCCCGTGGGGTCGGCAAGCCATCCCGTAATCCACTTATCGAGGGCATCAATGCAATACATACTGTCACTTACTATGATGATATCATCGAACATCAGTCCGCCATTGATAGCCGTTGATGTATCAGCAGAGGTACTCGCTGCTATATACGACATGGCGGCATATATGGCGGTGAGTTCACCTCTATTATTGCTGGATTTATATACTTTGCCAGACACTGCGACCTCTACAACAACACCACTCGCACACCCGCACATGAGACCATCTGTAAGATAAACACCCCATGAGCTTTGGCAGTTAGCCTTACCATTGGCCCGTGATGCACCGTCAGTAAACACCCATAACGTAGATAAAGTAGTTGGTAATGGGTCATTATAACCAAACTCACTTATAGTCATCTTCACCGTTGGTGGCGCAAGTCCCACTACTGCATCATGTGTGACCTGCACTGCGTTACTCACGGATTCACCATCGAATTCTACATGATCATTGTCCCAGTCGATAGGGGCCTCATCCTCACTAGAAAGAGCCTCATTAGTACGAGTGAAGACATCACAGTATAGGAAATTATCGTTGGAATCACGATAATTGGCAGAGTTAAGTGGCGATGGATGACCCCAAGTTAACACAGTATGCTTCGTAGCATCAATAAAACGAGCCTTGTCTTGCGCGAAAGCACCCAATAATATGAATACAAGTCTATGTGGCATGTCAGACAACGCACTCAGGAGGGCATCTGTGTACGGCTTCCATATAGCTGCATGAGCATTAGGCTGACCACGTATAGTTGTAAGGGCGCAGTTCAATAGTAATACACCCTGTCTTGCCCATGCAGTGAGGTCCCCATGTGATGGTATCGCGGTAATCAGCCCGCAATGTAGTAAACATTTATATATATTAATGAGACTTGGGGGCACTTTGATACCTCGTGGTACACTGAAACTCAAACCCATAGCCTCATTAGCCTTTGTATAAGGGTCCTGTCCAAGCAATACAACGCGCGCCTTCATGAGCCCCCCACACTCACGAACAGCTGCCATCACCAGCTCTATAGGTGGGCATATATCTGTTTTGGGCCTCTTTGTTTGCGCCAGGTAATTATTGAGACCCGTCACTACCTTCACCAGCTTTGGCTTGAGTAATCGTAAGAGGATATCCTTAGAGGCTTCATCAATCCCTGCGAACATAGCTTTCAAATCGTTAGAGTCCATCTGCACGCTGTAGTATGATTAATTCACGGTTCTAGTGTTCAATTTTATTATCTCTATAGGTATATATGCCTTACATGAACGAGAAGCTAATCTGTATAATCGCCGTCTTATTAATAACAATAGTATTGCTTATATGTCTAGTGAGAGCCCAATCCATTGAAGCATTTGCCTCAAAGCAGGACAAGGCCGAAGCTATATATGAGTGGTTCAAGTCAACCAGTGAGCCCGCATACATCGATTATAAGGCCCATATGGGGCTGCGTAGTAACATCGTAGAGTATGAAGATGCACTTGGGTTGCGCCATGCGGGCCGCCTCACTATCGATGCGATCAAGGCCGTTTTGTAACTCAAATATATGCCTCCCGCATGAATATATATACATGTATTCTTACTTACTCGTCGCGGTCGTCGTCATTGTATTCATCGTACTTATATATTGGTTGTGCATCAATGGGAAAGACTCCACCAGGCGCAATCGCGCGCGTTCTCTAATACATAAGAGTGGTGGTACCTTCGATGACGAGGCCCGTGCAGCACTGATGGAGATAAATAATATAGATGATATGACTCCCGAAGACCGCTTCCAGCGAGGTCGTATAGTGCGTTATAATGTACTTCAGGGGGGTGTCGCAAACGCACGTGCCCTCGATGTAGTAGTGAGAGACTTCGCGGGCACTCTTGCCGGCATGCATGAGGCCACGCGTATACACACTCGTGTTGCTCCTCAGGGAGGTATGTTTATGCTGCATAATATTGAGGAATTGGGGCGTGATATTGCCGATGATGATATGATAGCTCAGATATACTTCGGGTTTCTAGAAACAGTGAATGATACTGTGCCAGCAGTACGCCAAGAGATCATTGAACAGCGAGTTGCACGGGCTACAGAGAGCAATACAACGCGCCTTGGGGCCGTCAATGATGCTCTAGATGATGCAGTTACATACACAAATGATCCCCAGAATGTACATGATAGCAGTGTAAATAATGACCTGCGTGACACACTTATGCGTCTTAAGACAGGGGCAAGTGATGATCTTGATGTGAGTAATTGCATTGATTCTGCCAGAGATTACATCACTGCGAATCGCGCTAAACTTGGGTATGATAAGACCGAAAGGGCACTCCAAGTGCTTGAAACCATACGTAAGGGTGACACTATCAGCACATATAAAGACACAGAGGACCATATATTTGCACTAACGTGGGATAGATGCAGCGATCCTCGCAATCGTGATAACGCGGCCCTCATGCGTGAGGCTGTCATAACGGCCCTTGCTGACTCCGTTGAGAATGGAAATCAAGTATGTATCAATGGTCGTACAGGTCACGTGCTCAACTCACTGGCCACACTTGATTATGATCCAGCACTTGGCTCGGCTATGACCTTTGAGGCCTATCGTAATCAGATATACCAGGAATCCAAAGAAATTATTAATAGTGTTGTTGAGAGTGCTAAACTCTCAACAGATGGTGCACTACGTGCCTCGGCCGAAGCCTTTGAGGCGGGTGACAGTTCCTTAGATACTGCATCCGATGATCGCTTTAAGAACGACTTACGATCAAGGATCGACAATAATATAGATACATACGAGAAGAAACTCACCCCCAAGGACCTCTCAAGTATCAAAGAGGAGTGTCATGTATATGCTATGGTTGATTAGTGTGGGTTGGATATACACACATTACCCCATCATCAATCGCGTTGTGCCCTCACCGATTGATTATTACACCACACTTTGACCCCCATGATGACGGCCCATACCTCACTCATATATACTCATATATACTGCTGTCGGCCCTCGACTCGCGGCCTCAACACTCGATGTTGACCCCATGATGACGGCCCATACCTCACTCATATATACTCATGTTTACTGCTGTCGGCCCTATCGCTATGTAATATAGACCCGGGCATTACTATGGCCTCCAAGATATTCATGTTAGTGTAGTATATATGCTCATGGTAGTACCAGTAGCAGTGATAATAGTGATTATACTCATAGTCATATATATGTTCCGCAAGGGTATACGTACTACTCTTGGGTACATGGGAATCATGCGACCCACACTCTATGAAAGACTCGGCGGTGTATATGCTATTGCAGGGGTCATCAACCATTTCTCTGACGCATTGATTAGCAACCCCATTGTTGGCAAAGATTCCCCCAATGAGAAGCTGCGTGATTGGCATCGTAATCAATTAACTAGATTACCGGGGCTGAAATTCATGAGAACATTATGGGTTTGTGACCAAGCCGGAGGGCCATACTCATTCATACCTACGGTCAAGTCACCATTGTGCCCATTCACTTCAGCACTGACAGTCGCACATAGTAATCTTGGAATATCAGTGGTTGAGTTCGATGAGGTGGCAAATGAATTAGAGAGAACACTCGATAACTTCAACGTTCCAATGGACGAAAAAAGAGAACTTTTATCTATATTCGCTAGCCATAAGGGCCATATAGTACATTAAAGTGCCCTTTTACATGTCATTGCGTCGGCGATGGTAGGGTGTAGTATATCATTGAGTGTTGACCACTTTGCACTATGTGCCTCTACTATGAGGTCCGCAGATGCCCTTTGCGCAATCAAATGTGAGTTCATCTCGCTCGCAGTGGACTCATACTGGTCAATTAATCGTAAATATTGCCTCGCATCAACATCTACAGTGAGTCCTCGGATCATGCGACAGAGGCGAGTATCAGCATCACAATCAATGAATATTTTCACTTTCAATAGACTCATAAGTGTGGGATATAAGAATGTATACAAGCCGGTAATGATCATAACTGGTGACCATGTAATGATATGCCCGCGATAATTATATGTTCTACCACCACTAGTGCGAACCGCCGATAGCCATGCGAGCGTGCGCTCGAGATCATCTATTTCGTATGACGCAGGGGTATGCGCCAGCTCACCAGCACGCAGAAACCACTTCAATCGAATGATTGGTACATTACAGCGAGCAGCTATAAGGCGGGATAGAGATGTTTTTCCTGACCCCATTCCACCGGCAATACCAATAAGCAATATACTTCGCGCAGATGTTGATGCACCAACGCTGTCCATACTATTCCCTATCTGCTCCATCCTCGTATGGGTGGTACTTTTTTATTAAAATTGAATTATGGGTCGTATCTATAGAGACACATAGCACAGAATGGCTAATCAATCTGAAAGTACTCATACTATGACTTCCCCCAATGACACCCATCACGACGAGCCGTGCAATATTAATGACGTGAAGCGCGCTAAAGAGGTTCTTAGTGGAGAAAACACATCCCCGACCACAGTAGCAATGGTTGTGCAGCCCAACAACTGCTTTGATATTATTGCAGTAGTAGATAGTAAATGGGGGCTCGCAAAAGATAATAAACTCCCATGGGAGGGGGCACAAGCAGGGAGAGAGGATATGAGATGGTTTAAACATAAGACTCGGGCCGAGCCTGATGCACATAGGGGCGGATTACCAGCTATAGTGATAATGGGGCGAAATACTTGGGGGCTCATGCGCAAACCTCTCTCAAAGCGCATAAATGTAGTAGTTTCCTCACACGCAGCGACCCTTTCAAAGGGAGAGCATATACCCAGTTGGACCCCGCGATTCGAGAGGGGGCAGCAAGCGGATGCATACTCAGATACCTTCGAGTCGGCTCTTCAGTGGTCGTTTGCTATGATTGCAGCCGGTAAGGCAAGTAGGTGCTTCGTGTGCGGTGGGGCGAATATATATAAGCAAGCACTGTGCAGCCCGTATCTGCGATATGCCTGGATAACGATCATAGAGGGCGATTATCAGTGCGATATTCATTTCCCCCACGAGTACCTGGATGATGGATCCATGCAACCTGCCAACGTGACAGGGGCCATGTTCTATAACGCTATAGTCAATACATATAATAGATATAACTTCGTCAATCGTGCGGAAGGTACATACCTCAAACTACTAAAAGACCTCTTAAAAGCACCCATGAAGCCCAATAGAACTGGGATTCGAGCCCACTCGACATCACATAAGCTCTTTACAGTGACATTATATGAGCCTGGAAGGGGCACCATCATACCACTACTCACTACAAAGAAGATTATATGGAAATCCATCTATCATGAACTCATATGGTTCCTCAGGGGCAGTTCCAACACTGACTACCTGAACGAGAATAACGTGCGTATCTGGCGCGCCAATAGCTCAAAGCAGTTCCTGAAAACTCGAGGTCTCGGGCACTATGAAGAGGGTGAATTAGGGCCTATTTATGGGTGGCAATGGCGACAATGGGGCCACCCATATACCCCTCAATCATACCGCCAAGACACTGAAATACCCATCAAAGACACCCAATATGATCAACTTAAGGACGTAATTGAGATGATTAAACGCTCTCCATGGGATCGTAGAATGATAGTAAGTGCGTGGAATGTATCACAACTTGCAGACATGGCACTACCACCATGCCATTATAGCTTTCAATTCAATGTTGATCCCGATGAACATGGGGCACCCAAGTGGCTCAATTGCATGGTCAACATGCGCAGTACTGACACCTTTTGCGGTCTCCCATTTAACATAGCATCATACGCATTGCTCACTCACATGGTATCATTAATTACAGGTCTCACCCCTGGAAAACTATCCATAAGTATGTGTGATGTGCACTTGTATGAGAACGCGATTGATCAGGCCAAAACACAGTTGCAGCGAGTCCCCAAGCGATTTCCATGTATACGTTTCTCACCCAAGATAACAGCCTATACGCCTCCTCCAACCATTGATTCCTTTGCACATGAGTTTACTATGGAGGACTACATCATTGAAGGATATGTTTGCGATCCATACATTAAGGTGGATATGGCGGTATAATGCGCAGTTACATTACTCTTTTTTTTGATACTCATTACCCCCCATCACATGTTGTTGCCAACTCTCATTTCACATCAATAAGGATATATTGCGGCCTTCTTACCCAAAAAATAAACACTTTTATACACGTAGATACTTGTCTATCGAGCAGCAAGGCCCTCATGTACATGATGGCGGCGCAATAAGAGTAGTGTACCGGACCTTGTATTCATGGGTTGCAAACCCATAGAATTCATAGGCTAACTTGCGATCCCCCACTTGACATCGCAATGCTGTCTTCTCGTCCACGATGTCTATGACTATGCGAGGTATTGATGTGTCAGACCCACGGCGAAGGATACGCGCTATTATTTGCTTCATATTAGCCCTGCGAGGAGTGAAAAACATCATGGCTGTTGCTCTGGTCACCGATACCCCCGTGCCAGCGTACCCATACGTACTGAAGAGTATACGTCCATGCGTCACTGCATCTGTAATCTGCTCGTTGTTAAGACCACCAGTAAACATCTTAAGATCAGCGTTATTGTTATGCACAGTGTCCTCAGACTCAATTTCGGGGGCACTAATATCGCGCGCTATATCGCCTCGTTGATGGTTAATCAGAGCCTTACGTACTGCCCCCATGAGCTTTGTAAGTATACCTAGTTCTTCAGCAAATACATATATAAAGTGCCGCACAGTGCCGTCAGTTGTGCCACCAACCCAATCATAAAGCTTTATTAATTCATCTACTGCAAGTTGGGTGCGATATGGATCACTTGCGAACTGATTGTGCATGTAATGCGTGAACACCTTCCCAGTAGACTCATGTGTGAGATTACGGGTGTGTTCTGGCGGGCCAATGTACCTTATGATGTGGGCGCGGCAATCGAAACCAACGTCTTCATATGTAAATCCCTTGATATCTTCAGCCCGGATAATACCGTCGAATGCTAGTTCTTTATGGCTGATTACATCGAATCCATCGCGCCTGTCCTCAGTCGTAGCACTCATACCAAGCACTACCCGCGAAGTCGCTAGCTTGAATATCTTGCGCCTGGTATCGCTGCAATACGCATGTACCTCATCCAATACTACGAATGAGTATTGATTAAAGAATGCTGGAGGTTGCATGATGGCCGAGTTGATCACCATAACTGTTACCCCTTGATTGACAACAATACTACTAGGATCAGAGCGCTTGGGTCGCTTCCCAAACATACCGACTATCCATCGATCTGCCGCATGTGCGCTGGTGGTGTCACTATTGTATTTGTCACTATTGTATTCATCGCTATTGTAATCTATATTTTCATCATATAAGCATGCCCGCAGATCCTTAACAGCCTGCACAGCAAGTGGCCGCTTCAACACTACAAACAGTGTGCGCATCTTGAGTCGAGCGATCAGCCCAGCGGCCACAAAGGTCTTACCCATACCAGCACGCAGATTCAATACGGCAGTGGCAGTACCATTTTCAATGCGATCTACAGTGAACACAGTGTTGATCAAGTGGTCGATCAATAGCGTTTGGTTGGGGTATAAATCTATGCATAACGTAGCTTTGCATGTGATCACTTCCGCCAATTCAACAACAACATCACTCACTACAGTGCCTTTAAGGTGTTTTATCAATGCCCTTGGTAATACTACCCAACGAATACCAGCGTATTGCATAAACGAATACATGACGACCCTATGTGGGGGCCCGGTTTTCGGGTAGTGTATTGCTGTAAGCTTATTGAAAAACATGGTGATGTTCTTCCCCAGCACTGCCTGTAAACGGTCAGCTGCAACGATGAATCCATGATGAGTGAGGTATCCTTTGGATATATTCATGTAATGTAATACACAAGTATACACCCTACGTGTAATGTCTAACAGTTTATACTTTAGGCCGAGGCCGTGTCGGCGGCCTACATGCACGTGTCCGTGGCGTAGGCTGTGCACTAGGTATCGTTTGTTGTTGTATAACTGGGTTTCCGCCGGTGATTTGTCGTGGTTCTGCATTACTTGTGGCGCTCGTGGTGGAACCCCCACCGTCAACCGTTGAAGCATTATTATCTATTCCTGTGACCTTATTCACATATCCTATGGCAGCCCTATTCCGCCGCACGTGACCGTTGGCGTGATCAGTCTGTTGCCTGCGTAGTGTCTCGGCCATCTTACGGATCTCGTCCGGGATAGGTAACTTTATGTTGAAGATCTCTCGTGTAGTAGTGGTCTTACCATCATCAGATATGCAGCGCATCTTATATTTCAGCCAAATACAATCATCGCGGTCGTCATCATCTTCATCGGTTATCTTCTGAAAGTCGAAAGTGATGTCAGTGTTGTCGCAACCATAACTATTAACCAATACCTTACGGTAATCCTCTATTTCACTCTTCATCATGGGGCGTGTAGCTATAGGTTTACCAGAACGCTCATGCCATAGCTTATGGCGCGATGGTTTCTCGTAGTTTTCATCTTCATGCTGCTGTGATGCGCTCGTCATTTATCTTATAATATGACTCTCGTGACTCCAATATATAGGCAGTATTTACCCATGCAATTAGGATTTCATGTCAGTAAAACTATCGTCGCGCGTGATGGTAAGCGGCGAACACGTAGTATGCTCACGGCGCTCGAAGAGGATATGAAATTATATCCCAAGGCCACGATGAGGACCCCTATGTACATGCAAATATTCGTTACTGGCCCGCAATCCTTCATAGAAACACTCACCGAGCCCGAGAAGTTGCATCTCAAGGCCCTTGTTGCAGCAGGTAAGGCCATTATCGTGATACACGGTAGTTACATGGACTCTCCATGGGGGCGCAACATCAGCTCTATACATAATATTAAAAAAGAAATGAGTATTGCCGCGGATATTGGGGCTACAGGTGTCATAATACATATGAGCAAGGGTCTACTATGCGATGTAACTATGGACTACGTATTCAATAAGATAGGTGAACTACCGCGTTCGACCCTTGATACCGTCACGCTATGGCTTGAAATACACGTAGCGAAATCCTCGATGTATACCTTTGAGACACCCTCAAAGCTCCATGCTCTGTTCGAGCGCATCACTAAGATCAACAAGTATGGTATTAAAATAGGACTATGCATTGATACTGCTCACTTATTTTCCTGTGGTACAGCACTCATGTCGTATACAGATGCGACCGAGTGGCTTGATGAAGCCCATGCAGCTGTTGATGACACCCCTATAATGATACACTTGAATGACTCGAATACTACGCTCGGTAGTGGTATAGACCGACATGCAGGACTCACTCTGGGTAATCTTTGGGGCCTTTATAATGTGTCAACAGGGGCCCTACCCGTGGAGGAATCAGGCCTATGTGGTGTATTAAACTGGGCCACAGAGCATGCCGTAGGCGTCATATTAGAACGCGATCACGCGGGATTAATGCACGATCTGGCCCTCATCGCAAGCATGGGATACATCTAAAATTGAATCCTTTGAGCCAATTACATACAATAAATGGATCCATCGTATAATAAGATAGAGCAAGGAGTTGATGTCCCACCCGTCGTTAATATACCGGCAAGTATAGATGGTGCCTTCTCCAACGAAGAGTACGACAACATATACACAGATGATGAAACTACGGAGAGAATATTGCGCGAGATACGTAACTTGACTACCATACCATCATCCTTCATTGATTCGGATACTCATGTAGCTCGACCACCGCCCATATCTAACGCGACAAGCAGAGGATATCCTCTTCAGTATGATAATGATTATTATGATGCCTGGAGTGACCCGGGCGCAACCCCTCCGCCTGAGTACAACATCAGTAATGCCCCAATAAGTGACTGCACATCAGCCTTCAAGCAATTAACTGAAGTTAATAAGGACACTTATGATGCTGTAGTTGATATTCATAGTATAGTCATGCGTGCCGAGTACTCACAGGTGGACAACGCATCTATGTTGACCTCTATGATCACCAGACTGGACGCCATTGAGCAGCGACAAGAGACATTAATGAGTACTCTCAATAACCTGAAAACACATGTAGAGTTATTGATACAACTTCAGGGCCACACGCCCCACGACAACATGCATGGGGAGGTACGCCCATGGGACGGAAGTCCGCAGTAAACCGACACTAGTGCCTCTCCAGAGAGAGCCTTTGTTTTGTGTTTTTTAAAAGTGAATATAGACTATACATGAAGTATAGATATGGCGGCTACTACGAGCGATCATACTATACCACCCCAGCGTATAAATATACGTTGTAGATTCGCCATTATATGTGATAGGTATCCTAGATGGGCCGCCCTACCAGTCAATGATCGTGAGCGTCTAGTGAGGCATATAGAACGCAGTTGTTTTACACTAGCGGTCAATGAATGTACTATTGCGGGCATTAACAGGGTATTCACAGAGGCTCGATTTGTGGCTCGCTACAGTGCCATATGTAGTAAAGTATTAGCTAATCTAGATACTACAGGGTCTGTTGGGTCAACGTATTTGATTGACAGAATCATCACTGGTACAGTGGATCCACTCACGGTGGCTGATATGGGATCAATAGATCTGTGCCCTGCCGCCAGCAAGGAAGAACGCGAAATGATAGAACGCCGACAAGGGGCCAAGACAGAACTCAAAGTATCACGTGCATACACCTGTAGTAAGTGCCATGGTAATGAAACTATACCCATAAAATATCAATCTCGGGCCGCCGATGAGGACAGCTCAACATCTATCAAGTGCGTTACTTGCGGCAATCGATGGCGCCGATGATGAAATATCTGACGTACTAGCAGGGATTAATTATATATTTTTTATGTACGATAACATTAATGGGGGTCGGTCACATAGAAGGTAAAAAATATATAATCAAGTCCCACTAGTGCGATCTTCACTGATGTTGGCGGACATCAGCTACGGGCGACATGTATTACCCTATACGACCATCTACCAGTGTCATAGTACATACAGTGCGCGTCCCAATAAGTGGACTACCTGTGGATAGTGTTGTGTATAAGTAATGATCTATATCGGTGAATGCCACATATTGGTCACCAATCAATGCGTATGTGATAGTTGTGTATCCCATGGCAATAGTGTGTATGCTAGTCCGATTCCTCATTTCCATTAGTATATGGGCTTTATGTTGGGGTACAACAATCTGCGTGGACTTACGAGCATCATGAATAGTATCAGTAAGTTCTGAGTCACTACAATTACGCCTCATTGTCGGTGTAGTCACTATAGTATATGGGAAGTGCACGCGATATATATGATTAAACTGGCATTCGAGGGGGGCTGATCCACTACTAGCGTGTATACATAGAGGGCATACGGCACAATCAACAACACCAACTGTATTGCTAAGCACATAGTTATCACCCCATAATGGACTACTGCATACAATGCACTTCATGCGGTGATTCATCATGGATAAACCTAACTCATCGATCGAAGCGCTGTGTACTTGCGCACATAAGTTGCGCCACAAGGGCCTATGCTGTATATTATCTTTCCAATATGCAGACAATTCTATCAACAGATGCTCCCCATGCATAAACACATATACATGCTCATCGCACACACGAGAATGACCTACCAGTAAACGCGGTGAGAACGTAAATGTAATACTATTGTGGGGGAGTATGCTTACATTATCTCCATCCCATAGAATACTAGTGACATACCGTGAAATGCTGTCTTCAATATTCTGGGATGTAATCTCATAGTCGAAGTTATTGATGTGTTGTATGACCCACGCGAACCTAGCTGTATGCGTGCACAGACTTGCATTGCGCGTGATTAGTCTTTTAGCAACCACCCTATGTGATATATTAGTGCTCTTGCTATGTAATACAGTAGTATCCTGTGAGGCCGCCATTATTACAGTGTGGTGTCCTAAACATACCGCTTGGTAGCCATATGTAGTCCCGCATGCAGTCTCTTGGGTATCAATCGCACCCATAAGGCGGCCCTCGAAGGCCTCTATATCAGTACCAACAGGCACAAATATATATCCCGCAGTGGCCCGAAAGACATCAACCACGCCGTCATGTTCTATACATGGATATGCTGCTGTGGACATATTTTTTGGTTCATTGTTATCATGCGATACCGCTACCCCGTCTATGAAATGGAGGCATGACCTCTCTATGTTGAGCACCTCTCCTGCGATAGTAAGATACACATCGCGGCCATCGACGTTCTTGATAATACGCATTATAATGAATATATCAATGTAACGGTTCAATTTTATATACTCCGCGTGATGTTCTTTATAAAAGTGTCTCCCAGAGGTATATATGACCCATAATGCCGCGAGGTACAATCAACAAAAAAATCAAAGCTATTGACCTCTTCAACTGTGCAGACTTATCTAGTTTTATAGCATCCATAGTGCAAGTTATGCCATACAGAGGTGTGAGCATGAGTCGTTTCTATCTATGTGAGCTAGAAGGCATTAGGTTCTTGACAAAGATGTGCTTTTATCATAAGACAAGCATCGAAATATATGGCGATGTACCGGGCAATGTTATCCCTCACATTGATGCGGAACTCAATATCTTGCGCATCCTCAATAGCAAGATAGTCAGCAAGAACATCTCACCATGCATCATAGAATTAGTATATTCGACCACCTGTGAAGGAATATCCAAGGTGGCTCCCAAGGACACAGTGTGTGATAAACTCTTTATTGAGGACCGCATAGCCACACCTGATGAAGATATAGCGCAACATCTATGTAGATATAAAGATCTCATCAAGAATGGACTGGCCCATGATAAATGCGCGTTCCTCGTGCTAGATATGTGCGACATGTCACTCGAAGATTACCTATATAAGGGCACTACTGCCGCCATCAATGCGGCGATCTTTAAGTCTTTGCTATTTCAAATAGTATACACGGTGTTTGCTATTACTAGACTGTATCCTAAGTTTAGACACTACGACCTGCATACAGAGAACATCATGCTCAAGTTCGACCCGGAATACAAGTTTAAAGCCAATGATCCGCGGTTCTTAGTGTTCACGGTGGATGGCGCGAAGTATACAGTGCCATACTTTGGGATCATACCCAAGATTATTGACTTCGGCTTCTCGTCATTACCCGAGGAAGGCATAGTATCCAATGCAACAGAGGACAAGCATCGTATGTATGGCCGTGCACAGAATGATCTCTTATTCTTGTTTCATTGGATACATCATCGACTACGTTACGCGGATAGCAGTAAACAAAGCATCATTAATAACATACTTAAGGCCCTTGAACCTAATGGCACATATATACAGTATCACACAGAGTATATACGCAAGGTAGCCGACAGTATACCCACCTACGAGCAGATGGTCAAGAATCATATCTGGGACGAATATAGACGCCATGAAGTACCAAAAAAACAGGTGTACAATGAGTTTGCTCAAGTGACTCGAGCAGCTTGAGTCAGTCGGCGTCGTTTGTTGGCAGATCTACTAGCGGGAGAGATATATGTTAGTGTTTATATATCAATGGAAGACACAGTACAAGGCCGGAGTCAGGGTCATACATATACAAAGGAGATCATACTTATACTATTCATTATACTCATAATCTACTGTGCGGTGATAGGTCATGGGGGATCTAGTGATCTATATATGCCCCACATGCCCCACATACCCCATATAGATGATGTCAATGGCCATGTTTACGTTCGCCCACGCAACAATAAAGGCGTTACTTTTATAGATAACGTCAAGCAACGGCGATATAGTAAACGCACTGGGCGTGTGTTGGGTGATACCACCATAAATATCAATGATCTTACGAAATCATAGGTCTATCCCACCACGCATGCATATGCTCATGAGATCAACTTTACCAGCACCAAGTACACACATGTGACCCCTCTTGTGCACCTACTTATCGTCGTCGGACATCAACATCTTGAGAAGATAGGGCCCGCCGAAGATGATAGCGGCAATAATAATTATGACCAGAAATATAATTAACGCAATGGCTGTGGTTATCGCCCCCAAT
>JACCDR010066520.1_pt1 | contig 30417 bp, 37 predicted proteins | sample 7446431 | NCBI WGS metagenome assembly JACCDR01 (sample SAMN15323443, study PRJNA562643) | freshwater metagenome | isolation source: river surface water | place: USA:Blue River Watershed | collected 2017-08-17
GGCAGGCGGACATCATTGAGCGCGTGCGTGCGGACACGCCCCTCTGGCTACGGCCCTTCAAGCGCTTTGGCTTCTACCTGCACGCCCTGGTCTATTGCTCGACGGGCTGGGACTTCGAGGCGGATGCCCTGGAACGACGTGCATCCGAACACGCAGGACCACCCCATCCCAAGATATGAACCCCATCAAGTCCTGGCTGGAACGTCGGCGTGAGCGCAAGAAGCGCGCACGGTATGGCTCGGGCTCCTATTCCTCTTCGGATGGTGGCTGGTTCTTCCTGCCGCCTGACAGTGGGGGTTCCACCTCCGGCCACGGGGGTTCAGGGCACAGCGACCACTCCTCTGGGCACTCCTCCTCGTCGTTTGATGGCGGCACCAATTCTGTAGACAGCGCAAGCGGTGGAGGCGATTCTGGCGGTGGCGACGGGGGTGGGGGAGGCGACTAGAATGAACCTCAAGGAACTCATTCTGGACGCAGAAGGCCGCAGCGCTCGGTGGCTCATGAAGGCCAACGATCTGCGAGAGCGGGGGCGGGATTGTCCGGTCTGCGGTCGGGGTTACCTGCCTGTGGGCCGGACAAAACGCTGCCCGCACTGCCTTAGGGCTCAGAAGAGCGCCAGGGGCAGGATGTGAAGTGGTTCCTCTACATGGTGCAGTGCACGGGTGGGTCCTTCTACACTGGAGTGACTCAGGACGTTCTCCGGCGCGTTCGTCAACACAACGGTGAACTCAGCGGTGGGGCACGCTACACGCGTACGCGCAAACCTGTAGTGCTCGTCTTCAGCCTGGAGTGCCCTAGTCAGACCGTGGCTCTCGTCTTGGAATGCGCGGTCAAGAAACTGCGAGCGGAGTCCAAGCGTAAACTCTGTGGACATTTTGCTTCACACGTTCAAGGGTGAGTAGTAAAAGTGTAGACGCTTCTATGAAATTCCTCTCCCGCCAATCCTTTGACGCAAGCGCCCGCACGGAGCTTGCGGCGTATTTGAGCCATCTGATCGAAGGTCAGGCCAGAAGAGGCGTTCCCTTCATGCCCAACGACGGGGACACCCTCTTCTGGACCCTGGACAGCGGCAACGATTGGAAGCTCAAGTTCCACGAGAGTGAACCCAACGTGTTCGAGGTCTACCAGCGCTACCACGCAGGCGAGGAAGAGTTCGGCCGCTGGCTGGCCTATCGCATGCGTCTCAAGGTGATTGAGCACGTCGGCATCATGCACGACGAGAGCCTGGGCACCGTCTACCGGACGAAGGACGGCCGCGTCTTTGCGCTGCGCCAGGACGATCAAGGTGTTCCCTGTTGGGCCGGACCTGTAGCCTCGACGCCCGCATGATCTGGCGCATTCTTTGCAAAACCTGTGCTGAAACGGACCCGATGCTCAGGGAAGCCTACGCCAAGGCGAACGTTGGTGTAGCATCGGAAGACCCCGTTCCTTGCTTCATTTGTGGTTACGACTACACCGGCCCGGATCGGGGCCACCTCATGGATTGCCCCCTGCCATGCCTTCCGAACCCTACCTCGACCGTTTCGTCGGCTACATCACAGCCAAAGAGCCAACCTACGTGCAGTACCACGATAACTTAGACACGTTCAAAGATATTCCCTTGTTCGTCTGTGATGTCCTCGCCCTGCACGACGCAGGCGTGCACCTCTTCTTAAACGACGGGGCCGTGCGCCGGTTTCGCTACACCAGCAAGGCAGCCAACGACTATCTCGTTCCGTTTACAAAGATTCCGAGCAAGACGGAATTCCTTCAGCACGACGGCCACTGCTACCTGCCAGGAGTCAAAGGCATGCCGGGCAGGATGGACTGTGACGGGCTCATCAAGACGGCCGGGATCGCTTGCGTTTACGGAATGCTCTTATGCCCCAGGCAAGCCACGCAGGCCCTGGGCCTGTCCCTGCCCTACGGGGATGCCGATGCCAACATCGAACGCTGTGCCGCCCTGGTGCGCCTCTACTGCGCCGGGGAAATCAAGAAACTCCAGTGTCGTGGAGCCAGTCTGATCACGCTCGCCCAGCGCCTCAACCCAAGACCCGTCAAGACTGAGAACTCCACGAAAGTCGCTCCCGAACTCGCCACCAACTTCATGGAGGGAGTCGCCGCCAGCATCGCCGCCTTCGAGGAAAAAATCTCCAAGTTGACCCGGCATCTTCCAAGACGTTTTGAAGACGGTTCGCTAGCCTTCAGCGCTTGAACGTTGCGTCGTCATCGCCACGCCGTCCTTTGTGCGTCCGTGGAGACGGGAGTTTCTGGGCACCCTTGAGCATCGCGAAGCTCTTGGAGCACTACGATCCCTTCTGCCGCCTGGGGCACAGCCGCCGTCCCCTGGACTACTACCTGAACAAGGTCGAGCCATTGAGGGATTTTATCCCGCCCGATCAGCGCACGCGTGGGTACACGCGCAGGCGCATTGCGTGGTTCTTACAGGAAGGCTGGGACACGCCGCCCTCGGTGGACTGGGTCTGGAGTGGTCTCAAGCCTGTGCATTTGGTTTTTGTAGACGGACATCACCGTTTCTGCGCCGCCATCCTCTCCGGGGATACGCGGCTCATTGTCGAATACAGCGGACCTGTCAACGCCATCCCCTCCTTGTCATGACTCCCATCACTCAAATCCCAGCCAACGCCCAGCTCGTCATTGTCCTTCGCGCCCACACCGACGAAGGCAGCATCATCACCGCCATCGTGAATCTTGATGATTACGAAAAGTTGAGCCCCGAGAGCCCGGTGGAAGCCTTCTCCGACCTCGTCCGACCCATCGACGACCGTCGGTTCGACGAACTGGACCTCAACACATTCAGCCTGACTCTCTTGGTCCCGATCACCGAGGACATGTTCAATCTCATCCCCATGGCCAGGGTACCCGGCATGCCCATGGACCAGCCTGAGGCCGACCAGTCCAGGGCCATGTTCACCCTGGTCCTGGGCGTCAAGGACACGGAGGTGCGCAAAACCTTCATTGAGGCCATGCGCCGCATCAAGCACCAGAGACACGGCTATCTCTTGGACGCCCTCAACTACATCCAGCAGCACGCGGAGAAGCTGGCCGCAGAGCGGGCGAAGCCCAACGTGGACGGTGACCTGGGCGGTTCTTAGGGGTGTGACTGTTTCCACCCAGGAGCACATCGAGGGATTCAAGAATGTAAACGTAGCTGTCTTCGGCGACCTGATGCTCGACGAGTATGTCCAGGGGGACGCTCTGAGACTCTCGCCGGAAGCGCCGGTCCCGGTGATCCTGGCCAAAGACGTTGTCTACGCCCTGGGTGGCGCTGGCAACGTCGCAGCGAACATCCGAAGCCTGGGTGGACAAGCCACCCTGTCCGGCATCCTGGGCAACGACAACACCGGGGGCATCTTCGAACGGCGCGCTAGCCAGCTGGGCATTCACACGCGGTGCTACGGTGAGAGCGCCCAGACCACCCGCAAGGTGCGCATCATGGGCCAGCGGGATCATCCCTACCTGCGCCTGGACTACGAGATGCCGCCTGCCCTCGTCGAGCTGCCGCCCATCGACATGCTGATCGGACCGCGCACGCACGTCGTGGTGGTCTCCGATTACAACAAGGGGGCCATCAGTGCGGCTCTCTGCGCTGGAATCGTCGAACGATGCGCGGAGCTTCGCGTTCCCTCTCTCATCGACCCCAAGCCCGGTTCCGCAGCGGTCAGCGACTATGCCGGGTGCTTCCTTCTCAAGCCCAACCGCATCGAGGCTGAGCAGCTCACGAAGACCAGCCTGGATTCTGATCTGGCGATCAACAGGGCAGGTCTCTGGCTCAGCACGCGCTTCCGTTGCCACGTGCTGATCACCCTGGGCAGCGAGGGCATGCGCCTCTTCAAGCGCGGCACCACCGAGCCCATTCACTTCGCTGGCCCCGTGGTGCCGGTCTCCAACGTCACCGGGGCCGGGGACACCGTTTCCGCCACCCTGGCCCTGGCCATCGGCAGCGGCATGTCTTTGGAGGACGCCTGCAAGCTCGCAGGCACGGCAGCGCGCATCTGCGTGTCCAAGCCGGGCACCGTGGCTGTCCAGGGGGATGAGCTGTTGCGCGAAGTCTGCGTCGTCAACGAAACGCAGAAAGTATTCACCGACGAGGGAGCACTCCTGCCCCGCCTGCGCCACCGGGACAAGCGGATCGTGATGGCCAATGGCTGCTTCGATCTCTTCCACGCCGGGCACGTGGACCTGCTCACCCAGGCGCGCAGCATGGGAGACTTCCTCATCGTGGCGCTCAACTCGGACGAGAGCGTGCGTCAGCTCAAGGGGGATTCCAGGCCCATCAACACCTGGGAACACCGGGCCTCCGTGCTGGCCTCTCTGGCGGTCGTGGATGCGGTCGTGCCTTTCTTCGAGACGAGCCCGGCCGCGCTCTTCGAGCGCTTCAAGCCGAACGTGGTCGTGCACGGGGAGGACGGGCGGGAGACCGGAGCCGCAGAACGCGCCGTGGTCGAAAAACACGGTGGACAGACTGTTTACATTCAACGCAGACTCGATGTATCGAGCACGCAGATTCTAAGCCGACTGTGACGCGCTCCCTGCTCCTGCCCAATGGCAGCCTCTTGGAACCAGGGCGCAGGGTGCGCTTGTTACGCAGTCAGGTGTTTGAAATCCCCCAGGACATCGCGGACAAGCTGGGCTTGGTTCTTATTGATGACGCCTGGAGCTACGACACTGAAGTCATTTACTGGCCCCCATGAAAGTCACCGTGCGCAAACTCAAGCCACGTCTCTTCGGCGTGGGCAAACTGACGGCGGACGGCCAGTGGCTTCTTTTGTATTCAAAAGTCGAAGACGTTCCCCTTCCCCTCCTCTACACCTCCCGGTCCCTGGCCCTCCGACTCAAGCGCTGGATACACGCCAACCCAACCCTCGCATGTCCACAGCAAAAGCCAAAGCCCTCTATCCCTGGGAATACTCCGTCTACCGCGCCACCCTCAAGCGCAACGGCAAGTTCTTCGCCCTCGTCACCCCCAACGGCAACGATGCCCTCGGGGCTAAGGAAAAGAAGACGCTCCTGGGCGCGCTCAATGCCGAACAGGAACTGAAGGAAGTGCACATGGAACTCTCCCGCCTGACCGGCTGCGCCACCAACGGCCGCAACTGGCGCACGATGCTCTCCCGGTTGGTCAACCACCGCCCCAGCCATGCCAAAGCCTAACGTCAAAGCCCTGCTGCCCCTCGTCACCGCCAACCTCCAGGCCCTGGCGGGAACTCCGATGCAGCCCAAGCTCAAGCCCGCCGACATCCCGGCCCTGGCCAAGCATCAAGCGCAGGTCCTGGCCTTCCTCAAAGCCAAGCCCAAGGACATCGAACGCGACCCCTTGCTGTACGTGGCGCAGATCGACTTCTACACCGCCCACCTCCAGAGGCTGAGCGACGGTGAAATCCTGAACTTCCTGAAGTTCGTCGGTCGTCCGCTTTCCAAGCAGGAGTTTGCCGCGTGGTTCCTGGGACCGAACACGCAAAGGGCCGCTCCTGATCAGGGGAGCGGCCCAAAACCAACCATACCAGCCTCAGCGAAGAAGAAGGCGAGAGCACGCTAGCACCCGCCCCGCACGGGTCAACGGGTTTGCTGAAGCTCCCACCAGCGCTCGATCACCCCTTCGCCGTCGGCGCGGCAGTCGAAATTGGTCACCCCGTGGCCCGTCAGGACCCAGCCCTTCGCCTTCCCGTAAACAGAAAGGAACTCCACCAGGGCGGGCAGGTGCTTGTCGTCGGGCGGCAGCTGATTGCGGGGACCGCGAATCTGCGTGACGGTGGGCTGGGCTACCGGCTTGTTGTAGCTGGGCTTGGTCAGGGCCACCTCGATGTCCACGACAGGCTTGCCGGAGGCGGCGTCCGCCATGCTGTAGACCTCGATCTGACCGCCGACCATTCGCTCGCAGTAATCCCGGTGGGCCACGGCGAGGCAGTGCTGCATGTTGATCCCCTCCCGGCGAATGAAGTCAGGGTCGTGCGGCAGCTTCAGGAAGATGTACCCGCCTGCTTCGTAAACAACGTGCGAACGCTTCTGCTCCAGGGTGTAATCGGGCACGTCGGGCTCGTGCTTGCTGACATAGACGTGGCGCTCCATGTCCACTTCCATGCCCTTCTGCTCCTCGTGGTAGTCCAGCCAGCGCTCCATGTCCTTGTCGGTGTCGAACCGATGTCCCAGGAGGTCCGCCTCACGGTCCAGATAGATCACGAAGGCGTTCTGAAAATCGAGAGCCACCTCACGGCCGTCATTCAACCATGTCGTCGGCAGGTTGAGCGCGTAATCCGCGAACTCCTCATCGGACAGGTCCTGCAACTCCGGCCAGGACCGGACGGGCTGCGCCTCATCATCCCCCAGGAGAGTTTCAACGATGGCTTCCGCTTGATTCACGTTCATAACTAGGCGATCTCCAAATTGGTGATTTCAGCCAAAGTTTCACTGCCAGACTTTCGGCTGAAAGTTCTGATCTTGCGCATGAGCTTGAGGCGCGCCCGACGGTCCTCGTCCGTGACCATGGGATGATCCGGTTTGCAATCTGTCTTCAGAATCGTCCACACCAATAGAATCTGCTTGGGCCAGCAGCGCTGCCCCTGAACATAAGCCGTAAAGCACGCTTCGAGGGTACCGATGTAGTGCGCCGCGAAGTAGCCGTTGTCGTCCTGCACCCTGAACATAATCCCATCCAGGGCGTAGTAGGCCAGATTCAACATGGCCTTCTGGCGCTTGCTCACAGGCTTCTGTTCCATGGACGGCAGCGTATACATCCTACGTCATAAGTCAACATCAAAAGTATCAACGTAGTTACCGGCGTGAACGCGCAGGCCCTCGTTGACCAGCTGCTGGAAACCGGCGAAAAGGTCCACGGTCCCTTCCACTGGACCGTGGGCACCGTGCAGCTCTTCATCACCGCCGACGGCCAGTACGTGGACGGGCACATCTGGGTCCCGGCCAGCAGCGCCTCCTACCACCGCAACGATGCCGTGGGCAGCGCCTGGGAACGCCGGGTGACTGAGCGTGCCTGCAACGCGCTCAACGAACTCTGGCAGGCAGGACGCCGCCAATTCAGCGAGCAGGACGTGCGGCGCGTGCTCAAGCAGATGGAGCGCCTCGAACCCTACGACGGCCCCAGCATCGAGCCCAACTTCTACGAGCCTGAGCATCGTCAGGCAACCGACGCCGCGATGGTTTACAACGACATTGCCCGCGAACTCGAATGAAAACCAAAACCGCTGGCTTGCTGATCCTTCTCTTCGTTTTCAGCCTCGAAGCCATCGCGGTCCTGCGCCTGAGCTGGACCCTGAACACGGACGACACCATCGGCTACCGCATCTACCGAGGCCCGGCGTCCAACTCCCTCAACTGGGTTCTGGACGTGGGCAACACCAACACCTTGGTGATCTCGAACCTTCCACCGGGGGTCAACGCCTTCGTGGCCACTGCCTACGACGCTTCCGGGTTGGAGAGCCTCCCGTCGTTGCCCGCTTACTGGACCAACATCCAGCCTGCGTCACCCAAGCTTCACTTGCAGGCCATCAGCCAGTAGGGCTCGACAGCAACCGTGGCCTCCCAGAGACCCGCCACGTGCGCCCAGCTCTCGTTGTAGACGCGCCATCCCTTTTCATTGTCCCCGTCGTGGTCTGGGGCCTTGCCACGCTCTGCCTGCTCCAGCCAGGGCCACGCAAAATCAACCGCCGCCGTGAGGCCCATCTTAAAGGGTAAGGCACGGTACTCGGGAATCGAAGGCTTCGCCCAAAAGAAGACCAGACACGTCACCGGCCTCGGGCACTTTGCATCGGCGTCAGAACATTCCTTGGCCGCTGCCAGCGCTTCAGCAGTGGGCAGCTCTGCGTACCCGCAAACCCGGGGCGTCTCGTCATCCGCGAAAAAGGACAAGGCCCGGCGCAGCCACTCCTTGGTTTCCCCTGTGATGCTGATCTGTTGGTTGCTGTACATGTTAGTCGCGCACTGCGTTTACAAACTTCTCGGCCCATGTCTGCGCCTTGCTGATACTCTCAAAGCGTGGCTCCACGTGCGCCACCAAAGCACCGCCTGCGTAAACGCGAACACCATACCGGCCGCTCTCACCCTTTTCGTACCACTCCACGTGCACCTTGTCGGAGATGCGCAGGTAGAGACGCTGAGGTGCCTGCAACTTGAGCGCAATGCCATCCACCGTGTAGGTGACATCCGGCTGGTTTGGCTTTTGACGCCCCTCCAGAGCGTGCAGGCGGTCCACCACAGAACGGAATGCTTCGTCCTCCCCGCACATCAAGTCATCCGCCTGTGGACAGCCTGGAAAGCCGTGCGCGCACTGGGCCATGTTGGTCAGCCCACAGTAAACGCACGGCGCGTTCAGCTTGGGCAAGAGCCCCCGAAGAATGTCGTTTTCTTTCCGCAACCTCTCGAACTCTTCCGGAGTGCTCATAATCGTTGCCCGTTGTAGTAATCCGCCCACAGCGAATCCCAGTAGTCGTTGTAATCCGCTGCGCACACATCGCACAGGCGTGGGCTGCGATTCTTTGAATCATCGGCGTAAGCGGTGCGACACTCACGAAGCACGACTGTTTCGTTTACGGCACTACACGACTCGCAGATCACAAGGTTCGTCTCGTCGATCAGTTTCTCCAGATCATCTCGATCCTCGATCATCGAAAACGCGGACGGTAGTGGGGGAACTGCTTGAACTGGTTGAAGCTCTTGGAAAAGTCGTTTCGATGGAAAAAGACGTACAGCCCGGCCTGAGAACCCGCCAGGATGATGACGTAAACGACATACGCCCAGCCAGGGGGCTCCACCGTGATGTAATCGAACTTGGACCAGTCCTTGGCCTTGTAGTTGGCCCTGATCTCCTTCTCGATGGCTGCCAGCATACCGTTGGGTGTCGCTGCCTGAAGCAGGATGGTCTCCAAGTTGCGTTTACAGATTTCACTCTCCGTCCAGCCAAAGACTCTCGACCACGCTGGAGCACGATTGGTGAGCCCGCCGAAGCAAAGGACCAGATCGTTCTTCTTCCCGCCAAGCCACGCCGCTTCCTGCCACTGCGCAATATCGGAACCCTCGTTGCGCCAGCCCACCATGATGACGTTGACGTGCTTGTCAGGTCCTAGGCGACTATTCATCAGGTCGAATTCCCTGATGTCGTACAGCACGGCCGCAGTCCCAAGGAGTCGGTCTGACTGTCGCCAATCCGGATTGGTAGGCCACGGAAAGACGGCAACGTTGGTAGGCACCTTGGTGTAGCTGAAGAGGGAAGGTGCCGCCTTGATCCGATTCTCCCAAGACCGGCGCGTGGTCACCGGATAGACATAGCCTGTCGCATTGTAGGCCACGTAAACATTTCGATCCCCAGAGTGAAAGCCCGACTTGTGAGGCTGCTCCGTGGTGAGGTTGCCGCCGAAACGGTTCCTGATCTCGTCGTAGAAGGACTCGGTGATCTCGTGCGTGTCGTCCAGAGTGGTCTTGGCCGTCCAGTGCTCGTGGTGCGTGCGGTACTTGGTCTCGGTGGTGGTCCACGTGCGACGGTTCTTGCCCGTGCCTGAGCTGTGGTGGTGCGTCACGGTGTAGCGTTCCACCCACCTGGGATGGTGCGTGGCCTGCTCGATCTGCCCGCTCCACGTTTCCACGTCTCCGGTCATGCCGGAGATGGCAACCGCATGGAACACTCCTGCGGTCAGAAACCCTGCGGCGCTGGCTCCCAGCCACTCCTGCCAGACCACCTCATGGTTGCGATACCAGAGATAGCCGCCAATGCCGACCGGCAGCACCGCCAGGAGATAAAATAGACTGACGCCCATGGTTCCTTTTTTAGCCGAGGATTTTCTTCTTCGCAGGCTCCGTGAGCCGCCAGCGGTTGATGTGGCGCTCACTGAAGCGCATCGGAGGGTTGTGATTCCACGAAGCCATGACACAGCGCTTTTCCATGTCGATGGAGATGATGCGCACTGGAAAGGCAGCTTCACGAACCACGGTGGTATGGCCCATTCGGCGTCGCCCAATACTGTAAACGACTTGACCGACCTTGAGCTTGCTGAGTGTAGCCATGGCTGAAATTTTGTCTACATTATCTTCGCATGACCGCCACTGTCTGATCATCCAACCAGTGCACTTCAAAGCCGTTGGTGGAAAGAACCTGACTGATCTCCGCCGCCAGAACGCCGTCCGTCACATAGAATTTGTACGAATTCGACGAGGGAGAACGTGTGGTCGAAGGGGCATCCACAGGCTCCTGTCTGATCGGTGCAATGTCGCGCAGTGGCCGCTGCCGCATTTTTTGAACAACCGGAACCAGCGCCGCCGCGATGATTGCGGTGAACACGCAGAGGACCAAAAGCTCAACGACTGTAAACGCTTTTCTCATGGCTTACTTCTTGAAGAGGGTGGTGTCGTCGTCCTTGCCGCTCTTGAACGCCTCTTCGGTGCGCGTGCTGGTCACGATGGTGACCTCGATGGGCTGGCGTCCGAACATCCCGCAAATCCACCCGGACGGGATCGACTGAAGCAGGCGGTTGTGCTCTCTGGACAAATCGAGCAGCTCCTTCTGTCGCATCACGAAACCGTCGCGCTTCCCGGTGATGATGTTCTGGAGGTTGTTGAAGGTGCTTGTGTCCACGTTGGGCACCGACTCCTTGATCCAGTTGGCCAGGGAACCTCCGCCCCCAGTGCCCGTGCGCGCCTGGGCGTAGCCGCTGAAGATTTCGACCAGAGCGTTCTTCTGGGCCTGGGTCACCTGGGCGACTTGGTCGATGGTCTTCCACATCGCGTCCATCTCGCTGGCGTTGTCCCGCTGCTTGGCCTTGATCGCCGTGGACAGGGTCGTCTCCTGATTCAGCGTGCTGACCACAGCGATTCCGGCGATGAGGCCGATGAGGACCAGTACGCCCGCCGACACAATCACACCCATCAATGTCTTGCTCATGTTCTTACGTTTCGTTTAGAGGTTTCAGTCTTCCGAAAAGGACCGACCACGCGCTTGGTCGATTGCGTTCAGCACGCGGTTGACCGCCTTGCCCATCTGGCGAAGCTCACCCTCGGTCAACCGGAGGGTACCGCCGCTTCGGCCGTCGAACATGACGTGCATGACGTGCATTTCGCCCTCCTGCTCAATCTCAACAGAGAAGGAGCGAGGCTGAAGCTGCGCCTCCTCCAAATCCGGGCGGGCGGGGCGTTCCCGGCCTGGGCGAGGCGGGCGCGGGGGCGCGGACGGCGCTGGACTGGCCCCCGAACGCCACTGGGTTGGCCACCGGATGGCTGCCAGATTGCAGTTACGGTTGGCAATCCACCACGAGGCATCACTGATCTGCCGTGCCGCTGCCGCCAGCTTCTTCCAAGTCGGATCAGTCTGACCTTTGGCCTGCAACTGGGGCAGGCGCTCACGCCGCAGCATGTCGGCCCAGCTCACCTGCTTCGGGGTGCCTACCAGCTGGCACACCGGGGCTGAGACCTCACAGTCAGGGATGATCAGGTTCTCCGCTGGGCAGTCCGGGGCCGGAACCCACCGCACGAACTTCCCGCAGTCCGAGCACATCTCCTTCCCGTAATGCTGGCTGCCTGGAGGCATCACCTCGACGTTGGTCGTCCCGTGCCCGCAGCTATCCCGGCGCGACGGGCGCGCCAGCGGGTGTCCTGAGTTCAGATAAGCGAGGTCTTCATCGCTTGGTTGGGCTGGATCGAAGGCTTCAGGTTCCATGTGGAACAATTTGTTAAGTAGGTGAAAAACAGATTGTTATGTGCAAAGTCCGTTTTCAGTGAGCAGCTCCAATCGGCCTGCGTACAGGCCCACTAAACAGCTCAGGAAGACGGTGTTAATTTTCAGCTGCTTACGCTAAAGCCGATCATCTACTGCGACTTGACCAGCTGCGCGTGTCTACCCTTGAAGAACCAGGGAATGATCGCGACCTGACCGTCCGAATCGCGAACCGTTCCAGAGCGAACCCCTGCCTTCACCACGGTGTAGTGCTTGCCTCGAACGTTGATCACATCACCCACCTTGAACGGGGGATGCTTGGGGGTATGCCAGCCCTGCCACTGCTTGCAGATGCGGCCGACCGCCTGCTTGGAGATGCCCAAGTGCTTGCCGATCTCGGCGTAGGTCATGCTGACCGCCAGCCGGAGAATTTCCCGCTGGCGCTCGTTGGGTTCTATCAAGGCGCGGCGTCCCCGAGGCTTGAAACAGCCTGCCTGGGCTTTCCAGCGAAGCACGCTGGCCTTGGAGACTTTGAACCGTTCAGCAACGTCGTCCACGACGGCGTTGGGAGCATCCCTGTACGCCGCCACGACCTTGCGTCTGAGAGTTTCGTCGTGGCCTTCCATATTTCCTCCAGAGAACGGCACTACTCTGCCTTGAGCGCCGTGGTAGCTGGCAACACCGTCTGAAGCGCCAAATTGGTTTCCAGTTTGAAATCCACGAACCGGCGCTGGTGAAAGTCCTCAGCCACCGTCCGGACCTTGCCACACTCCAGGGGGTTCTTGACGCCAAACTGCCCGGCCACCTCTTCCAGGGCATCACGAAACGCCTTGAAGCGCTCCGCGCTGAACTTCCCGGTGGCCGGGTCGTTGAACACCTTCACGTTGAAATCCGCCGACACCGCCCAGCCCAAATAGTCCTCGACCTTTGCGGGCTTACCGTCCACCGTGGTCACCGTTCCCAGGATCGCAGTCACCTGCTCGTTGTCGAAGGCTGCGTACTGATCCTTCACCGACATCAGGACAGCCTCAGGCGGACCCACCTGCTCCACACCGGGCTCCGGCACGTCCACCAAGCGCACGCTGGCAATCAGGTCCTTGGAGCCCTTGCCGGTGTTGGTCTCGAAGATGTCGCGCAGACCAACCTCCTTGAGGTACGGCTCGATCTCCTTCATGCGCGCTTGCGCCTTCTTGGCCTCAGCCGCTGCCACGACGTAGGCGCGAACCGGGTCCTCATCGACCAAGTCCGGATACTTGCGCGCCTGGGCCGTGTTCTTCTTGATCGGGGCGACCTCCACGACCTTCACGGTCGGCTTCTTCTTGGTCGCGGGAATCTCGTCGAGGATGTCGAGGGCGTTCTTTTTTGCCATGCGCCACAGTGTATGCGTTATGGCAAAAACGTCAACATCAAAACTATCAACTGAAGGGGATGGCTGGAACGGTCAGTGTAGACGAGGCACCACCCACGCGGTCGTAGGCGATCACCGATCCGAAGAGGCTTTGGCCCGTGGTGTACCCGTCGGTCTTGAGGATCACCTTGCCGCCCCACAACTGCAAGGCGGTGGGCGTAAACGGCTGCGTGAACTGCCAGTAGAAATCGACGACATCCGCGTCCTCATCCGTTGCGGAAGCCACCAGCTCCACCACCGCCCCCGGCGCAATAGGCGTCAGAAGCCCCAGATTGTACGAGGCTCCGTTGACTGTGGCCGTGAGCGACAGCCCGGTGGGAGGATTGTTCTTCTGAAGCACCACATCAAAGGGCAGCGTCAGAGTGCCTGAATCAGCCGTCACCTCCACCAGGGCACGCACCGTCTTCTCGTTGCTGCCAGTGATGGTCTCGCCGGAAACGTCCTTCGTGTAGGTGCTCTGGTAACCGCCGTCCGCCGTGGCCACGACCGTTCCGGGGGTGGTTGTCGGCCCTGTGGTCCAGCCGTTGGTCGTCAGGAACGACCAGAGAAAGCTGACCGCTCCACCCAACGGGTCCTTGCCATAGACCGAAAACTCCACCGTCGCGCCAGGGACAATCCGCACCGTCGGCAGCATCGTTCCTTCCGTCACCGTCACGGAGCCTGAACCACCACCTCCGGCCAGGGGAGGGAGTTCGCGCCCACGCAGGTCGATACTCAGCGCCGTCGTGCCTGTACCGCCGTCCACGATAAACACCTCCAGAGTGCGGTCGGAGCTGACGGTCACGTCGATGTAGTCCGTGGTGCCTGCGTAGCTGTCCACGATCACCGTGCCGTTTCCGGTCCACGTCCCGGTCACGTCGCCCGTGTAAGAGGCTACACCGCTGCCCAGGTACGAATCGCCGTCGTACCAGTGGAAATTCAAGCTCTGACCTTCGATGTCAAAAGCCGTCACGGATACCCGCGTATCGAAAGGGAAGTACCCGTCGTTCTGGGACACCGATACCGGGCTGACAATGGTGGGGGGATTGTTTACAGCCACCGTACCGGACAGGACGACCGACTGACCGTCCGTCTGCACAGGTCGGCAGGTATAGTTGAGCGTTCCGTTTACAGGCTCGCCGCCGACATTCAAACGCTTCGAGGTGAAAGGCTGAACCGTGGCATCCACGGACCCATCCCAGAAGTCCCACACCCACGCGTAGATGTTGGAGGTGTCTGCTGGAAGTGGTGTGACCGTGAAGGTCACGATGTCGCCGACTTGATTAGGCATAGGGCGAAGCGGTGGAAGTAAGCGCCAGGGTCACGTTGGTGCCGGACGAGACGAGCATGGTGCCTGCGCTGTCGTAGCCGGTGAAAGTCACCTGTGTCGAGGTTCCATAGTCAGCAACCTCGACCACACCAAACTGCGTCGTATTCGGAATGCCACCGGCCGGGTACGGCCCGATGAAATACGGCCCGCCCTTGTTGCTGGAAGTCTGCGTCAGCGGAGCAGCATGGAACACCGGCAACCCACCGGGTGCGTTGCGGCCGTCGTCAATAGCCGTGGCGTGCATGTCCCCCGACAGGATGAACAGGCGCGTGATCGCATTGGCATCCAGCCAGTCCACAATCTCCTGGCGCGCCGTGGTGTAGCCCTGCCATGTATCAGCGCCTGCCGAGGCTGCTCCGATCCACGGGAACGTATTGACCCAGAAGATGGCCTGCACGTCCGGGTCTGCGCTGGCTGCCAGGACCTGATTCTGGAACCACTCCTTCTGCTCGTCACTCCAGACGACCTTGCTGGCGTTGTCAGTATCGCCCTTGGGGCTGCGCTCCGAGCGGTTGTCGGTGACCACGAACACGCAACGGCCCACGCGGAAGCTGAAGTAGATTGCCGCGTCCGGCCCACCCGCCTGAAGCGGATAGTGCGGGCAGTATTCCCTGTAAACAGCGCGTGATGCCGTGCGGCTAGGGGACGTGCGGTCCGAGTCATTGGGTCCGTAATCGTGGTCATCCCAAATCCAGACCACCGGCATGGTCGCCCACAGGGAGCGCTGCTTGTCCGAGCCCGTGTTGGCAGCGGGTGCCGTCAGGAAAGTGTATTCAGAATTCGACAGGAAGATGGCGTCCAGGGCATCGCGAAAGTAATTCACGTTGTCCAGGGCGATGTTGTTGTAGTGCCAGTCACCTGTGAGCAGGAAGAAGAGCGGCTCTTTGGCCACCACCGCATCCCAGAGCACCGAGTTGACCGCCGTGCCTCGCACGTTGTTGGCACAGGAACCCATCGCGAACTTGAAGCTCTGCGCATCCGTGCCAAAGGTGGCTGTCACACCGGTCCTACCGGTCGCCAAGGCCCCGTTGACCTCTACCGCATAGTAGTAGGTCGTCCACGGCTCCAACCCGGACACCGTCAGCTTGGCCACGCGGTTGTTGGCTGCATACGCCGTGGCTGCATCGCTGTAAACAGGATTGGAAAAATCCGGCTCCGTGCTCACGGCCAAGCGCACGCTGCAATCCACCGGCATCTTGACCGAGACCGTGAAGCCAGGGTTCGTGTTGATGGCGCTGGACCAGAGCCAGAGCGGCGTCGCGGAACCCGACATGGTCACAACAGAGCCAAAGCTGGGGAAGACCAAGGCCGCTTCATCCGCTTCAACCACCGCCCCTGAGACCGTGGAGACGATGATGTCTTCCCGCCGTTCGTTCGTGCACCCGGTCAGAATGTCCGAGAGCGGCAGGGTGCCGGAGACCTCCACCGTCAAGGTGTTGCTCTCGTGCGACTGGCCGGTGGTGTTGCCATCGCTGGTGAGGGCACGCAGCCAGCCGCCAGCGGTGGCTGAGTCATAGGTGCCTGCGTAAACTGTGTGGTTCTCCAGCAGCGGCACGTCGCCACCTGCGTCAATGCTGACCTTGAACAGCTCGGTTGCGACCTTCTCCAGGCGGTAACCGTGGATCACCAGCTGGCGCTGCACGCCCCGCGACGGGTCGGCGTACGCGTTCAACCACTCGATGGACAGAATCCAATTCCCGCTGGTTGTAGACGGCAGGTAGAACTCCAGCATGTCCACGCCGCGAATGTCGAAGCCCGACAGACCTCGGAGAAGCCGTGCCTCGATGAGCGTGTTGTTGACGCTGACCTCCACACGCATGCCGTCAAAGTCAGGGTCCGTCTTTCCGATGTTCCCGCTGTCGATGTAGAGCCGGTACGTGCCGGGCGTCAGCTGGCTCGTATTCTCGAAGTCCAAGAAGCCATTGGCGTCCAGAGCTGCCTGCGGTGGCGTCAGCGTGTTGCCGAACTTGGAGGTGTCGTCGTTGTCGGTCCAAGCGTCCCAGGCCGTCGGCTGATCCTCAATGGTCCGCGCATTGAGGTACATCCAGAGCGGCGGCGTCACATCGGCGCTGACGATGGCCTCCTGATAGACCGTGCCCTGCGAGGAGGACACGCTCATCCGGTAGTTGCTGCCTTCCAGGCGAACCTCAGCTCCGGTGAGCTGCTCCGCCATGCTAAGGCTGCCCAGGTAGACTTGCGTGCCGTTGATGGTCGCTGGACCGTATGGCTCGCCGTCGATCAGGGGCTGAGTTCCGTTGAATGACCCATCGCTGTACGTGCCTGAGGTCAGAAGCGCTGCGTAAACAGGGTTGACCGTGATCTCCGTGTCTGTCCGGGCTCGACCCACGATGCGCGCATCGAACGAGGTGGAAGTCGGATTGCCGACGAGAGTCACTTCGTAAACAAAGTCGTCGTCACCGCGCACCCAGATGGCATCCCTGGCCGGGTTCGTGTGGACTTGCAGCGCTGGAGCGGACCCACTGGCATCCACCCAGAGTTGGTTGAGACCAGGGAGAAGCCCTGTCGTGCCGGTGACGACGACCGTGCCCTCCGAGGTGTACGGGAACACGTATCCCAACGGGTAGGCACTGTAGCCGAAGTGGCTGGGAGGCATCACCCCGCCGCCGAGGCCCACTTCCTTGTACGCCGTCCGGCCGACGTAGGAGCCGGAGCTGATATAACGGCGCACCGCCACACGCTGGGACTGGCGCACCCATGGCGGGAGCGCACCCGGCGTCACCCATCCGTTGGGCAGCACATAGAGCCCGTAGTTGTCGGCGCGGTCGATGGAGGGAACCTGGGTCAGCGCATAATTGACCAGCGTGGTCTGCGGCGTATACGGCACCAGCTCATCCACCGTCTTGACCCTGTTCCAGAGTCGAAGATCGTGGATGGAATAGCGGGCACCTGCTCCACGCAACGTCAAATCCGACGCTCCTGTCTGGAAGGCGTCGTTGACGGTGGTCTGGCTCAGCGTGCTCGTCCCAAAGATGAAGTGCGCCTCATCCGCCGCGACCGTCATCGCCACATAGGTCCAACCCGACGCCACCACCGTGCCGATGGCGATGCGTGACCCTGCGGCCTGCCGGGCGTAGCCCGTGATGGCCATGCTGGCGTGGTTGCAGTCAAAGCTCAGGCTGCCCAGCTCCAGAATGGTCGTGGTGCCCGCCGCGCCGACTTCCGGCTTGTACCAGAAGCCCACGGTCATCTCACCGTCGAAATCGTAAACAGAAGTAGCGGCCTGGAAAGCGCTCGCCGGTCGGAGCACCCAGCCCTTGTCGTCGTCCCAGACGCGGTCCTCCGGCGCTAGCCCGGAAACCTCCATGGAAGCTCCGTCGGCTTCCAGCACCTCCAGCGCCGACTCGGCATGCTCATTGAATGGGAACCAGAACTTCCAGCCATCCCGCACGCTTGGTGCATTGAAGCTGACGGGATCAGCCACCGCGACGCCGCGCACCAAACCCACAGGGTAGATGCCGTAGCCTGGGTTGAACTGCACCTCGAAGTCCGTCAGCGTGTTGACGAGGTCATGCTGCGTGCCGCTGTAGCTGGCCAGATCGCGGAAGGTTCCACGGTAGCCCACCGCCTCCCCGCCCGGTGCATAGTCCGAGCCGGTGGACCGTCCGATGGGGATCAACCGGTGGTGCCCGGTGTCGGACACGCGCACGTGCAGGTCGAACGCCGCTCCATTCTGATCAAGCACCGCCGATGATTGCGTGAGAGTGTCAACCTCCACCTGAACACCTTCTTCTGCGAGGTAAGCCGCTGCTTCAACCAGCTCACCACCTCCCACCACAGCGCGCAGCCACGGATATTCGTCGTCCAGCTCGACAAGAGTTTCACCTTCTTCGTCCTCGGGTCGGTCCTGGCAGGTGGTGTCGCCTGCCGCTTTATCCGCGTAGGTGGGCTCTGACCGGATGACTTCCGTGTCGGTGGTCGTCCACAAGGCGTAAACGAAAGCGTTGTTTGGAGCGCCGGAGAGGAATTCGAACGCGTAGGAGCCGCTCGAAAAGCTGTACGTTCCGGCAAGCTGAAGATTACTGCTCTGGACGTTCTCATAGCGGTAGGAGGCAGTGGTTCCATCCGTGGGTGAAGTCTCGGCATAAGCCAAGAACTGAACGTCAGGGTCGAACGCGGCACTGGTCGGCACCTGGGTGCCCGCCAGCACATCGTTTACAATGTAGAAGGAGTACGTGCCAACGACGGCCACGTAGAAGCTGCTCGTGCCTGAGGTGGCCACCGGTTCGCCGATGGTCGTGTAGTTGACAAAATCACCCGTGGCCCGGACCTCGTAAGCGCGGCCTGCCGAGGACGGCCAGCGAATCTCCAAGGTCGGCGGCAGCTCGATGAGCAGGTCAGCGTAATAGCCGGGCAGCGGAGTCTTGGCGTTGCTGCCGCTGTAGGTCCCCACCGCCGTGGTGGTCGAGAAGAGAAGCGCTTCCGAGGTGTAGCAGGCATACGGCCACTGCTCCTTGATCATCAGGCCGGAGGAACTGCGGCGAAGGAAGCGCGTCGCCGGGCGAACCTCCTCCATGGCTTGCGTGACCTGGGCGGCTGCGGCCTGCACCTCACCAAACACCAACTCGTCGGACGTGCTCGGGGCCTGGACGCGGGCGGTGAAGACCGTCTGAGCGTTGTCTGCCGTCTGCGTCAGCCAATCCGTCACCACCGAGCCCGTGCTGATTGATCCTGAAACCCAGGGACGGAACGGCGAAACCGCTGTTCCGTCATCCGTCAGAGCCGGGTCATTGACCAAATCCTTGTTGGGTCGAACCGTTCGACTGCCAAAGGTAGCGGGCGCAGTGTCGATGTCCGCCACGACGATGAGGTCGAAGTAGCTCGTGCGGTACTTGATCGCCGAGAGCTGATCGGTGACGGACAAGGTTCGGGCGGTTCCGGAACCGGAAACAGAGACGACCAACCCGTTCCAAGACTCGCCCTCGGCCAAAGCTTGGAAGCGAATATCCGCACTCGCATCCACGTACGCCTGGGTGTGCGGTCCGCCGTTTGAAAGTGCATACGTTCCGTTCGTGGGATGCGTGACAGTGCCGTACTGCACCCCCAGGATGATTGCGTTGATGTAGGGGTTACGACCGTTGACGGACTGCGTGTAAAAGTCCGTCGCGGCCGTTCCCTGGTTGGCGGTGCCGGTCCACGTGTAAAAGGCCCCGTCCCGCATGACATTGGGATCGTAGAGCGGTCCCAAGGTCTTGGCGGGCCAGTATTCGGGCTGTGTCGCGAAATCAGGATCGTTCTGGGCGTTGCCTGGATCGTCGGCGATGCGCGGACTGACACGCCCCCAGAGGGGCACGAAGACCGTGTCATCGAAACCCAGTGAACGACCCAACACCTCAAAGCTCTTGGCCGTCCCCTTGATGCGCAGCCGAGGGAAGAAGGTCTGCACGATCCGGCGCGTGTCCTCCGGACTGGTGATGCTCGTCTGGTAAAGGACCGCCCCGATGGTGTCGGCGAGGTACCCGAGCGTGTTGGTGTCTACACGCCGCAAAAGGTCCGTGCCGTAACGCACGTTGGCGACCTGCGAGACTTCCAGACCGAGCTGGGCTGCGGCCCAGGCCGTGAGCGCTGTGCCCTCGGTCTCCGGGGTGCTGTCGTTGAAATCGAGGGATCGTGTAAACGAAACACCCTGGTCGCTGATCAGATCGACGAGGACAACATTCTGCTCAGGCTCGGGCAGGTTCGCCGGATCGAAGAGGAACTGAAGCTTGCGACTGTACGAGCGCAGGTCTTCCAGCCGATCCTGAAATCCACCAACAATCGCGGCCACCAAACCGCGTTCATCGTTGCTGATGACCGCGTCCGGCAGCCTGCGGTAGACGAAGGACTCAGGTAGATTGCGGACCACGCGCTAACTACAGACAGAACGTGATCCCCGACGGCGAGGTTTTCGCTTTCGAACCCTGGATGGATCAGCCGGAAAGGGCAGTTTTTCGAACGGATCAGGCTGCTTGGCCTCGTCCACGATGGGAGGATACCAGTGAACCAACCCGTCCTTGTAAGCATCCGCCTCCACGCGCCAACCCGGCAGCGCCTTCTTGGCGATGAACATCAGTTCGAGGTCCCTCGGCCGTCCAGCACCGCGATGCGAAGGCGTGTCTGTGACTGTGAACATGCTGAACGGCTTGCCTCCGTTTTTCTGTAGAAACGCACCGAAAACCAGCTGCCCCTGGCGGTACCAGTTCTGCATGTCCGCCGTGTTGCGCGCCGGGCTGTAGGTCAAGCCACCCACGAAGTATTTCCCATTGCCGACCGCCAGCTCCAACATGGTTCCGTCGGCATCAAAGTAGCCCTCGCCTTCGTTACCCTCTTCGTAGGTCACGTTGGCCAGATCGAACTCTGACAAGGCGTCGATGTCAGCGCGCAGATCGTCGATGTCCAACTCCTCCTCGCCTTCGTTGACGCGCTTGAGGAAGAGTTTGTGCTCCCGACTCTTGTCGCCGTCCTCCCCAGGCCCCTTGTACATCAGCTCCTGCACGTAGAAGGTCGAGTTGGGCGAACCGTCTACACCGAAGACAGGCTTGCCCACGAGCTGATCGCACGACCCCTTCTTGACGTAGGCGATGGTGCAGTGCGGGTTGTAGCTGGGGTGCGTCTCCTCGTTGGGGACCGTGCCACGGATGCGTGCGTTGAGAGCGCGCAGCCAGGGAGACTCCACCTCGATCTTGACCACGTCGTAATCGGGATTGGTGTCGAAGAGGCTCACCCGGCCCAGGCGCACCGGGAAGACCTTGGTGCTTCCAACCACATTGGTCAGGACCTCGTCCGGCTTCTTCATCAGAATGCCCCACTTCACCGTGATGTGGGTATCCGCTTCCCGGCCGTACTCACCTTTTTCATCGGTGTAAAGCACGTCATCGGGAATCTGTATACGACCCCAGTCCTGAATGAAGTCGGCCTGCTCCTTGGGCACGTGAATCATCAGGCATCCACGGTCGTAGGTGTCCTCCAAGAGGGTCGCCACGCGCTGGCCTGCGGACTCCAGGGGCAGTTCCTGCTGGCGGGGATCGACAGGAGGAGACTTGGCCTCCAGATCGCTCAGCATCTCATCGAAGATGTCCGGTCCCGTCTCCTTGTCCACGCGCCCGCTGTATTCCTCGCTCGGCACCGCCTTCTCGGCCGTGTGGATGATCAGGTCCTTGAACGAGCCGTCGAAATTCTCGCCTGTATCGTCGTAGTAGCGGTCCAGCCTGAGCGCGATCTCCGTATAGGGGACGAAAAAGGCAAGCCGATCCGTCCGTGGCTTACCCTTCATCTTCTTGCCCTTGACCGTGAAGTAGCGCCACTCCGTGGCCCCGGCCGCATCTTTGGCACACTCACGGAAGCCCTCATACGTGGCATCCTCAGCGGCTCGCCGCTCCAGCTCCCGCAGGCAGTCCCTCAACTTGTCTACAATTTCCTCCAAGTCGGGATTCTCATCATAGGAATCCAGGGCATTTTGGATGTCCGCATCCCTCCAGCCGTTCACGATGTCCGTGGTCAGAATCACCGTCTCGCCTGCATCGTCAGTGACCTCCCGCCCAGGCAGCGCTTCACGAATGAGGTTCCAGTGCTTGGGCAGCATGAGCCGGTAGGCATCACGATGATCCAAGTCCATCTGGTAAACGTAATCAAACCAGTCGTACGCCTCGCCAGCGAAGAGCTTCTCGGCATTTTTCTCCCAGTTGTAGTTGCGCGTGTCCGCAAAAAGCGGAGCCGTGTCCTCCCAGTCGCCGAAGAAAACCCACGCCCCTTTTTTGACCAGCACAGCATCGCGATTCTTCAACAGGCGCGCCGCCTTCTTGTAGTCGCCACGAACCGCGTAGGCGATGCCAGCCCGCATCGTATACGACGGGAGCACGCTGTCGTCGATCTTGTCCTCGAATGGAGCCACCGCCTCCGGACCGCCGTACTTCAGGAGCATGTTGAGGGCGCGCTCCGGCTCCTCCTCCACCAGGGTGGCGTAGTATTTCAGAAAGCCCTGGATCACTTCAGGGTACGCCTCCATCAGGGTGTCGTCCGTGTTCACTCCCTGGGTCGCTCCGTAAACAACAAGGTCGTAATCCTGTCCCTCGGAGATGAGCATCGCCTCGCTGTTGGGAAAGGAGACGAGGAAGGGCGTCGAATAGATGCGGTAGCGCTCAAACGCATCGTCGCTGGACAGGAACTCCTTCCGCTCAAACCCACGGCCCAGAGCGCCGAGAACTGCATCGCGGTCCTGGGGCTCGTAGACGACAAAGCCAGGACCTCGGAAACGCATGGGCAGGATTGCGGAGTCGATGAAACCTCGAAGATCGAACTCGGCATCGTCCCCGGTCAGGTCAGCCTCTTCTTCGCCCGCCTCAAGAACCGTCGCTGCCTGCTGCGCTGCGCTTTCGAATCCCGGCAGCTTCATCTGCCTGGGATCATTGGCAGACTGAGCCCTGAAAAACGAATACAATTTTTCAGCCGCGATCATCCCCAGGACATCGAGGGCCTCTTCCCACTTCCCACCTTCATCGAGAGCGATATTCCAGATGTCGTGGTGGATGCGCGCCCCACGGATCGTGTCCTCGTACCATGCCGGTTCGCCAGTGCCCCAAGCGTCATCCGGCGTCAGGTACAGCAGGAACGCGAACAGCTGCTCGTCGTTGAGGCGCTTCAGGGCAGCCAACGCGTCGGTGTCGTCCTGAATGTGCCGCATCAGGACTTCCCGAAACGGCTCTTTGAGGATGGCGTTCCAGGCGTAGCGCTTGTAGCGCATGAACTGACGCTTCAGGCGTGGGCGGATGTCGTGCTCGTTGTGGTCGGTGAAGATGGCATCCTCGTCGTCGATCTCCTCGGCGACGCGCTCCATGTTGATCCAGACCGAATCCCCCTCGTACTGCCACTCCGATTCTCTGGAGAGTTCGTAAACTTTTTGCAACGACATCCGGGCGATGGCGAACTGCGCAAAGCTGTTGGCGAACATCTCCTTTTTGGCCAACGCCTTCTTCAGCTCGCCGTGCCCGTCGTCAGCGATCCATTCATCCAGGGCCTCCATCTCCATCTCGGACATCCGTTGCTCGTCCAGCACCGGGTAGTTGTCCAAGCCCTCCACGGCCTCGATGAAATTGTCCCACGACGCTTCCTCGATTGCTGCCAGCCACTCCTCGAAGGTCTGCCCACCCTCCTCGATGTCGTCCACGTCGATGTAGACCTCGCCACCGCTGAAACCCAGCCAGTCGAAGTTCTCCCTGAACCACTCGTAGTTGCTCTTGTCCACGAAGTCCGCGCCATACCCCGTGTGCGCCCCGGTAACCGTGTAGCGGTTGTTGTGGACGTGAAGTTTGTTCAGGTCGTCCAGCTGCCGCTTGCGATCCATCCCTGTGGTGTCCATCGCGTCGATGTCGGCGCGCAGGTCATCAATGTCTGCCGAGATGTCGTCAGCCGACGGGTCTGGCAGCTCGTCAGCGGGGTCTGGCAGGTCCTCTGGCAGGCTTTTCGAGGTCGGAGGCATGGAAGTCTAGGTTTGGAGGGCGGACGCGCTGGCAGGCTCGTAGGCGTTTGGCTTGTTCACCTCACCGTAAAAGCTGACGAACCAAGCCCGGATGGCTGCGAGGTCTTCCAGATCGAATGGCCGGTAATCCGAATACTGGCCACCCAAGTCGATCAGCAGGCGATACCCAGGTTGCAAAGCTCCGCTCTGGAGATAGCTCACTGTCCTGTCGATGTCCTCCACTCCGTCTCCGGTGAAGACCACGTTGTCCTGGGTGTTCCTCCCCAGGTAGCAATCGAGCATCCAGTTGGCTTTCCTGGCAACCTCACGCTGCTGGATCGTCGTAAGAAGCATCCGGTCTAAATAGCCTTCCCAGAGCGAAAGCGAAAAGCTGCGCGCCGAGACCGGTGGGCTGGAGCTGCCGTCAGGCAGCGACGGCAACGCCGGTTGAGCGTCTTGGTTTTGCCTGTGTGTCTACTCATATCCTGTGTGCATTATACTGTGTGTACAAGGAAGTGGCCCTTTTCGCCTCCCAAGTGTCCCTTTTCGCCTCCCCCCAAGTGGCCCTTTTCGCCTCCCAAGTGTCCCTTTTCGCCGGGTAGCTCTCCCAAACGGCGAAAAGGGCCACTTCGAACTACTTTTTGCGCTCGAAAGCGAGGCGAGCGGCAACCTGATCCAGGGTCATGGAGGCATCCACCAGCTGAACTTTGTAAACGAACCTGCTGTACGCGTTCTGACGGTTCGGCTCCCTCTCGATCAACCCGACCTTCACCAGCTCCGTACAAGCACGTCGAACGTCGCGCTCGCTCATCCATGGGAAGCGCTTGATCGTTGCCGTCGGAGACATCACGTCTCCGGCGTAATCGTAAACTTTCAACCGACCTGAATGGCGTTCGTGCTGCAACACGTCCTCGGCGGTGTTGGCATGGATCACCCCGTAGAGGATGGCCGCATCAATGCTGACGAACTGGGCCAGCCCCGCGTGGTAAAAATGCGGGTACATGTGGTCGGCCTCCTCGATCTCCTGCGCGACCAATTTACGCAGACGGCCATCCGACACGGTGAACTCCAGGCACTGGTACCCGGCGCGGTACGCTCGTTTACATGTCGCGTAACCCGTGGCGCTGACCTTCCTGGCGAGCTTGTAAAACTGGCGCGTGCTCATCCAGATGTGCGCCGCGTAAACCTCGGCCGTCTGGTACTCGTACGCGATCTTGAAACGCCTCTTCTTGTCGGCGATGGCCGCGTTGAGGCAGTGCAGGAAGGTGGCGACTTGATAGCCGTGCTCCTTCACCAGAGCGCCGATGAAGTGCAGGTAGGACTGATGGGGTTTCCAGAATTCCTTGCGCTCCGACGGGGCGTCGGAGGGCTCCAGGGGCGACATCGCTTCCAGGCGCTCGTATTCGCGCACTGGATCGTTGACATTTTGTGCTTCTTGGCGTCTCCTGTTCGCGCCGGTAGCGCCGCTGGTTTGGGTGAAGTTCTGAGTCGGCATAACTCGGACATTTGGGTCAGTCATCACCCCATAGAACCCAAACCAGCGGCCCCCCTCCCATCTCCCTCGTGGACTAGAGCTTCAGGATCAGCTGGTCCACGTCCGGCGCAGGATCAATCACCGGGTACCCGTACTGATTCTTGAAATCACGGATGATACGACGTGAGCCCTTGCGCAGCGCGCTGTGCTGATCGTCGGCAAACCACGTGATCTCGGCGAAGTTGTTGGTCTCCTTTTTGCGCATGAAACGGCCAACAATCTGGTTGGCCGTTTCGATGTCGCCGACGTAATCGGCGATGACGCCCGCTCGAATCTCGTTGATGGAGACACCTTCTTTGACCAGCGGCGTGATCAGGATGCCGCCAGGGGTGTTGCGGAACCAGTCAAACGCTTCGTCACGCTGCTTGGACGTGGCCCAGCCATAGCAGATGCGGATCAGATCATGGTTGCGGATGACCGCCTTGAGCGCGGCTTCGAGGATGTAGATGTGCAGGGTCCGCGTGCAGACGACCAGGGTGGGCAGCTTCATGGCCGAGTAGTAGCGCACCCATTTCACGATGCGCTCATTTCGTTTACGATAGGACACAATGGCCTGATCGTACGCTCGGGCCAGGAGGCACCAGCGCGATTCCACCTCGAAGCTTTCGCCCTGCACCTCGATCTGGTGGTAGCCCGACAGCACCTCAGGCTCCTCGACTTCCTTGCGCTCGATCTCTCCCATCTCGTTCTGCTCAACGACTTTTCGTATACGCGTCTTGACCCTGCCCTTCTTGTCCTTCACCAGCACCGGCCCGATGTACTTGCCGCTTACCCACTCCTCTTCGATCAGACACCACGCCGTGGAACCGCTGCGCGGTGTAAACCCCAAGTGATCGAACTTGCCGTAATCGTCCGCCATCGACTCCACGTAGATGTGGGGCTTGGCCAAGCGACCCACGGCAATCAAGGGCTGCGCGGAAACACTGCCCAGGATGTTGCCCAGGAGCCCCTTCATCGTCCCCTGCTTGGCCGGGTCGTTGACCTTGATCGAATCAGAAGCTCCGAAGCGGAAGAAGGCCGGGATGCTCAGCATGATCTTCTCCGCCGAGGGCGAGACGGCGTGCTGGCACTCGTCAAAGAGGACCACCATGAACCTGCGCCACCACGCTGTGGCGGTCAGGTCGTCGTAGTGCCGATTGAGCATGGCCACCGTGCAGATCACCATGTGCTCGGCGTCCGCGTTGTCGTGGCCTCCGCCGAACTGGCCAATGTCCCAGTCCGGAAGGAACTCCCGCATCCACTTGGAGACCTGACGCACCAAGCGTTCGCTGGGTGTCATGTAGAGGAAGCGGGCGTTGGGAAACCGACGGCGCACCATGACGGCCGCACCCGCGAACATGGCCGACTTGCCTGCGCCGACAGTGGCTTGGTTGATCCCGATGCAGGACAGAAGCCAGCGGTGGATGCCCTGGCGCTGGAAGTCGTCGAGCGGGAACGGGGACTTGATCAGGTCCGGTGGAACGTCGGCCAGGACCAGCTGCTCGAAGGGCGAAGGCAAAAGCTTGCTGCGGTCCACTTCGATGCCGTGGGTGGCGCAGCACGCCAGAATCTCGTCACGCCGCCCACGCAAGACGGAGCCGGTGGTGTGACTGATCCGCTTGATGGGGCGCAGCCACCCGTCCCAGCCCTCCTTGCCTTTGGTGATGCGCCAGCGCTCAAACTGTGGGCTGTAGAAGTAGCCGTTGGGACGGACCTTCAGGTCTTCATCCAGCTGGTCCAGATCACTCTTACTGCCTTCGATGATCAGACGTACGGCACTTTCTTGCAGGGCGATCACAGAGAGAAAACGAGCACTAGGAAGAACCAAAGCGCGATCACAGTCGCCACGCAGCCGAGAAAAGGTAGGACGTATTTCTTCAGGATTTTCATAGGTTTCAAGCTGTTTCGACGAATTTCAACCGCGCTTCCTTGCTCGTTCCCCGACATTCCTTCTCGATCTGACGCGCCGCCTTCCGGCAGGCGCTCTGGTAGGTCCGGCCACTCATCGGCACCCGAACTTCACCGTCACGGTGCGTGTGCCCGGTGAAGGATTCGTGCGTCATCTCGTAAACGAAAATCCACCTTTTCATCGCTCATCATCCTCATATCGGTCCGCCATTTCGGCTTCACGGTCACCGATGCTCTCGCTGATTTCGCACTCGATGGTGTCCGTCTGGCTGGAGGAGAGTTCGATCTCCTCCCCAGTGTCGGCGCGCACCACCTTCCAGATTTCGATGGAGGCAGGCTCATCCGGCTCCAACTGCGCGCCGTACTTGTCCCGTGCACCGTAGCTGGCCTTGTGCGCTTCGTAGTGCACGATCACGTCTACGTCGTCGTCTTCGAATCGAACCGTTGCTTCGTGAGTGGCCATGGTCGTTGGAATAGTTGGTGGTGTCTACGGTACCTGAGCACTAGTGCGTGGGCGGGATCACGGTAACGCGTGAAGCATGGGCGTACTGGGCTTTGGCCAAGCGCACCGCACTTTCATAGCTTTCAGCGGTGATTTGCGTGCGGGTGATTTGGCCCTTGATGACGACTTCGACGATGTAGTTTTTCATTTTGTATTCAGGTTATGGGTTATGGTTGACTGTCAGAGGTAGATCACTTCGGCGAACTGATCGCTGCCCACGATGCCGTAAAGCGTGCGCGCCTTTTCCTTGGCCTCGTCCATGGTGTCACAGCGAACCAGAGGAGCGCTGCCGCGCCAGAAGGCACCGCCAGGATGACCGTGGAACACGTAGACACCGAAACGTTGAGCCGTGTGGCGGTCCGAGCTGACCGTGATGCAAACGTGCAGGTCGGTGGTGCGGGTCCACGTACCGAAACCGTATTTGAACCCGTGGGCCGCGTAGTCGATGTCTGATGTCGTTGTCATGGCGCTACTGTAATCGTTTTAGCGCGCTCGTCAACATCAAAAGTGTCAATCAAGGTTTGGCCGACAAAATTTGTTTGGCCCACCACCAGGGCCACTGGGTGCGCCGGGCCATCTCTTTCTTGATCCGGTAGTCGTCCCGCACCTCAATGTAGCGAGCGTAGGCGCTCTCATAATCCGATGCCCACTTCGGAAGAGGCCCGTCGCCGCGCTGCCACTTCCGAACTTCCTCCTGTTGGTCCGGGGTATATTCCCAGACGCGATCCGAAGGATCGGGCGAGCGGGGAGGAACTACCGTGCCCAGGTCAGGTTCGAAAAAATCCCACGGCTCCGCAGGGGCGTGGGCCACAAGGTAAAGAAGCGTGTCTACGTTCATGGCTACAGGTTACAGAGAGCTTGCCGAAGTTCGTCGCGCTTGGCCTCCAGATGTTCCTCCAGGCGCTGCTTCTTGGCATCCTCGCTCTGGTCCTCCTCGCTGGAGTCGTCCAGCTCATCGAACTCCACGTTCTCCAGATCAGAGAGGGCGCTCTCCAGGGCGTCCACGCGCTCCTGCAACAGGGTGCCGCTGTTGCCCTGCTGGAGGCTCTCCGGCATGTTGTCGAGCTTCTCCTGGGTCTCGTCGCGCAGGCTCTCAAGGTCGCTGACAGCGTTGTCGCGATCCGACTCCAGATCGTCCAAGGTGGCCCCCTCGAACTTGTAGTTGTCGTGGAGGGCGTAGATCGCCTTCTGGTATTCGCTGCTGGTCAGGTCGGCGGGCTTGGGGCCACAGGCGGACTTACCGCAACGCACGATCTTGCCCCGGAAGCGGAACTGCCACCAGACGTAAGGGCTGCCCACGGCGATCTCCTCGCCGCAGTGGCTGCACTTTCCGGGGGACTTTCGGGCCGATTCAACGCGGTTGACCTTAGGCATGCGGCCGAGTGTAGACCGCCAGCCAAAAAGGTCAACGGCAAAAGTATCAACCAACCTGCTTCAGCGCTTCCGCAATCGCGTCCACAATTTCGCTGGACGAGATGCCTGCGACGCATTCGCAAACGGTCCGTTCCGTGGGCTTGGGCGGACAGTACCTGGGGAACTTGCCGGTGTAGGCAAAGCACGGCGAGTGCGGGCAGAACTCCTGGTGGTACACCGGGACGTGCTTCTTGTAGTATTTCACCCGGCTTTCCGGATTGATCGGCCCCCAGAGGCCCACGCACGGCGTGCCCAGGCTGCCTGCGATATGGACCATCATGCTGTCCGGACCAACCACCACGGCCGCGAACTTGGTGAGCGCCCACAGGTCGCGCAGGTTGCCGAAGCAAACCGTCTGCGCGTTGGTCAGGCCCGCCTCCTTCAGCTTGGCGTCTGTCATCTCCCGATACTCCTTGGGCACGAACTCATCGTAAACAGCCAGCCAGTGGATTTGCGGATACGCCTCCACGATCTTGATGAAATGGTAAACGCTGTCGCTAGCCGGAAGCCCACGCACCGAATTGGCACTGGAGAGCTGGTAGATGCCGATCCTACCCTTCTCCTGCCACGTGCGCACCGACATCAGCTCGTTGTGCGTGAACCCAGGAGCCACCACCTTGCTCTCAGGCGGGAGAGTCGTCGGGTTGATGCCCACCTTGTGCAGCATCATGTCTACAGGGTGCCCCTGGTCCTGATGCTCATCCATGTTGACCACGTGCTCGAAGCAGATGAAGTGGTCGTACATCTGCACCAGCGACCACTGAATCGGAATGGTCTGGATGGCCCGCACGAAGGGCATGTTCCACCAGCAGGTGTTGTTGCCGGGGTCGGTCAAAACATGCACCTCGAAGCGCTGAGAAAGGATGCGCGCAAAGGGCCACGTCATGATCTGATCGCCGTACCCGCCAGAGCCGTTGAAGAGGAGAATGCGCTCGGGCTTCGGTGGAACGATGGTGGCGTTGAAATTGCGAAACCGATTGTCCACCCGGCTCACTTTGTAAACGCGGGCCTTCACGTTCTCATCCTGCATGAGACGGTCCAGCTGCGTGTTGGCAATCAGGTAATCGCGACCCGCTTCAAAGGTGATCTTCATCCCGCCCGCGCTCTTGCGGAATTCGCAGGTGATGGGCTCAACGAACGTTACGAGACTCGGCATACACCTGAAGAACTGAAAAAGCGGTAGTTACCACGGAAAAGGCCATGAACAACTTCCCTCCGGTCGGTGACATCAAGATCGCGAAGTCGAAGGGCACCTACAAC
>JACCDR011964768.1_pt1 | contig 30397 bp, 36 predicted proteins | sample 7446431 | NCBI WGS metagenome assembly JACCDR01 (sample SAMN15323443, study PRJNA562643) | freshwater metagenome | isolation source: river surface water | place: USA:Blue River Watershed | collected 2017-08-17
AATAGACTCCAAGGACTAATTTAAAGGGAAAAACAAATCTCGCCTTTACGGACCACATTATTCTCGCTTTAAGAGTTTTCATAAAGACCCCTACAAGAGATTCCCAGAGGGTGATTGAGAGCAAAAGAATGCCGACGATTTGGAGGCTCCCCAAAGCACTCTTGAGTTCGCTATCGACATCCGAGGATCCGAAATACTCCCACAAAACCATCGAGAAAGGCGGTGGATTCGTCGGCGCTAGAATAATCCCCAGATCGACAACACTGATTGAATAGGCAATGACCATCCAGATGGGATATCGCAAGGCTTTCAAAATCTGGGGCCACAAAGCATAGGCCCAATAGGTGAAATCACTGTGGCCAAAGCTTTTTACTACAGCAAGTTCCGCTTGCTTTCTTTTTTCAACGATCAAGGGGAAAGCAAAAAATAAAAGAAAAAGACTTTCCTTTAATGCCAGGATGAAGGCAAAACTCAAGGCCCATGGATCGCGATCAAAGCCGTAAAATGTGTTTTGAGTGAAAAAAAAGATCAGACGTCCCAACAAGCCCGAGGAAGAGATGAGAAATAATGCGCCTGAAAAAAAAGCAATATGGGGGACAGAAAGAAATATCGAAATCAATTTTTCAAATTTGATGTTGCGGAACTTGAAAATGCAAAATCCGATAGCAAAAGTGAAGGCGACGGAGAGGATAATACTTGAGATGCCTACAGACAGGGAAACTAGGGTCGCTTGAGAGACATATGGCGACCAATACCCCGCAAGCAATTCAATTCGGGATATAAGCTTGAAACTGCTGTTCCCTAGAAAGAATAAAGAAGCAGCTAGTGGCAGGAAAAACAAAAAGAAAACGAGTGTTCGAGAAAGGGCCCTCATCAGTCCACTAATTGACACCGTAGCGTTTAAGCCATTCATCCTGCAGATACTTTACCCAACAGGCGTGAGGCTCAGGAACCAAAGGGCCTTTATTGACTTGAGAGGGAAATTTACTTCGATCTGATTTTTCCAATTTGCCAAGATCAATCACAGTTGGATCTCCCCAGACATTGATGTCAGATTTGGCCATTTGCGCTTCGACTGACAGCAAATGGTTAATCCAAAGCAGTCCCTGTTCTCGGTTCTTTGCATTAAAAGGAATTGATAAAAAATGAACATTTCCAATGCCCCCTTTTGCAAAGGTCAGTGAGACCGAAGATCTTGGAATTTCCTTTTTTAAAACTAAAGATTCCGATTCCATCGGGTTAAAACTGAGGGAATACAGAATTTCTTGATCGAGAAGCATTTGATTCATTTTTTGTACTGACAAAGGAAATGTTGATCCTTTCCTCCATAAGGAGGGATGAAGACTTTCTAGATAATTCCAAAGAGGTTTTGATAGTGAGACCATATCTACTTTATCACAGGACTTATAATATTCCTGGGGAGACTCGGTCAGGTCCATCATGATCTGTTTTAAAAATGTAATTCCATGAAACTGAGGAGGCTTCACGTAGGTTATTTTTCCTGGATTGCTCTTGGCAAAGGCGAGCAGATCTTGAGCCGAAAGGGGAGGGGTCGGAGTTCGGTCCTTGTCCCAAATAAAAACAAATTGAGCTTTTCCCCAAGGAATCTCATATCCCTCGACCGGGACGTTGAAATCAAAAAGATAGTTAGGGTCTTTCGAATCAATATTCTTATAGTTAGGAACCTTGGAGGAGATCGGACCATACAGCAATTTTTGATTTTTCAAGGCAGCAAAATTTTCTCCGTTGATCCAGAGAACATCCACCGAGCCATTAGTTAAATTACCAGCTGTTTTTTCCGCTTGGATTTTTTTAATGACGGATTGATACTCTGCCACTTTGACATGAACAACTTTGATCCCGGTTTTTTTCTCAAAAAGTACGCCCTGTTTTTTTATGTACTGATTAATCTTTTCGTTACCTGCCCATGCATTAAAATAAACTACCTTTTCTTCCGCTTGAGAATCCAGCGCGAAAAAAATATTCATAAACACAAGTAAGAAAATGAGATGTCTCAAAAACATGTTATAACTCCCGTTTTGCTAGCGCCAAACGCGCTAAAACTGTCGCGCCTAAAATTAAGACCCAGACTGAAGATAAAATCTCGATCTGCTTTGGAAATAGCAGAAACAAAGAGTAAGCAATTCCCGTTTCGCCCCCTTCGGCGATTCCCGTCGCTAGCCTGAGACCCCGGTTGTTCTTGCTTGGAACTCTCTTTTTCTCTTCCAAGCTTCCGAGTGAAAGAGCCCCGGTAATACAAAGAACGTATAAAAAGAGGATCAGGACCCATGTCTTTTGAAGGCTTGGAAAAGCGAGACTAAATCCGACAATCATCAGTGAATAGGCGGCCATATCCGATAAAATATCAAGGTGAGCACCAAAATCGCTGTTTTGTTTTGTTCTTCGAGCATAGATACCGTCAGTCCCATCAAATAACCTGCCTATCCACCAAGCAGCAATAGCCAGAGTATAGAGATGGAGGGTAATCAAGTAAGCAGCCAGGCCACTTAACATCAATCCCGCTAGGGTAATCATATTGGGTGTTAAACCCAAAAATTTATAGACGGCCAAAAGTGGTTGCACGAACTTTGGCAATTTCTCTCGAAATGGATCGTCAATCATCTTAGATTTCTCACATTCCCACAGTAAAATTTGGCCAACATGTCAGATTGATCATGTGCTGATTTGACTAGTTTGCCAAGCGCAGTTCGATGGAATTAACCTTTGTCTCAAAATCAGATTTAGAATCGTCTCCATCAATGCTGATCCAAATTGCAGCAGTCTCGATGGCCGATTCAAAATTTTTAGTCAAATTAAAATCTCCCTCGGCGACTGGATCTCCGAAGATGTTCTCTAAAATCAGGTCAGATTGAGGATGAGTTCTCGACTTCCCAGCAAGTTCAGCCCGGTTTGACAAATTGAAAAAATAAATTTTATCAAGCCCTGCGCCCTCAGGTGCCAGTGCGAATAATTTTTTCACCCAATCTGCAGCAAACCATCGTTTAGGTCCGCTCAATGTTTTCTGGCCAGTCGCTACAAAGCCCATCCGAAGAACAGAATCCTCATCAAAAGCTCCCGCTTCTAAAACTTTTTTACCCGTCATATTTCCTCGAACTGAAAAGCCGATCACTTTCTCAGGCTTTGCCAACTTATAGACAATAGGTCCCGCTGAGGAGCTCACTTTGACAGATAGTGAGCTTTCGTTAAAGCTCACTTTATTGGCGGGTATCTTGCCGTAAGAGAGAACTGTCCAATCAGCTTCCTTCAAAGGAATATTCAGACCTTTCTCCTGCGCTTGGGCTGAAGAAAGAAAACCAAGGATAAAGGCAAATTTAAAAAAATTGTTGAACACCGAAACTCCAATTCATTGTATCGCTTTTGATGATAGGTTTGGCATAATCTAAGCGGAGCACAAATCGATAAAACTTGGGCAAAATCAAGCGGGCCCCAGCGCCAAGACTTGCAGCCCCTAATTTTGTCAAAGCCTGCGTTTCCTCGCCAACTCCGGCTAAATCGACAAAGCCAACAGCTTGAACGTGGTAAGATGGTTTTTGCAACATTAAATATCTTAATTCGGAATTACTGAGCGCAAAATATTTACCAGCAAAACGGTTGTCGGAATATCCGCGAATACGATCCAAACCACCCAAATAATACCAGTACTGAAGGACGTTTGTATCCGTGGCGCCAGCCAAAAGTCTTTGTGCAAATAACCATTGTTGAGCAAAGGGCTTGAAGAAAGTGTATCTTAAGTCAGCCTGACTGAAATTTTTAGTTTTACCGTCCAAGGCGCTGGCGGCTCCGATGTAGGCCCCAAACATTTGTCCCGATAAGGTGTGCGATTCCCCTTCAATAACGCCAAATTCAGCGCCTATTTTCGAGATAAGAATATCAGTCGATGGTGGAAGCTCAGGATTTGTCCCAATTTTCTGAACCACAGAATCGGGGAGAAGCCGATTGGAAAATCTGTCTTTATTATAATCAAATGAAATCCTGCCCACTAAATAATTTTTTATTTCACGAAAGTAATCTATGTAGAGCTTTTCTCTTTCGTGAAGAAAACCCCTGAGAACCTCGGGGCCATCTTTATCTTGGTCGTATTTAATGCGAATCCTTTTGGTGTTCCAGTATTGCAAATCGATCCCCTGGCGCTCATCAAACAGGCGTGGATTTTTAAACCATACCACGCCGGAGTCAGCTCCAGCTAAATTCTCATATTGCAAGCCTAACTCTAGAAACTTGCCAAAAGCATTCGGGTCATAAACTCCGAGCGTGTATTGAGTCACTCCTCCGCCCGAATTAAATTTGAGTATAGGGATGGTCGTCCATCTCTCGGTAACCTGAATCTTGAGCGTCGTTTTTCCAGAAGCTTCTGGCGAAGATAGATTGTGCTCGATAGAAGCAAAAAGTCCTGTCCTTTGTAGCCGACTCAATCCTTCTTGAATTTGCTCAGGGCAAATTGTGTCCCCAGGGGCGAAAGGCATTTCCCTCAATAGAACGTTTGTATTGGTTTTGTTGTTCCCTGAGATCTCAATATTTTCTATTTGAATCTGTTCTTCAGCTTTGCACGGCCAGTCTGTTGCCCAGCTCATTTCAGCTGCAATCAAGATGCTGAACACCGCAAATACTTTTATCGCCACCGGATACCTCTTTTTTTTCTAGATATTCTCAACATCAAATCTTTGATCACTTTTGAAAGCTATCAATGTTGCTTTTTGTCAGGATAGCTTTTCACTCTAAGATCAATCTGTCAAATTGACATTGATTCAAAACTAGGTCGAAATGACGTTTGAAAAGTCCTAGAAAGCTTGGATTTTTTGAGACACTCGAGGGGGAAGAATTGAAGAAGTCTAACAACGCACGTTATTTCTTAGTTGGGATCATTGCACTGCTCATTGCAGGCTATATGTATACAGATGCGGGGTCTTATTTGACTCTCGAAAATCTCAAGGCAAATCGGCAGATGTTGATCACCGAATTTCAGGCTCGACCGCTGGCCATGGGAATCGGATTTGGACTGGTTTATGTCTTTGTGACGGCGCTCTCGATTCCGGGTGCGACTATATTGACACTGGCAGGTGGTGCGATCTTCGGAACTGTCTTCGGTTTGGTCATTGTCTCGATTGCTTCGACCATTGGCGCTACTCTTGCCTTTTTAGGCGCGAGGTATTTGTTCCGAGAATCGATGGAGAAAAAATTTCGAGATCGTCTAGGGATTATCAACGAGGGGATTCGTAAAGAAGGAAATTTCTACCTTTTCACATTGAGGCTGATTCCTGTGTTCCCCTTTTTTCTCGTTAATATCTTAATGGGACTGACAAACTTCCGGGCTCTTCATTTTTTTGTCGTCAGTCAAATTGGTATGCTGCCTGGAACATTTGTTTATGTGAATGCGGGCACAGAGCTCTCAAAGCTCAATTCTTTGAAAGGAATATTAAGCCCTGAGCTATTGCTTTCATTTTCTCTTTTAGGCTTGATGCCTTTGATTTCAAAATGGGTCATCTCATCGATTAAGTCGAGAAAGTATTTGCGCAAGTTTAAGAAACCAAGAAAGTTTGATTACAACATGGTCGTCATCGGCGGAGGTTCTGCAGGCTTGGTATCAGCGTACATCGCAGCCGCCGTCAAAGCCAAAGTGGCTTTGATTGAAAAACATAAAATGGGCGGAGACTGCTTGAATACAGGATGTGTGCCCAGTAAAGCGCTGATCCGTTCGGCCAAAGTATTTAACTACATGAAAAGGGCGAGTGAATTTGGTCTCGAAAGACCTGATCTTAAAATTAATTTTTCCAATGTGATGAAACGAGTCCACCGAGTTATTGCCGAGATTGAGCCTCATGATTCCATTGAAAGGTATACTCAGCTGGGAGTGGAATGCATCACTGGCGAAGCAAAGATCGTTTCACCCTACGAAGTCCAAGTGAATGGCCGTACTTTGACGGCGAAGAATATCGTGGTCGCTACGGGTGCTAGGCCCCTTGTGCCAAAGATTCCAGGTCTTGATCAAGTCCCGTTTCTCACCAGCGATAATATTTGGAGTTTGAATCATTTGCCAAATCGATTAGTTGTTTTGGGCGGCGGACCTATTGGCTGTGAATTGGCTCAGGCCTTTGCGCGTTTGGGGTCCAAGGTGACCCTCGTAGAAATGGCTGACAGAATCATGCTTCGGGAAGATCCAGATGTCTCAAGTTTTGTGTCTAAAGCCTTTGAAAAAGAAGGGATCGAGCTTCTGACTTTGCATAAGGCCCTGAGAATTGAGAAAAAAGGGGATGAAAAATTTCTTGCCTGTGAAAGTAAAGGAAAAGAGATATTAATCCCTTTCGATGAGATTTTACTAGCACTCGGACGAAAGGCGAATATTACAGGTTTTGGACTCGAGGAGCTGAATGTTGAGATTTCAAAAAGTGGCACCATCGTCGCGAACGAATTTTTAAGTACGACAAATTATCCGAATATTTTTGTTTGCGGCGACGTGACGGGTCCTTATCAATTCACCCACACGGCGAGCCACCAAGCCTGGTTTGTCGCTGTGAATGCACTCTTTCGACCATTTAAAGGTTTTAAAGTCGATTACCGAGTCATCCCGTGGTGCACCTTTACGGATCCAGAAGTCGCCAGAGTCGGATTGAATGAAGTCGAAGCAAAAGAAAAAGGAATTGAGGTAGAAATCACAAGATACGGTATCGATGATCTGGATAGAGCCATCGCAGATAGCGAAGCGCACGGGTTTGTGAAAGTTTTAACCGCACCCGGCTCTGATAAGATTTTAGGTGTTACCATCTTAGGGCACCATGCTGGCGATATCATTGGCGAGTATGTCTCTGCCATGAAATATGGCTTGGGGCTCAATAAAATATTGGGCACGATTCATATTTATCCGACCTTGAGCGAAGCCAACAAATACGCTGCCGGAGTTTGGAAAAAAGCCCACGCTCCCGCAGCTGCTTTGAATTTTCTGGAGAAATTTCATGCATGGCGAAGAAATTAAGGCTCCAGCTCTTTTTTGATTAAATTATTCGTTGAACGGGGTCTATCTTTATAAAGAAAGGAAACACAGTCTATGAAATCTTTTAATCAGACCCTTAACGAGCGTAGCCTCAGGGTCAATCGCAAAGCGACTGAAATTGTACAGGTCAATATAGGCAGACTGTGCAATCAGGCCTGTCATCACTGTCATGTGGAGGCGGGGCCTACGCGCACCGAAAATATGCAGGCGGAAACTGTCGATCGAATCATTGATTTGCTCGCAAAATCAAACACTGTCCATACGGTCGATATTACCGGCGGGGCCCCAGAACTGAATCCTCATTTCAGACGCTTCGTAGTCGCCGTTAGAAAGCTGGGCTTGAAAGTCATTGATAGATGTAACCTGACAGTTCTTTTCGAACCAGGTCAAGAAGACACGGCTCAATTTTTGAGCGATAATGGCGTCCACATCGTGGCGTCTCTTCCCTGTTACTCTAAGGACAATGTTGAAAAACAAAGAGGCCGAGGCGTTTTCGGTAAAAGCATTGACGCCCTCAAATTGTTCAACAGGCTTGGCTACGGGAAAAGTGATTCAAGTTTGCGGTTAGATCTCGTTTATAATCCTACTGGTCCCTTTTTGCCGGGATCACAAGAGAAATTGCAAAAAGACTATAAGTTTGAACTCAAGGAATTATTCGAGATTGAATTCAACGAGCTTTTTACAATCACCAATATGCCGATCAAGCGCTTCCTCAAAGATTTGGAACGATCGGGAAAATTTGAGCAATATATGGATCTACTCGCAAATAGTTTTAATCCGATGACTGCCAATTCGGTCATGTGTCGTAATTTAGTTTCTGTGAGTTGGGATGGTGAGCTTTTTGATTGTGACTTTAATCAAATGCTCGAATTGCCTTTGGGCGCAGGAAGGAAAAAATTGAACGACTTATCTTCGTTTGATGATTTGAGCCAAAAGCCAATTAGCTTTGCAAATCACTGTTACGCTTGCACTGCTGGAGCCGGGAGCTCTTGTGGTGGTTCGTTGGTTTAGCGGAGGAAGTTATGATCGGAATCATTGGTGGTACTGGCCTTTATAAAATTGATGGAATCTCTGATGTCATCAGCCAAAAGTTGGAGACTCCTTTTGGAAATCCCTCTTCCGAAGTTATTCTGGGGAACTTAGGGGGGAAGCCGGTGGCCTTTTTACCTAGGCACGGAAGCGACCACAGTATTTTGCCGTCCGAAATAAATTATCGAGCCAATATCTGGGCTTTGAAATCTCTAGGGGTCCGCAGAGTGGTTAGCGTTTCTGCTGTCGGCAGTTTAAGAGAAGAAGTTCGGCCAGGAGTTCTAGCGGTTCCCAGCCAGTATTTTGATTGGACTCGGGGGCAAAGAGCGATGACATTTTTTGGCGCGGGAATGGTTGGGCATATCTCCACCGCGGAACCTAGTTGCCCCGCGCTCAGCGCAAGCATCAAAGAATGTTCAGCAGAGAGCAATACGCCTGTGCATCTTGCAAAGACCTATGCCTGCGTGGAAGGGCCAAGGCTTGGAACTCGTGCCGAGAGTCTCTTTCTGCGCCAAAACGGATGTGATCTTGTGGGGATGACTAATATTCCAGAGGCCTTTTTGGCGAGAGAAGCTCAGTTGTGTTATTGCACGATTGCCGTTGCAACGGACTATGACTGTTGGCTCGACGATCCTGCATTGCACGCCAGCGTAGAGAAAGTCATCGAGCTCTACCATAAAAATATTGGACGCGTTCAATCAATTCTGACGAAGCTTGTAAGTCGAGACCAATCTCAAAATTGCCAGTGCCGCCAGGCTTTAGATTTTGCAGTGATGACTAAAGAAGAATCTCTTACCATAGAGCAAAAGAAGATTTTGGCTTTTTTAAAGGAGAAATGATTGTTGGTTTCGGTCATCGTTCCAGTTGGTTCGGGGGATCTTGCTTTTCAAGATCTTATGGGTGATTTAATTTTTTTAAGAGAAGACGATGAAGTGATTTTTGTTTCCACGGAAGAAGCGGCCAAAGGTTTTCAGAATTTGGTCGAAAGCAAAAGAGTTTTAGCTAAAGTCCGGTGGGTGAAGTCAAAGCCGGGCCGAGCGAAGCAGATGAATCTAGGCGCCCAATTAGCAAAAAACCCTTTTCTATGGTTTTTGCATTGTGATTCTCGCGCGGATGAAAGAGTTATTATTTCATTAAAGCAAGCTATCAAAGCTCATTCGAAGTCGGTTTTATTTTTTAACTTAAAATTTCTGTCGGACGGGCCTAAGCAAATGAGAATCAATCAGCTCGGTACTCTGTTTAGATCTCGTATTCTGCGTCTGCCCTTTGGAGACCAAGGTTTTTGTGTTCATAAAGAAATTTTTCCTAGCCTTGGCGGCTTCAATGAAAGTGTCCCTTACGGCGAGGACCATTTATTTGTATGGCAGGCACATAAAAATCGGATACCCCTGGTCTGTCTTGGTGAGAGTCTTTACACTAGCGCGCGAAAATACCAGGCATTGGGATGGTCGCGGGCGACGATCCAACATCTTTACCTGACCATCAAACAAGCGCTGCCACAGCTCGTGATTCTTATCGAAAGTCGGGTGAATGGTGACTGATAGTGTGCTTGCGATTTTCGTGAAAACTCCAGAGCTTTCCTCGGTGAAAACAAGACTGGCTGCACATCTTGGTGAAGAACGGACGCTCCAATTTTACGATTTGGCGATTAAAGCAACGGCGGCACTTGCTTTAAAAGTGAAAATGCAGATTCCAAATCTCGACGTTGTTTGGGCGGTTGCTGAAAAGGAGGCAACTGGCATTGAACGATGGAAACAGTTCCCAACCATTTATCAGGGGGAGGGGGATTTAGGCCAAAGGCTGAACCATGTTTATCAGTCTTTAATTTTGAAATATGAAACAGTTTCTTTCTTAGGAGCTGATTCTCCGCATCTTCACTGGAGACATCTCACGCAAGCTCTCCAGGCAACTTTTGTAAATAAAGATAATGGATTTGTTTTAGGTGAAACAGAGGACGGGGGTTTTTATTATTTCGGCGGTGGAAAGGCTTTACCAAAGGAGACCTGGACCTCGGTTGAATACAGCAAAGAGTCCACAGCAAAACAGTTGGCAGAAGGTTTAAAGCGCTCAGGTCATATTGAGTTTATCGAAATGTATTTCGATATCGACGTTATCGAAGATCTAGAGAGGCTTTTAAAACTTGAATTCCGTGAGCTGCCAGAGCAGACAGCCTTATTTGAATGGGCTGTTGCTCACTTATGATCATCAAGTAAAAATTTATTTGCTCTCCAGTAATTAAGTTTTAAAACCCTCGCGCTTAATGGCTATTTATTAAGGTTCCAGTCATAATTTGAATAACTGATCGAAAAGTCTTTTTTACTCAATAATTGTTGTTGTTCTGGAGTGTCTGCGAGCTCTCTCGAGTATTTACGTAAAAATTCTTGAACAGAATTGATTCCTTGCCAAGATTTTTCGAAATCTTCGGCATACCAGTCGAAGATTTTCGAGATGATGACCTTTTTAGATTCCACTCGATTTCTTTCTCGGTCACGTAGAAAATTCTTCGTTGCAACTTCGAGCTGACTTTCTAAGCGATCAGCGACGTAAGCTTCGGGCGCTAAAGCGGGGCAACCGATCGACGCACAATTGACAGCAAAATGAATTCGCGGCTCTTGAAAAATGGGATCTTTACGGATGATCCCATGCTCGATATCGTCTAAGCTCAATTTTTCATTGAACAGAGAAACGAATCGTTTTTTCCAAGGGGAGCTTAAGAGGCTTCCCAAATCTTTGATCGACTTTATATTTGGATTTCGAACAATCAGATCAATGGTAAATGCGTTATAGGCGTTGATAAGAAATGCCAGTTTCTGGTCTCTTGTCATCGTATTAAACTGATTTCGAGACACGGCGCTTAGACTATTCAGATAAACATCCAATTGTTTTCTATCAATTTTTTCGTAATCAACAGTCGTCGCCCGACCTTCTCGAAGAACTTTCACATGAGTCTTTAGGATTTGGTCGAAGACCTCATGTTGATGGCTAAAGGGGGCCTCATTTGCAGCGGCCGCTTTTCGAATAGCTATCAATTTTTCTTCTTGCTCTCGTTGAAATCTTTGCACAGTTCCGGTTTCAAGACGGGGACTTGAGCCACCGGTTGCTCCGCCTGAACCGCCAGACCCACTTGAAGAGCCCGAAGCATGACACAAACCAGAAAACAGGCTGAGGGCAACAATTAAAAACATGGGAATAGACATTAAAACTCCTTGGTGAGTAGCACATTCACGGATTGATTTTCAATCGATAAATCTGTGTAGTTAGACTTAGTCTCGCTGTTTTTGAAGCCAATTTCAAGAATCAAAGCTTTGAAAGATTTAGAGACCCTGAAACTTGAAGATAGGGTCTGGTCTTTTCGAAGTGTAGAGAGATCCTGCAATGTCGAATTACCTGCTCGAAAATTGTCAAATTCGCGATCTTCTCGGCTGATTTCGATTGATGGTTTTAGCGAGAAAAAGTCAGAGAATTCAAGAGATATCAATCCACCCTTGGCAGTTGCATCCAGAGCTTTTTGCCGAAGATCATTCTCGTTTTGCTGAAATGCTTTCAATCTTAACGTAAGCCCGTCAAAGTCATTTTGGGACTCGATTTCAATACGATCATTTCTGAGACTTTCAGTGGGGAGACTCAGGCTGGATCTGCCATCGCTAAATCTAGATGGCCTCGAAGAAAAGTCTTTAAAGATCTGAGAAATTGAAAATTGAATTCTTGAGATAGAGGATACTCTCAATTCGTTTGTCAGTTTAATCAACCTCACTTTGTGGGATGAATTCGATATCGTGGCAAATTCGTCAGTTTCATCTTGCTCGAATTGATAGATTTCGTACCCCAAAGTGAGGCGTGGTGTCCAAGTCAGCTCTGCTCCCACGACTGGGCGAGCAAACGAAAGCTCAGAACCATAAGCACTGGGGGTCCATGCTTGGCCATCGCTGGTCCCTTTTGTATCCACAGCTCGTCCTAAAATCTTTTGCCCCTGAATCGAAAAATGAACCAGCAAGCTTTCATCGAGAATTGGTTTTGCCAGACCGACAAGTGCACTCAATTTCATTTGCTCCGCATTGGAATTGACAATCTGGCGGTCGTAGACTTTTCCCGACAAACTCAAGTCATAATACAAAACAGAATTCGAGAGCTCAATATCTGACTCGGTTTGAATTTGTGCCTCAAGTTCGGTACTCGAAATAGCTGAGCTCGAAGTCAAGAGTAGAGGATTAGTTGATTTCGAAAGCCCAATCTTGGTTTTGAATTCTGCGTGGCCTATTGATGACCAAACACCTAATAAAATGATGACAACCAGTGTTTTCAATCAACAGACTCTTCGTTAAGCTCCCAACTGTAGGCCTCATATTCCAAACCCCAAAAATTTTCACCATTGGGTCTTTTGCGATTCAGATTGCCTAGAGCCTGGAGATTTATGTCAGAAAGATAGTTGTTCAAAAAATCATAGAGATTGCCAAAATCGGCGCCATACCAATCGAATATCTTAGATAAAAAGACCACCGGAGCTTCAGGATCTAAGTTGTCATAAATCGTGTACTTTCCAGAATTAACATAAGCGCAGGTTCGTTCATTTAATTGAGAGTCGAGAGCGAGACCGATATACGCCGCATCTAAAAGTGGAGGGCAACCCAAAGAAGCGCAGTTAATGGCGAAATGAAATCGAGGATCTCGTGCTTTTTGAATCTGCTTTTCAATTTCGTTCAAACTTAAGTATCCTAAGGAAGTAGAGATTTCTTTGACATTCCAAACTCCATCGCCGAGTTCTCCAATATTTTGAATGCTTTTAACCCCAGGGAACGGAGCATTTTCCCCACCGAGCAGTCCCGTGTAATTTTTGGCAATGAGCTGAAGCGTTGCGAGATTGTATAGATTTATCCAAACAGCTTTTTGTTGGGATTCAAACGGAAAAGCAGGTGCTAGCTGAGATGCAAAGCCAACAACCAGATCACTGAGCTCTTTGAGGTTTTCGGGAGATGAAGTGAGAATATCATACTTCACTAAACCCGAGCTCGTAACAAATTTTTGAAGGAGCCGAGTAGTCCGTGTTTCCAGAGGCGTCTGAAGAGCTTCTACTTCTGGAGACAGGAGGCGAGAAAATCCATCAGGATAACTCGCGCAAACATTTTTTTGTTGAAGCTTTTGTTGATTCTCGAATTCAGGCGAAAAGAGCTCGCGACCTCTGCCCGTGCATGAAGCCGACGTCAAAAGGAATGGAAAGTATAAACAAATGTAAATAAGCCGGCTTCTTGACGTAAATGGCATAAAACCCTCATTTCCTTGGTATACCTTAGCTGTCGTACTGGTTTTTCGGAACTTCATTAAATCAATCGCTGGTGATAACTTTTTTCTATTTCCCATCGAATCCTGTTGACTCAATTCGGGGAACGGCTAGACCTAAGAAACGATGATCAAACAACGACTCCTCAATCATCTTGAAAAAGTGATCGCTTTTAAAACGATCGCAGACAGCAGGTCTCTTCATCAAGCTGCGATCAAACTGCGGGTTTCGCAGCCAAGCCTTTCGGCCAGCGTTAAAACTCTCGAGTCTCAGCTAGGCAAGCAGTTATTTATCCGAAGCCACAGCGGTGTTTCAGTGACAGCTCATGGTCAGGTTCTCTTGAATTATGCGGCGTCGATTCTTCAGGAGGTCGACCAATTTGAAAAAGCCTGGGATCGCCTTAACCACGACTTCTCCGGAGAGTTAAAAGTCGGAATATTTGATAGCATCGCGGTTTATTTTTGGCCGAATTTTTATAGATCCTTTTCAAAAAAATACCCATCGCTGACCTTGGATCTCGTTATGGGTCGAAGCGAGGAGCTTTCGAAGCTTCTGAGATCCCAAGAGATTGATGTTTCCATTTCAGTCAACTCGCAAAATGTCAAAGATGTCAGAAGCACTTTTTTGTATGAAGATTTCTTCTCTTTTTATATTTCAGTGGGCCTCGCTGAAGAACTTGGGCTTGCGAAGACCGCCGGAGAGGCGCGGTTGAGCAGGGAGAGCGTTAAAAAACTTGAACTTATTTTATTTCCCGATTTAGCCTCTCAAAGACAAAGGGATAAAACGAAAAAAACAGGCTCTGACAGCCTTGAATTTGCAAGGACCATCGAAGTAGGTTCGTTCGAAGCCGCTCGCGAGCTTTGTCGATCTGGGTTGGGCGTGGCCATGCTCCCTAACAGAGTGGCCGCTTATAGCTCGACTAAATTGCTGAGCTGTCGAATTTCGGATGCTTCGGAGGCTCGATTTTCGCCCCACGGTATCTTTGCTTCCGTTCTAGAGAGAAATTCAAGTCAATTAGCGCATTCTTGTTTGATTAAAGAGCTTGAAAACTTTTCCACCAAATTGCGGACGATCAGGTAATCTTATCACGCATGCCTGAATTTTCCGATTACCATTTTTAAACCTTGAGGTCTAATATGGGGTCCAGGTATGCGAATGACAATTTTAATTCCTATTTTAAATGAAGAGGCTCAGCTGAAAAAGAGGGCGCAGGACTTTCATCAATTGCGAACCCACCCTCATGTGCAGCAGCTGCTTTTTTCAGACTCTGGATCGACAGATTCAAGCTGCGAGTATTTACGGCTGAGCGGATTCGAATATCAGACAAAGACTTTTCAGGGGGCTGCTTCAATTGGGCAGGCGATCTTTCAGTGTATGGATCGAATTGAATCTGAAAAAGTCTTAATTTTACCCGTTGATGTTCTTATCGATAGCTCACATTTAGATAAATTGTATGACGCTCTAAAAAAAGACGCAAGTAGCGTCTACGTCTTCGAAAAAGAGTATGACGTTCAGAGTTCTGCTTTGAAGCTTGGCGAGTGGCTTTTGAAATTCGTCAGAGAGGGCGTGTTGAAGAATTTTGTTTGGACCAATGCTTTTTGTGTAGCAAAAAGCGATTTGATCCATGTTCCGCGAGTTGGTTTTTTAGAAGATGTCCTGCTGAATGATCAGCTCAAAAAAATTCGAAAAATTTCGCGCCTTAAGCCAGCCGTTACGGTGTCGGCGAGAAAATATATGCAAGACGGTCCGTGGTTCAGACTTTTAGTTAACCTGACAATTTTGGCCTTATTTCGGACTGGTCGTTTTGAGCCCAAAACTTTGAAAAAACTATATCGCCTTTCTAAACCAACAATAAAAAAAGGAGATTTTCATGAAAGTACTAAAGATAAGCGGATTTGTGATGGGCCTGATGTTGAGCCTGCAGGTTTTCGCGTCAGGAGATCAGCCACCAGCCATTCGTGATATCACAGAGTATAACCTGGGTGCCGGCTCGCTCGCCATTAGCGGCTACGACCCTGTTAGCTATTTTTCGGAAGGCGGCGGGGTTGCTACCCAGGGATTAGCGGAATTTACTTTGGAATATAAGAAGGTGGTTTATCAATTTTCTTCTAAAAAAAATCTTGATACTTTTTTGAAAAAGCCAAAAAAGTACGAACCAACTTATGGTAACTGGTGTGCTTATGCGATGGCATACAATCAAAAAGTAGACGTCAATCCAAAATTATTTACTATCAGCGGGAACCGCCTACATTTGTTCATTAGTGAATCTGCGAAACTGGATTTTGATGCTAATATTCCAGCATTTGAAAGAAGAGCAGATGCAAATTGGAAGAAAATTTCTGGAGAAGATCCTAGAAAGTAAGATGGAATTGGCTCTAATTGGAAGCATCACTGCTGAACAGTCTACTGAGATCTCTGCTTTTCAGAGTTCTCAGAATTTTCTTGATAGAACGCTTTGGCGCCGAAGCATCCGCCAGTTTGACCCTCAGAGGAAGGTCGACGACAGGTTGATTCGAAATGCGATCAGGGCGGCCATGAGGTCTCCGAGTGGAGCGAATCAGGAGCCATGGTTATTTGGAGTCATCGACTGCCCAGAACTAAAGAGAAAAATTCGCAACGCTGCAGAGGTCATTGAGACAAATTTTTATAAAAAAATTGCGCCTGGTGAAATGTTGGAGGCTTTGAAGCCTCTCAAGACAAACGGCCAGAAGGCACATCTCGAGGACGCTTCCCATTTGATTGTTGTTTTTGCAGAAAGTTTTTCGATTAACCCGTTAAATGAAAAACAAAAAAAATATTATTTTAGAGAGTCCGTCTGCATTGCAACGGGGATGTTGATTAGCGCTTTGACCTATTCGGGTGTAGCTACCTTAACCCACACTCCGCAGCCAGCAGCTTTTTTGAATGAGATTCTGAACGTAGAGCCTCGATTCAGGCCTATTTTAATTTTAGCTTGTGGTTATCCAGCTCAAGATTTGAAACTCCCTGAACTCAAGAAAAAAGAATTTGAAGAGATCTGTTTTTTCAATACCCATAAGAAGACCGAAAGAATCCAGACGACTTGAATCCATTTCATTTGCATATAAATTTCTGAGTTCACAAAAAAACTGTAGCCAAGGTAGAGAGGAATACCCAGACTGTAGAGCCGAAGGTCAGGCCTAAAGCATAAGAATGGGATAATCCAGCAAAAATACCAGGGATTGAGAACGGGTGAGAAAAAAAAGAGAGCAGTCAAAATGTGAATCTTCCGCTGAATTCTGCCATTCTTTTTTAAGCTGAGCCACAATGTTGCCTCGAAAAAACAAAGCCATGTTGTCATGCGTGCTATTTTTTGATCTGGGATTAAAGAAGTGAGAAGGAAAAAAAAGCTATCGTTGAAGGTCCAATACTTCGTAAATTGGGTGAGTCCGTCGGCAATGGCGACCAAGCTGGGGTCCATCCAAACAATCATTCCCAAGCAGGCAAGAGGAGCCAAGACTCTAAGAGGCCATCTCTTATTTCTATGGGTCAAATCAGAGGCTAAAAAAATCGCTGGAAATACTTTTACAAATGCAGCAGCCGATAAGAAAACAGAGCTTTTCCAGCTCTGAATCCAAATGACCGACAGAAAAAATAGCTGCAGCAAAACAAAATCAATGTGAATAGAGTTAAAGAATTCTTTCAAAATGAAAGGAGAAATCCAATAGAGCAGGTATCCTCTACCCAATTTCTTTTTCAGCCAGAGCACACACAAAATCATCAAATCTAGAAATAAATAGAACAGCTGAAAAGCGACAGTGTTGGCGGGTGAAACTCCATCGAGCAAACGAAAAACTGACTGAGCAACGGGGGGGTAAACGGTGGGTACCTCGGGAAAGTTAATGAGATTCCTGTAGCTCGTGTCGATGATATCGAGATCGGGTGAATTTGGAGAATAGACATAAGGGCTCAGTCCATGGTTTTGAACATGTCCATCCCAAAAATACCGATAGTGATCGTGTTCCAGCCAAGGCTCACTGCCAAGAATAAGCACCCTGGAGAGGATTCCGATGGCAATGAGAAACCAAAATTGGACGGCCGTTTTCTGAAGACGCAACAGAATAAGCTGAATAGTGAATTGAGCTAAAATTAAAGAGAACAAAGCGATCCAAGAAGAATGTCCCGTCCAGATCAAGTGGTAGATCGCATTTAAAGATAGAAATATGATTCCCAATAAATAAAAGAAAGCGACAGTCGGATTGCGTGGAATTAGTCTTTGATATCTACCCATGATGATCGCTCCAATGTAGAACTCGTTCAAGACACTCCTCATCAGCCCCCATTTTGTCGGTAACTTAAAGATAAGAAAAACCGATCATCTCGATAATAATAATCGATTACTGACTTAAGCGATTTCGAAATAGCATTTCAATACGAATCAATGCTCATCATCAGGAGAAACAATGTCAAAAGTAATTTTAGTGACCTTAGGCTTGTGCATTTCTCTAAACGGACAAGCTAGCGGAAATGTCAATTCGTCAGTTCGATTTCCCGTAAAAAATGAAGCTCAAGAAGTCACCTCCGGAAGCTTCAAGTGCGAATCTGGCGAGAGTCTTAAGTCATGCCTTGCTCGATTCAAGGCTGCCAAGAAAATGAAAATGAAAGAGGGTGGAATGTGAACAGACATCAATCTTCATTAATTCTTCTTTTGATGATCTCGACATCCTTTGCGGGCGCGGAAGTGCTCGGGCCAACTCAAAGGGCAGTGCGAGTTGAGTACTCTCAGGGGAAATCGACGGAGCTCTATGCCGGTGTTAATAAGGTCTCAATTAAAAATGCCGCTGGCTTTGAAAAAAGAGATATTTCCAATACAGCTATTCTTGGCAGCTTTGGATTAGGATATGATTCGCAGATTGATTTAGGTCTAACTTACAGCAATGTGGACGTAGGCACTGAACAACGTGGCGGAATTGCTGAGGTCTCTGCGAAATATCTTTACGAACTACACTCTTCGGACATCTTTAATGTTGATCTTGGAGCAGGGTTTAGAGCTCCCGGAGACAACAGAACTGGGGACAGTTTGTTGGCGCTTTCTGATGGATTGACGAAATATGATTTCTTTTTTAGCGCGAGTTATAGAATTTCGCTTATAACACTGGGGCTGAACACTCGATTCACAGATCGTAGCGATGCTGAGTCAGGATCTCAAACATTACACGATTTCAATATCATTGTTCTTCCTGCGAGCAGTGTGCAGGTGGGTGCCTTCTACCAGATTTTTAGCACCGCAAAAGGGAGAAATATTTCTGACTCAGATTTTGGCGGAAGATTTTCCGAGGTGAAAGAAGAGTACCATGCGACGGGTTTGTTTGCCGCCTATCAATTGAATCAAGTTTTTATTCTTGATGCGAGATACGGAGCCAAACTCACATCAAATATTCGCAATACTGACGCTAACAGTACACTGGGCGTGGGGCTGACTGCGGTCTTTTAATAGAAATTTGTGCTTCTTTTCAAAAACTAGCAACAAGCTCCGGTTTGGGCTGTTGTTGCCGACAAGGTTGGCACCGGTCCGCAATCAAAAAGACCATAATGTATCTTTTTGTTTCCGATAATTTCAAAATGCTTTGAGAACCTCGTTTTCGACAACATATCGGCAGTGTTGCTGCAAACTGGATAAGGTTTGTTGGCCTCGAAAAGATGGTGATCGTCCAACATAAAACGCAAGTGAGAGTCTTTGATCGTGCCTTTGTAAACGGCTAGCTGACCATAGTCTTCGCATCGGTCTTCTAAGTCCAACTTAAAGGCCCGAATGGTCATCGAATAAAAATCCACCATTCCTAGTTTCGCAGAAACTCCGGGATCCGTAATTTCAATCGGACTTTTGGAAACCACGCGATAATCTGAACAACCCACCTCAAGCATCGTGCGGCGAAAATCTTCGATATACATTGCGCCTGACAGACACTCCCCAAGCAAAACAGGATCTTTTCGCAAAGACTCATCAATTCGACGGCTCGCAAAAACATCTGAGAAATAGATTTCTCCTCCGGGCTTCAGCACCCTAAAAGCCTCTGCAAAAACTCTTTTTTTGGCTGGGGACAAATTGATGACACAATTTGAAACAATGAGATCCACTGAATTAGTGGCAATACCTGCGATCTCAAGGTCTTCGATGTAGCCTTGTCGGAATTCAACATTTCCTTTTTTGTAACCAAACTTTTGTCGATGGTAATCCAGATGTTGCTGCGCAACTGACAGCTGATTAGTCGTCATATCGATACCCAAGACCTTTCCATTTTCTCCCACAAGCTGTGACAGAAGGTAGCAATCTCTACCTGACCCGCTGCCAAGGTCGACCACAGTTAAGCCATCGAGCTGATGAGGTATTGGAGAGCCGCAGCCGTAAAATCTTTCGTGGACTTCATCATGAATGTTCTTAAGCCCATTTTTGATCCTTAGCTCAGGAGAATCTGCAGAGCAGCACGCCGACGTCTTTAAGTCTTTGCTCGATTTAAGAACTTGCCCGTAATACTCTTTGATAGATTCAAAACTTTGATCCTGCATTTGTTTTCTCCAAAAATCACTTAAGTGTTGCCGTAGTTGTGTATCATGGATAACTTTACAACAACAAGCAATTGAAACGAACACTTTTTTACAAGGGTAAAGTCTATGCGATATTTTTTATTTTTAATTTTTGTGTTTTGGAATTCGTTGTCATTTTCGAGCACCAATTTCGGAATTGTATCAGCAGAGGAAGCACACAAAATGCTGACAGGCCCCGATAGCCAAAAACGACCTTTGGTTTTAGACACTCGAGGCGGGTACAAAGAGTATATTAGCGGACACATCCCTGGTGCTCGCCACATCAATTTTGATACTCTTCGTGGCACTGACGAAAACGGAGTGCCCGTGCAATATTTGCCGAACGATATGACCAAAACCCTTTTAGAGAGGGCGGGCGTGAACAAGAATCGGAAAACACTCTTGTATGCGGAAGGTGGCACTGGAGATGAAATCTTGAGTGCCTCGATGGTGGCCTACGTTCTCGAGAAATATGGCGTTACTGATATTCAAATTATCGATGGAGGCCTTCCTAAATACCTCGAAAATTTTCCACTCTCTCAGGACTATCCAAAGATTCCCAAGGGTTCTGTGAATACTAAAACCAATCCAGCCGTTGGCATGGACGTCAAAACAGTTCTTGCAAAAAAAGATAAACCTAACGTTGTTCTCGTGGACGCACGTCCTGAAAACGAATACTTAGGAAACGACAAAGTTTGGCCGAGAAAGGGACATATCCCAGGAGCTATCAATTTTCCTTGGCGTCAGGTAATGGAGACTGCTAATACGCATCAGTTCAGATCTCCTGAGGTAATGGCTGCGATGTTTAAGAGCGCAGGAATCACCCCAGAAAAAGAAGTCATCGTTTATTGTGGAACATCTCGAGAAGGCAGTCTTTTGAGATTTTATCTTAAGCACATCGCCAAATATCCCAACGTGAATCTTTATGAAGGCTCTTGGAAAGAGTATGCAGCTCTCAAAGAACTTCCAGCTGAAACAATCGTCAGTAAAGTGCGATAGATGAGAAATTTTTTTTTATACATTCTCGTAGGGGTCTTGCCAACTTTATGTCTTCCGGTTTTTGCAAAGGAAAAACTTGTTCTGACTGGGTCGAGCACATTGGCCCCTCTCGTGGCCGAGCTTGCGAAGGATTTTGAATCCAAGCATCCTGAAGCTTTGATCGAAGTCCAATCGGGCGGATCCGCCAAGGGCATTGCGGATTGCCGTGCAGAACTGAATGATTTAGGAATGATTTCGAGAGCTTTGAATCCTGACGAAAAAGATGTGCAAGCAACGCGAGTTGCTTTGGACGGGATTGCGTTTATTGGCCACGGAAATTTAAAGATTCAAAGTATTACGAAATCTCAATTAATCGCCATCTACAAAGGCGAAATTAGAAACTGGAAAGCCCTTGGCGGAACTGATCAGAAAATAACTGTTGTGAACAAGGCCGAGGGTCGGGCCGCGCTCGAATTATTTCTCCATTTTTCTAGCCTGAAGGCATCTGAAATTAAGGCGGACCTCGTGATCGGAGAAGAGGAACAAGGAATTAAGACAGTAGCTTCCACCCAAGGTGCAATTGGATATGTTTCTGTGATTTCTGCACTATCTGCGGATAAATCTGGAAATACAAAAGTTCGAGTCTTTGCTTTGGATCAGAAAAAACCTTCCGTTGAAGCTTTGCGTTCGGGAAAGTATGAGTTGTCGAGGCCATTGAGCATAATCAGCTGCGGAAATGAGTCAAAACTAGCCACTGAGTTTAAAAAATACTTGATCTCTTCAGAGGCTCAGAAGGTAATCGAAAAGCTTGGCTACATTCCTCTTTAATTTTTGGCTCAAATCGTCCGCAGTTTTCGCCTGCCTCATCCTGGGGGTCATAGGTGCGTTTCTTTTTGAAGGTGCCTTTGAATTTTTAAAATCCGGACCCCTGCCGGAAATTTTTACCTCTAGCCTATGGTATCCTTCTGAGAATTCTTTTGGGATTTTAGGGATGTTATCCGGTTCACTTTCTGTCGTTCTTTTGACCATCTTAGTTTCTGCGCCTATTTCAATGTTATCCGCTTTAAGTTTGATTTTCTATTTACCCAAGCAGATTTCAAAAGTTCTTGAGTTTATTATTGAACTAGCTGCAGGGATTCCGTCCGTGGTCATTGGACTTTTTGGAATTTTGGTTTTGGTGCCTTTTTTGGGAAATTATTTTCCGCCAGGCCACGGCTTGTTTGCCGCGATTGTTGTATTGTCCTTGGTACTTGTTCCTAGCTTGGTCCTTCAAATGAAAGTCATTCTGATTGAAGATCTTTCAGATCTAAGGATGATTGCAAAATCTTTGGGACTGCGAGACGCGACTCTTATTTCAAGAATTCTTTGGCCTTCCAAAAAATCTGAGCTTTATAAGTCGCTGGGGATTCATATGGGCAGAGGTTTTGGCGAGACCCTTGCCATTTTAATGGTTGCGGGGAATGTGATTCGGGTCCCCGATGGATTTTTTGTTCCATTTCGCACGATTAATGCGGGCATTGCTCTCGAAGTCCCTTATGCCCAGAAGATGCACCTGTCCTCTCTCTTCTTCTTGGGTATTCTCACTTTAGTGTTGGTTGTTTTGAGTCGGCTCTTGTTCGGTCCTAGAATTATAAAAAGATCCATCAGATGAAACTTTTTTCTCGTTTGATAATAGGTAGTTTGATCTTTCTTATACTCGTCGTGTTGCTACCCATTTTTTTTATCGGTTTGAGTGAATTCAATCTGCCTTATATCATCGACGAACCAATGGATATGGGTCGGTCAGGCGGCATAGCTCCAATTATTTTTTCGACTTTTACCATTACGTTGATGTCTGTCATTCTCACGGCTTTTATTGGTATCCCCCTTGCGCTCTGTTTGTCCGGAGCTTCTCGCTCCAATAGATGGATCAGCGTTTCCTTGGATTTATTGGCAGGGGTTCCTTCGATTGTTTTTGGGCTATTTGGAAATGCTTTTTTCTGCCAGTTTTTAGGCTTAGGATATTCTCTTTTGTCTGGATCGCTGACTTTATGTTTGATGACCCTTCCTCTGTTTGTAAGGCTCACCGAAACAGCCATCCACGAGGTCCCCAAAGACTTTTTATTGAGCGCCCGAGCACTGGGGCTTGGGCCTCAGACTTGGACGTTTCGCATCCTTCTTCCAATGGTCTGGCCTTCATTGACAATTGCCTTGATCCTGTCTTGGACGAGGGCGATCGGAGAGACTGCAGCCCTGCTATTGACTTCGGGGTATTCGATGCGTTGGCCTGGATCTGTTTTTGAATCCGGCCGAACTCTTTCGGTACATATCTATGATCTTACGATGAATATTTCCGGAGCAGATTCTATGGCCTATAAAGCAGCATTTTCTTTGATGGCACTGACTGCAATATTTATATCTATCTGCCGATTTGGCATGAAGGAGTTCTTAATTTGGCGTCTCAAATCTCGGCACTGACCGTGGAGTCTCTTTCAGTTTCCTTTGGTGACATCCAAGTCTTATCGGAAATTAATCTTAGTTTGAAACCCAGAACCATTTCTTCTTTAGTAGGACCTTCTGGTTGCGGGAAAACAACTTTTCTCATGGCCGTTTCCGGACTGCTTAAAGACCAGGAAGGAGCCAAAATTCAGGGTTTGATCTCGACAAACACTGGCTTTGAAAGCGTGGGTTACGTTTTTCAAAAACCAACTCCGTTTCGGCTTTCGATATTCGAAAACGTAGCCTTGGCTCTGAAAGAACGGAAAGTCACTGGCCAGCATCTGAAAAACAAAGTGCGCCTGGCGCTTGAAAAGGCAGGACTGTGGGCCGAAGTTTCGCATCGCTTGGGTGATCTAGCAACCAATCTCTCGGGCGGGCAACAGCAAAGACTTTGTCTGGCTCGAGCTTTGGCATTAGATCCGGATGTTCTTCTGTTGGACGAACCCTGTTCAAGCCTTGATCCGATGGCGGCTCGAAAAATAGAAGAGACACTCGTTCAGCTATCAAAAACGACAACAATCTTGATTGTCACCCATAATTTGAATCAAGCCAAACGTATCTCTGAGCATACATTTGTTTTTTGGAATTCTCAGTCGGCTGGCCGGCTGTTGGAAGAAGGCCCAACCCGAGAGATTTTCGCAAGCTCAAAAAACCCTATCGTGCATCAGTATCTGAATGGTTTTTTAGGCTGAACACATGATCAGCCTCGTCGTGGCGTATTTAGCAGACTTGGATTTTTTGTTGGAAAAGCTTCGGATAATTGAGGGATTTAAGGTATCCTATTTGTTATAAGTCGAGTTCGAGGAGTTTCAGGTAATGTAAAAAGAGCTCAATTCTTGTAATTAAAAGCTGTTATTCTACTCTTATAAATAACCATGAGAGGATCCATGAAAAAACAAATCCAGATACCTATCTTTTTAGCGATCACGTTTCTTATTTCGTTCACGGTAACCGGGGAGCCAAAAATGTTTGATAAAGTGCAAATAAATAAAGAAGAACTGAAAAAGAAATTAACTCCAATTCAATACAAAGTGACTCAAGAGGACGGCACAGAGCCGGCATGTAAAAATGAATATTTGGATAACAAAGAAGAGGGGATTTACGTAGACATCGTTTCAGGCGAGCCTTTATTCAGTTCGAAAGACAAGTATGATTCTGGTACCGGCTGGCCGAGCTTTACAAAGCCACTTGTTAAAGAGAATATTTTCGAGAAAAAAGATCGATCTTTTTTTCGCGAGAGAACAGAAGTCCGAAGTAAAAAAGCCAATTCACATCTAGGCCACGTCTTTGATGACGGCCCAGCACCCACAGGCCTGAGATACTGCATGAACTCGGCTTCTTTAAGATTTATCCCAAAAGCGAAGCTTGAAGCCGAAGGCTATAAAGAATTTTTAAAGGAATTTTCGAAATGAGAACATTACTTTTCGTCATCGCCTTGATTTCGTCATTATCGTTCAGTCACGCTGAATCGGAAAAGGCAGTCCAAACACAAAATATCAAAACTGCAATTTTTGCTGGTGGCTGCTTTTGGTGTATGCAACCGCCCTATGATGCTTTGAGCGAAAAGGGAGTCCTATCAACTTTGGTTGGTTATTCAGGTGGGCGCACAGCAAGCCCGACTTACGAGCAAGTTTCTCATGAAAACACGGGTCACTATGAAGTGATTCAGGTCACCTACGACGGCAACAAAGTCAGCTACAAAGAGCTTCTCTCAGTGTTCTGGAAGAATATTGACCCTTTCGATGACAAAGGCCAGTTCTGCGACAAGGGAGATTCTTACAAGAGTGCCGTGTTCTTTTCGAATGACGAAGAGAAAAAGGAAATTGAAAACTCGATCAAAGATTTGCAGAAAAAAGGCATTAAGACGGCAAATTTTGCTACAAAAATACTCCCTGCAAAAACTTTTTATAAAGGTGAAGAGTATCATCAGGCCTACTATAAGAAAAATCCGGTCAAATATAAATATTATCGCTTCCGCTGTGGTCGTGATCAGCGGCTTGAAAAAGTTTGGGGCTCTCCATCCGTGGGACATTAGGTATTGGCGGCGAAGGTTTTTTATGTGAATAATTCAAAATAATTTGATAGGATTTTCAAACGAGAGAACTCCGATCTCGAGTTTTTAAAATAGGGAAATTCTATGAAAAGAATGGGATTTATAGCTCTTACTGTTGTTTTATTCACTGCTTCTTTCGCGATCGCGAAAAAGAGAAGACCGCCGAAAGCCTACAGCTTTATTGTCGAGGCCGGAAAAGCCTCTCAAGCAGAATGTGATGGGGAGGGGAAAATTCCTCGCGGTCTCAAGAAGCAAAAAGATATTTCTAAAAGTGGATCTTATATGGGATCAGAGCGGATGGAGCCCTTCATTCAACCAAAGAATAACGAAGAAATGTGGAAACATTTTTTCCGTGATAAGCCGACCTGTAATTCTGTTTTAGCTAAAACTCCCTCATCTCGGGGGCTTTCGCCAACAGAAAAGAAACCGGAGCTGCCACCGGATGATTCTGTCGAAGTCGATGAAGATGAGACCGAATCGGCTACCCCTGAATCGGAATAGATTTTAAAGTTTTTTCTTCACAAAAGTTTCTAGCAAGAAATTATTCTCACGCTTTTTGTCGGCCTTGATCTTTTTCTTCGCCTTTTTCTTTTTTGGCTCAACGGCTTTCTTTTTCTTTGGTTTGTCAAAAGCATGGCCCTTTAGCGGAATTCCAAGCAAGGTGTTTCGCTTGCTGATCTCTCGAAGCATCTGGCGGGCTTCTTCTTCGAAATTTTCAGAATCCATCGGAATGTAGAGCCAATCTTTATTGACTGGGTGATTTTCGAGAAAAACATATTTGAGAAAGAAAGCATTTTGCTTTCTTTGCTGAACCGGAAAGATACAGCCTCGCCACAAATCAAAAGGGTAAGTGACGCCTTTGTGCTCATAAATTCGGTCTGAGCGTTCCACCAAAATCAAAACCATATGCTCGTCTAAAAAATAAGCCTGACCACCAAATTTCGGAATCATGAGAATATCATGAGGTAATAGCTCTTCAATCCAGGTGAGGGAATCTATAAGCGGTGTCATTCGCTCAAAGGCTCCGTGGCGCCTAAGATCCCAGCGGCTTCCCAATGTGGAAGATCTTCTTTTAATCCTGCGAGCAATGTCTCCAGATAAGCCTCGGCTTCATCTCGTCTTTCAGGATCACTGACGCCATTGGCGGTTTCGCGCCATTCAGGCGAAAGTGCTAATCGGCTTCTGAGAGCTGTGGTGAAGAGATCAATCCATGTGGGCGCGGTAAAGGTAAAATTCAAAGCCAAAGCTTCGCCTTGAGCCTCGGTGGAATGCCAATAGCCCCTGGGGACAAAAAGCAAAGAGCCTGGATTTAACTCTATTGTTTGCGCGGTCTTTGGCATTTGGCTGGGCAGTTCATTTTCTAAATATCCGGCCATCTCATTATCGGGTTCTGTTCCCATCAAATGCCGGGTCAGGGGATTCGCGACATGTTCATTCGGAGCAAGCTTCCAAATTTTGGTGCCATGAATTTGCAAAACAAAATTAATATTCTGATCAAAGTGCGCTGCCGTGCCTTTGCCATCAGGGGTGGCGTAAATCAAACAGCGCGAATAGGTCTGTGCTGAAAGGCCCAAATCTTTTCTGATTTCTTCCAGCCAAGTTTGCAAAAGCGGTAAGAGACGATGAGCTTCGTTAAATAAAAGACCCATGCCTTCTTCAAAACATTTTTTTGCTTTGGCAGGATCGGTGTCGATGGAGCTCGATTCATCCCGCTTATCAGGAAGGTGAGCTTGAATAGAATAAGGCCAGATACTTAAGAGCTTATCTAAAGAAGACAAAAAATCGAGCTCTCGCAAGGAGCTCAAAGTCTCTTTCGGATGGTGCACAACAAAGGGTTCATTTTTTTCGTATTGAGTGAAAAAATCAGCAATGGTTCTAGGGTGGGTCAGTGCGCTCAGGCCTGGTTTCATAAAGTTCCTGTGGTTGACCTCTGTCTTCGCAGACGGGCCCTATCAAAGCAATCGCTTTTCTGCGCAATCATCCTGGACTTGCAAAAAAAGGCTAATGAACGAAAAATTGACCTATGCGCTTAATTGCCATTTTGGCTATCATATTTTTACAGATGTTCTCCTTCAGCCAAGCGTCTGAAATGAGATACACGCATGTTCATCAGCAGGATGTTACTGATGAAGAGATGAACGATCACGGCGACCATCACGGGGCTTCGGATTCTTCTGAAGGAAAGCCCCATACTCACGAAGTGCTCATCGGCAGCTCTGCTCCCTTTATTCAAACAGAATCAAATCTCCAAGTCTTGCCGTCTGAGAATTTAATGATTTACTCGGATTTTGAACCGAGCTTTCCTAGCACTCCCGATCTTTTTGGGATTTTCCGTCCTCCGATTTTTGTCTAGTCATCTCAAACACGAAATCGATATCTCAATATCATTTATTTTAAGGAGCAAAAATGAAATTTTTGGCTTTTATCCTCTCATTTATTATGAGCTCCCCGGTTTGGGCTCACGGAATCTCCGAGGCTGACAAAGAAGCGATGCTCAACGGTGGATACCTGAAATATATCTGGCTGGGTGCCACCCATATGTTAACGGGCTATGATCACCTGCTGTTTATCTTCGGGGTTATTTTCTTTTTATCTAGCTTTAAAGATATTGTGAAATTCATCAGTGTCTTTACCTTGGGGCATTGTCTCACCTTGGTCTTTGCAACCTTTTTCAAAGTCACGGCTAATTATTATCTCATTGATGCAGTGATTGCGGTCAGTGTGATGTACAAGGGTTTTGAAAATATCAATGGCTTTAAAAAGCACTTTGATTGGGAACCGCCTTCCTTGCTTAAAATGGTTTTTGTTTTTGGTTTGATCCATGGTTTTGGTCTGTCGACTCGGTTGCAGCAGCTTCCTTTGGGCGAGGATTCTATGGCTATGCTACTGAGAATCTTATCCTTTAATGTCGGCGTTGAAGTCGGCCAAATCATGGCATTAACAGTGATGCTTATTTTTCTAAGTGGTTGGAGAAAAGCCGCCTCTTTTGCCAAGTTTGCTTATGCAGCGAATGTCGGTCTGATCGCAGGAGGCATATTTCTCTTCTTCATGCAGGTTCATGGATACTGGCATATGTCGGATCCTGATTCCTTCCCTCTGAATCAAGATGACCATTCCCATATCCATCAAGAAATGGATCAGGAAAATTCAAATACTCATTAATCAATGGAGCAAGATATGAAAATTACAATTTTAATGATCACAATGATTTTATTGCCACTTGTGAGCTCTGCTCACGGAGATCATCCTCCGCGTATCGCGGCTTGCGGAAGTACTCCTTGCACCCAGATACAGATTGAAGATTCGGTGCCTTCGGCGGTCGAAATTCTCGCAAGAAAAGGAAAAATCGAAGCAAGCTGGACGACGGCCAAAATCGAAAAAGTCGAAAAAAAGGATTTTAAAAAAGGCCCTGAATGGGTAGCGACTTTGCTCGATGAAAAGCAAGTCGAAGGAAAAAAGAGAAGATACATTTTTATCACATTAAAGGGTTATCTTAACGGGTCAAACTTAACGGGAGAATAGTCATGACAAGTTTAATTGCGCAATTTCTTATTTCGTTCGCTGTTTTTGCCGGAGGCGGTGGCGGTCATACTCATGGAGAAGGCGGGGAGACGGAGCATCTTTATCCCGTTCTTGGCGTCTTCGCACTTTTAGTGATCTGCGGGATTGTTTTTCATCTGATGTCTAAAAAGAAGTAATGAAATTAAACCCCTCTCCTAGTATCGGAGAGGGGTATCACGAGATAGGACTAGGACGGTTTTGCTCCGCCTTTATTTTTAGCTGCTTTTTCTTCTGGAGACATTCCCCAGGGAGAGCTCTTAGGTGCGCCGCTTTTGCCACGAGGGCCGCCGCGTCCTTTACCACCACGTCCACCTTTATCATCCGTAGCGGCTTTGGGAGCCGATGTGACAATAAGATCCGCGATATAGTAATGCTCTTCCACTTTGGTCGCACGCGCTGGAGTTGCTTCGCCTTCAGCAAGACTCACAACCAAAACGCGCTTCAAGTTCTGAGTATTTTGAGCAGCCACATCAAGAGCTGCTACGAAATGCTTTAACTTGTCGCCTTCAAATTTAAAAGACTCGCCCAGGGAAGCTTGAATTTCTTCCGCTGTTTTTCCCTCTGTCGCAAGAGCAGCTTTAGCAGCGGCCCCTTTTGTCAGAGTCACATTTGCGAATTCAGTAATATTTTTCATCGATGAATCTCTTTTTTAAATTAAAAATTAGATAACGCGAACGTTGCTAGCTTGAGGGCCTTTTTTACCTTGAACGATTTCGAACTCGACTTGAGCTCCTTCTTTCAAGTGAACGCCGCCAGTGTCATTGGCATGAACAAAAACGTCTTTTCCGCCGTTATCCGGAGTGATAAATCCAAAGCCTTTGTCCGTATTGAAAAACTTAACTTTACCTGTATTCATAGTTTCCTAATTGTTATGAGTGACACCGTGCCAATCATTTAATTTGTAGAAAATGTATATGCACTTTCTAGACTGAGTGCACGCAATTAAAGCAAAATCTTGCAATTAATAATATATGCCGCGCCATTTTTACAGTGACCTGAAAGCCTCATTCGATAGGATTTACGGATGAAGAATTTCGTCTTATCTCCTCTACTGGTTTTATCTCTGCTGGCTTGCTCCTCTACTGAAAAAAGACCCGATACGGCGCCTCCAGATCCCATCAATACGTCCCAAAGCGCTGAATCTCGTCCTTCTGGAAAGGTCGAAGCCGTTGAAGAGAATGTGGACCTGAGACAGCTGCAAACAGTCTTGAAACTGGATGCTCGCATCACGGATATTGGATATTCGGAGAAAAAATTCAATACCTGCGAGGTGGGTGCGGGATATTCTACAAGCAGCCGCTGCCGTTCGCTCTTTTTGGTGGTGATCTATTTTAAACTGTCTTGTCGGGATTCGAGTGGGACTGTCAGCGAGACGGTGACCGAAGCCAATCTTCAACCTATTGCCAATCAATTGACCAAATGGACTTTGAAAAATGCGACCGGCGTGATTATGACCGATTCTAATGGATATGGT